>JGI12316J15310_10000840_pt41 | contig 16197 bp, 12 predicted proteins | sample MarCyaLeptolynsp_FD_15310 | JGI IMG/M metagenome (IMG submission 15310)
GCATTAAACAACGCTTACGGCCTTAAACCAGGGCTGGACTGCGCTCCAAAAGCTTTTTTAAGTCGCTGTATACCGCCCAGGCAGTTGGTTTAGCCCCCGCCCCTTTTCCGCGTAAGAGATAAGAACCTCCATTCTCAGTATGAATCAGGATGGCATTTTCCTCAGCCGGAATTTGGGCCAGAGGGTGATCTAAGGGTAAATACTCTAAACCTACCTTGGTATTAGAGCCATCCACTTGCCATGAAGCAATCAATTTCGGCTTTCTTCCGGGTGGAATAAGGGTCTTTAAACTATTTAAGCCACTGCGCTCTATGGCCTGCGGTGGAATTTGAGGACCCCCCGTGAGCTGAGTTATGAGACTCAATTTGTAAGTGGCATCCCAACCAGAAACATCCAAAAAAGGATCACTTTCGGCAAAACCTAAACTTTGAGCCTTAGCCAGAGCTAGATCGTAAGAATTTCCCTTGGCTATTTCCTCTAAAATATAATTGGTAGAGCCATTTAAAATTCCTTCAATACCCAGGACCTCTCCGGCTTCAAAATAGCTTTGCAAAGTCTTTACGATCGGAATCGCTCCCGCTACCGCGGCCTCAAAAAGCAATTCAGTTTGCTGAGGCTTCTTAGCTTGTAAGCTTGCCAAATTCTCGGCTAGCATCTTTTTATTGGCCGAGATATAATGCTTGCCTAGGCTAAGGGCCTTGTCGGCAATTTCCCGCGCCACCTCTGCATCATCAATTAGCTCCACCACCACATCCAATTCAGGGTCATTAATGAGTTCCTGCCAATTAAAGTGAATCAGCTCCTCCGGGGCCCCTCGGGTTTTAAAGGGGTCCTTCACTACGATGTATTTAACCTGGTCTGCCAGGCCCTTATTTTTGAGCAAGTTATAGAAGGCTTGCCCTACGGTACCAAGACCGATTAATAGAATTTTCATATTGATTATGTTTTGATTCGAGTTTTAAAAAATCCAATTGAAGGCTAATAATTTCTGCCAAAGCCTCCGCCTCAATAAGGAAGCCATCGTGTCCATCTTTGGAGCTTAGTTCCAGCAGTCGAGCATTAGGTAAATGCTGAGCCAGAAACTCTTGCTCCGACCAAGGAAAGAGTAAATCATCTTTTATCCCAATCACTAAGCTGGGCTGATGGAATTCCATTAAGCGGAGAATCTGCTGCGCCTCATTAGCCCCTAGTTGATGGCTGTCCATTGCTTTGGACAAATACCAATAACTATAAGCATTAAAGCGTGCCGCCAACTTCTCCCCTTGATAGGCTTGATATTCCGCTGCGCGAAAAATTCCTCGCTCTCCAATTTCACGGCCCTGCCTTTGTTTATAGGCATGATAAGTGCGATAGGATAGCAAAGCCGTTGCTCGCGCCAGGGCCATACCCTTTTTTCCTGCCTCTGGCTGCCGCTCTCCCCAAGTCGGATCGAGTGTGATGGCTTGTCGTTGTGTTTCATTAAAAGCTATTCCCCAAGCCGAATGAAAGGCATTGCTCGCGATAAGGCAAAGGGCCTTGCACTGAGAACCTAGTAATAGACCTAATTCCAAGGCCACCTGCCCCCCTAAGCTAGCCCCGATCAATAAATCAATTTGGGGGTAACCTAAGGCCTGTAAACATTGCCACTGAGCCTGGGCTAAGTCCTTAATACTGATTTCTGGAAAGTCTTGATAATAAGCTTCTTTCGTTTCTGGATTCTCGGACAAAGGGTTAGTGCTACCGTAATGCGATCCCAAATGATTGATACAAATGAGATGATAGTCTTCCTGACCAAATAAACCACCCTCTGCCGCTAAAGCCGACCACCATTCGTCGGCTTTAGCATTAGCAGTTAAGGCATGAGAAATCAGAACTATCTTTTGACCTTCTCGGTAGGGCGCATTCGTCCAATAGCTAAGTTTATAGTCCTTTAAAACTTCACCCGAATGCAAATGCAGCGTATCACCTTGCCAAATTGCTTCCATTTATGAGAGAACCGGTTTACCAATTTTTTCAAAGGCCTCTTTGAGGTCATTCTTAATATCCTCCACATGCTCAATGCCTACCGAGAGGCGCAGCAATCCCGGAGCCACCCCCGCTTGCTTTTGCTCTTCAATCGCTAATTGCTCATGGGTGGTGCTAGCCGGATGAATAATTAGGGATTTAGCATCTCCGACATTGGCGAGATGGGAAATCAGGCCTAAGGAATTTACAAACTGATCCGCCTCTTCTTTACCACCTTTAAGTTTGAAGGAAAGCACCCCACCGAATCCATTCTGCAGGTATTTCTTAGCATGCTTATGACTAGGATGAGTTTCTAAGCCCGGGTAGTAAACTTCCTCTACTTGATCTAAGGAATCCAACCAGCGGGCAATGTTTAGGGCATTGTCTACGGTGCGCTGTACCCTTAGACTCAAGGTTTCCAGTCCCTGGATGAGTTGGAAGGAATTAAAAGGGCTCAGTGCTGGTCCAAAATCACGTAAGCCTTCTACCCGAGCGCGTATGGCAAAGGCGATATTCGGCAAACCAAGGGGGTTGTTCTCTCCAAAAACATCCCAAAATTTTAATCCGTGGTATCCCGGTGAGGGCTCGGAGAATTGTGGGAACTTCCCATTCCCCCAATTGAAGTTACCTGCGTCTATAATGACCCCGCCTATGGAGGTGCCATGACCACCAATCCACTTGGTAGCCGAAGCCGTAACTACATTGGCACCATATTTAATCGGTTGGGCCAAATAACCACCCGCGCCAAAGGTATTATCCACTACCAAGGGAATTTTATAATCCCTGGCCAATTGGGCAATGGCTTCAAAATCGGGTACCTCAAAACTCGGGTTCCCGATGGTTTCCAAATAGATAGCCTTAGTATTCTCTCCGATATGTTTTTCGAAGGCTTCCCGGCTATTGTTTTCGGCGAAGCGAGCTTCAATCCCCAAGCGCTTAAAAGCAACCTTAAATTGATTAAAGCTCCCGCCGTACAAGAAAGGAGAGGAAACGAAACTATCTCCAGCCTCTAGAATATTATTGAGGGCAATGAATTGGGCTGCTTGCCCCGAACCTACGGCCACAGCGGCTACTCCACCTTCTAAAGCGGCAATCCGCTTTTCAAACACATCAGTGGTGGGATTCATAATTCGGGTATAGATATTTCCGAACTCCTTTAGGCCAAAGAGATTAGCTGCATGCTCGGAATTTTCGAAGAGATAACTGGTGGTTTGATAAATGGGTACCGCACGAGATTTCGTTTCGGCGTCTGCCACTTGTCCAGCATGTAATTGAAGGGTATCGAAATGAAGATTTTTATTTGACATTTTAATTAATTTTTAGACAATATTATTCTAGGACACATTATGATATTAATGCATCAATTTTCAAGTATTTAAATTTGATAAAAGAAGATTTATGTCCAATTTCGAAATAGGACAAAGGGTGTTTCTAGCGAACGTATTCGCTTAAGATGATCGCAAACCCTAAATGGATCAAATAGATTTAGGACATGCAACAACAGCAACGCATTCGCATCGCCGCCTGATGATCAGCGGATGTTAAAAGGGGGAACAATAGAAATGCAGTCTGCTTTAGAGCAGCACTTGGTAAAGAAAAAGAAGGATGATTTGTTTTCATAGCTTCTGTTTTATCGTCCTGGCATTGGCACCACACATGAGGTTGCCTGAGGGTCTAGGAGCCAGTCTCTCGCCTCATCTTAATAAAACAACAGCCCTCGTGACTATTGTGGGTACAAAGGAAAGACATTTTCAGAAAAATGCAAACTTTTATTGAAAAAATATTTAGCGCTAGTTAAAACTCTAAATTTTACTTGTTAAACATATTTATAGATTGATTTACATTTATTCCATCAAAATTATTGACCTAGCTTGAAGCAAGGAAGCGCATAGCTCCACAGGGTGGGAATAGACTTGTTCATAATTGACGCTTTGGCAACTTAAGTCTCGGGGAATGGCCCTTGCTTTTTACTTATCTTTGCAGCCTCTTAAAAAAGCAATCTGAGCATGAGTGAATCTAGCGTGCAAAGCGAAGAAAAGACCCTTAGTCCCGAAGAGCAATTCAAAGCGCAAACCTTAGCGGATTACCGTTTGGCGGTTGAAAGTCGCGAGGCCAGCTTAATTGGTCGTAGAGAGGTGCTAACGGGGAAGGCCAAATTTGGCATTTTCGGTGATGGTAAAGAGTTGCCGCAAATAGCTTGGGCCAAAGTGTTTAAGCCTGGTGACTTCCGCTCTGGATATTATCGCGATCAAACTTTCATGATGGCGATTGGCGCTCTGACTACTCAGGAGTTCTTCGCTAGTTTATACGCGGATACCGATCATGAAAACGAGCCCGCATCAGCCGGAAGGCAGATGAATGGTCACTTCGCTACTCAGAGTCTGGATGAGAATGGGGCATGGAAAGATTTGACCTCCCAGATGAATAGCTCGGCCGACATCTCCCCCACTGCCGGCCAAATGCCTCGCTTAGTGGGTTTAGCTGAAGCCAGTAAGCATTATCGGAATAATGAAGGCTTGAAAGACTTTAAACAGTTCTCGAAGCAAGGAAATGAGATTGCCTGGGGCACCATTGGAAATGCATCTACTTCGGAAGGTCCATTTTTCGAAGCGATTAATGCCGCGGGAGTTCTACAAATCCCGATGGTGATTTCTATTTGGGATGATGACTACGGTATTTCCGTGCACAGTAAGTACCAAACTACTAAAGAAAATATTTCGGAAATCCTCAAGGGATTCCAACGCGAAGGTGATAGCAATGGCTACGAAATCTTAAGGGTAAAGGCCCATGATTATCCTGCCTTGATTGAAACCTATGAGAAGGCGGAAAAAATCGCCCGTAAAAAGCATATTCCTGTGATGGTGCACGTTACGGAAGTAACTCAGCCACAAGGTCACTCTACATCCGGTTCCCATGAGCGTTATAAGAACGAACAACGTCTGAAATGGGAGCGTGATTTCGATTGTATCCTTAAACTGCGAATCTTTATTGAGGATAATGGTGTAGCGAGCGCAGAGGAACTGGATGCCCTGGAAAAAGAGGCCAAGAAATCGGCTCGCGAAGCTAAGGCTGCAGCCTGGAAAAACTATATCGGTCCCATTAAAGAGGAAATTAAAGAAGTGCGTGCTTTCTTAGCTGAGGCCATGGCAGTTGCTTCTGATCCCGAGCGGATTAAAGAATTGGACCAGGAATTAAGCTTGATTGCTGAACCACAAAGACGCGATGGTGTAGCGGCCCTGAGAAAGGCTCAGCGCTATTTAATTGAAGACCAAAGTGGATTAAGGGACCGTGTTAAAGCTTGGCTAGAGTCGGCCCACTCGGCTAACCACGATCGCTATGGAAGCTTATTACACAGCGAATCGGCCGATAGCCCCATGAATATTGCTGGGGTCGCTCCTGAATACAGCGAGAGCAGTGAGGCGGTTGATGCGCGTATTATCTTGAGAGACAACTTCGATCGAATCCTAGGGGAGCGTCCGGAAGTGGTGATTTTCGGGGAAGATTCTGGAAAGATTGGTGATGTTAACCAAGGTTTAGAAGGATTACAAGACAAGCACGGAGAAGGCCGGGTTTACGATACCGGTATCCGGGAAGCCACTATCTTAGGTCAGGGAATTGGCATGGCCATGCGTGGCTTGCGCCCCATCGCCGAAATACAATATTTAGATTATCTGCTTTATGCCTTGCAGGTGATGAGTGATGATTTAGCCACGGTGCAATATCGCTCCAAGGGTCGTCAAAAAGCCCCCGTAATTGTGCGTACACGTGGTCATCGCTTAGAAGGTATTTGGCATTCTGGCTCGCCTATGGGGGCTATTATTAATGCCGTGCGAGGAGTCCATGTATTGACCCCACGTAATATGACCCAAGCGGCGGGTTTCTACAATACCATGTTGGATAGTGATGATCCTGCTTTGATTGTGGAATGTTTGAATGGCTACCGCCTGAAGGAACAAATGCCGGATAATTTAGCCGCAATTCGCACCCCATTAGGGATTCCCGAAAGGCTGCGCGAAGGAGCGGATCTCACCATTGTTTCATATGGCTCAACCCTGCGAATTGTAATGGAAGCCGCCGAGCAATTAGCCGAATTTGGTATCGAGGTCGAGGTAATTGACCCCCAGTCTCTCTTGCCTTTCGACATCAATCATCAGATTGTGGAAAGCCTGCAAAAGACCAACCGATTGTTAGTGGTAGATGAAGATGTTCCGGGAGGTGCTTCGGCCTTCATCATGCAACAAATCCTTGAAGAACAAGGGGGATATCAGCATTTAGACTCTAAACCTGAAACCTTAAGTGCTAAAGCTCATCGCCCAGCCTATGGTAGCGATGGCGACTATTTTAGCAAGCCTAGCGCCGAGGACGTATTTGAGAAAGTTTATGCCATGATGCATGAATTTAATCCCAATCAATACCCTAAACTTTAATTGAACTCTAGTCCACGCTTGCATAAAAACCTGGTGGCAGCGGTAATCGAAGCCCTCGAAACCGCTTTCGGCAAAGGTTATTATGCCGATAAAGTCATCGAACGAATCTTGAAACGCAATCCTAAGTGGGGAGCGCGGGATCGTGGTTTTATAGCCGAGAGTACCTATGAGATGGTGCGCTGGTGGCGCTTATTATGGGAGCTTTATGGCAAGGAACCGAGCTTAAAGCGTAAAGATCTCTATCGGCTCTTTGGGATCTGGTGGCAGTGGCAGGGTCATGAGCTACCAGATTGGCCACAGTTTGATACCGTACGTGACTTAAACCTAAAAGAGCGTTATGACGATATTTCTGGCGTGCTTAGCATCCGCGAAAGCTGGCCCGATTGGCTAGCCGAAGTAGCAGAAGAAGAATTAGGCGATGCCTGGCCAGCTATTGCCCAAGCCTCCAATATTCCAGCCGAAGTATTTCTGCGCACCAATAGCCTAAAAATTGAAAGACCAGAGCTCCTTAAGCAATTGGCCGAAGAAAACTGTCCGGCACAGCCACTGGAGACCAACAGCGTGGGCATTGTACTCGAAAAGCGCAAGAACACCTTTCGCTTAGCCAGCTTCCAGTCAGGATATTTTGAAGTTCAAGACGGGGGTAGCCAGATGATCGCCCCTTACCTCCAAGTTGAACCCGGCATGCGAGTAATTGATGCATGTGCCGGTGCGGGTGGCAAGTCTTTGCATCTAGCGGCGCTTATGCAAAACAAAGGGCAAATCATTGCGATGGATGTAGAGGCTTGGAAACTGAAAGAGCTGCAGAAAAGAGCACGTCGCAATGGTGCGCATAATATTGAAACTCGCCCCATAGAAAATGCTAAGAGCATTAAGCGCTTGCATAATTCGGCCGACCGCCTATTATTGGATGTCCCCTGCTCTGGCACTGGGGTCGTGAAACGGAATCCCGACACCAAATGGAAACTACGTCCCGAGCATTTAGATCGGGTGCGGAAAATTCAAGGGGACATAATCGAAGACTACTCCAAAATGCTCAAAAGCGGAGGCAAAATGGTGTACGCCACTTGCAGCATTCTGCGTTCGGAGAATGAAGATCAGGTGGAACGCTTTTTAGAGGGACATCCTGAATTCAAGTTAATTAGCCAGGAGCGGGTAAATCCTTCCCCTTGGAGTGATGGCTTTTATATGGCCTTGTTGGCAAAAAACTAAAAGCCATAAACCACCATGGCTTTGGTGCCAAGGTAGTTCCCCCCTAGCCATAAGTTTAAATAGTATGTCCCCGCTTTAATCGCACCTAAGTCAATGGTCTCGCGTGAACGAGCCCTTCCTTTTGCAAATACTCTGCCTTGAATATCATTTATCTGATAGCTTGCCGCATCTTGCTGATTGGGAAGAACAAAGAACACCGAAGATCCTTGTCCCGGGGCATTCTTAAAATGATATACTTCAAAATCCGCCTGCTGAACCGGTAGTAAAGGTCGACTCAAATTAGTGCTGTCCAACTTCACCAGCATGGGCTGATAGCAATGAAAACATCCCTGGTCCTGGTACCAATAACTGAGACCGATGTAAAAGTTACCGGCCGAATCGCTCGCTATGGTATTAAATCTTACGCGCTTTAATTCCTCCGGGGCTGCGTAATAGGCGCTCTTCACCAGCTCCCCATGCTCTACTCGGTATAAGTGGATTCCCGAATGGCGCCAATTCCCCGCATCATTAAAAAAGCCCATAGTCAGACTGGAGTCCTCCTCCAACTTTAAAATAGAATGAGCCGCATTAGTAGGTCCCAAGGAAGGATAAAGTACCTGATCTTCAAAACCCAGTTGATCCGTGTAAAGATCTACCGCGTGAGCGCCTAGGGTGTCGAAAACTCTGCGCTTTCGCCTTATCCCGTAAGGACTTGCTTTTGTTAAATCGTAATGCTGATTATAGCCCGGAGCGCGAGGCTCACGGCTATAAGGAGGGATCTTTAAAATGGAATCCGGTCTCGATTGCCCCGGACTGATATATACCTCAAGACTGTCCATTACCAGTACATTTTGCTTGGTTTGGGGTAGGTAATGAAGATTTCCTGGGAATTGGGGAATAAAAGGCAGTATCAGGGTATCCAGGAAATGAATGGTATCATTCGCCCAATCAAAATAATAGCGAATTAAGGTATCGTTGGCGGTGAAAACGTGGTTATGCCTGTAATCCATGGGTTCTCCACGATAAGCAAATAAGGTATCATTTACCAAAATTGGATTAAAAGAAGGGCTAAAGTAAGGGGGAGTGAAGCGCTTGTAATCGGAGAAATCATCCAAGTTGTATAGGCCTAGGTTCAAAGCATATCGGCCTAATTTCCCCTCGGTGTTATTCTCATAGTACACCCGCTGACGCGGTCCCCAATTAAAAGAATGACTGAAATACCATGATCCATAAATTGTAATCTCAGATGAATGGTAAGGTCTTTTAGCCCCTAGACTGTCCTGTTCTATATAATAGGTCTGCGTATGCCCTTCCCAAGCTACTACTTCTATTCGATCTTCATCCATCGGAATAATCTTCCAGATGCGCGTGGTCCAATCATAAATAGGCCGTTCGAAGCCTTGTGCCCGCAGAAAAGCAGAGAGTAGAATGAAACAGCAAATTAAACTTGTCCGAACGGCGATGGATTGAGTTTTATAATTTCTATGATCTATCAACGGGAAATTCATTACCTAACCGATTTCACAAAGCTTCGCTGACCAAGATAACGATTTTGACTATCCCAGAGTTGCAAATGATAAACACCGCGGCTAAGAGTTTTAACTTGTAAAAGCTCCCAATGGGGGCATTCGCCTGATTGTATTTCCCGGCCTTGAATATCGGTGACGCGGTAGTGAATTGTTTCTGTTCCTCCTTCATAGAAAATGCGTAAGGTGTTGGAATAATTATGAAAAGAGATCTGAAAACTCAAGTTGCGTTCAAACTGGGCTTGATCATCCGACCAAGGTCCGATTCGTACGAGATGCGCAAAACGTTGTTGACCTTCTACTGTTTCAATATATCCGCCAAGAAGAAAAGTCCCATCTGCAAAGCTGTAGGCCGACTGCGGACAAAAGCTCCAATCCTGAGGACGATAAACGGATTGTTGTAAAACTTGCTCCCCTTTCATTCGATTAAGGATATATAAACCCAGTTCTATCGCGTGGATGCCATTGTTTACTATACCTCCAGGCTGAAATTCGGCCGCAAATTGATCTTCCCAAATGTATATGGGTCGGCTTTGGGGTAGATAGATGCGTTGAACTTCATCAAGATTTCCAAATCGATCACGACGCACATACACGTATTTAGCGTCTAAACTATCTGCTACCCTAAGTAACTCGCCATTGATAAACTTCTGATGATTCCGATAATCCTTATTGCGGAGATAGTAAGCGCTCGAAATCTCGAGGATGCTATCTGACACCAAACCCGACTTGTTAAAGAGTAAGCGCTTTTGATCCACAAACAGCTCCATCCTGCTGGAATCGTGGTAAATAAAAATACCGGGCGAATGAATACTAAAGGGCAAAGCGAAAGTATCGCGAATAATGAGGCCTAAATCCGAAGCATCCGTTTTTAACTGGCTTAGGTAAAGCGTATCCGCGGCATAATTTTGCTGGCTGCTCTTTACACTATCACAATTACTTAAGAAACCTAAATTTTCTTCACCGTGATAATTCCAGGAACCCGCACTTAAAGCGGAAGAGAACGCCAAAAACGGCTGGTTATTAGCGAGCTGTGAAAAACGAAATTGATGGCGAAGATTAGAATCAAGGCTGGTGCTGATATAGGCGTGAGGCCTTACTCGAACTAAATTGTTAAAGGAGCTCGGAAAGGGCTGATGAATTCCTAATCCATGTACCCACTTAATGGGGCCGAGGGAATCCTGCTCATAATAGTAGAGTGCCTTATAATGCCAGGTATAGGCCGACTGAGGATCTAAATAAGAATGGTAATCAAAGCCTAATTCTAGAATCCCGGGCTCTAAAGAATCGATAGATACTAAACGTCGATCATGCGCATGCTCAGGCCCGGCCGGTATGGTATATTCCTTTACCTGCCCACTTAAGAGACCACCGAATAAGAGTAGGGCTATTTGTAAACTGCGCCGTATCATTTGATTTTCACCACTAAGATTTTAAGTCTATTTATCATCTTGGCGACATTAAAAACGATTCCTCTCCGATAAAGCTCCCTCCCTCGGTCCATAGCTGCACATAATAGATGCCTTCGCGCCAATCGCCGAGCTTGATGCCTTCATAAGCTTGGAAAGCTCCGCTTTGCATCTGACGACCTGAAGCATCTACAATGCGATAGTCTAAGCGGGCTAGCCCATCTGCATAGAAAATCTTTAATCGTTGCGCCTCCCTTTCCCAATGGAGGGCAAATCTTTCGCCAGGATTTAAAGTTTCGATATAGCCATTTTTATCCACCCGAATCAAATAGGCCTCCGCCCAAGAATCCCAACCAAAGGGATTTTCATAATTCCGTAGACCACTAAGATAAAAGGATCCATCTGCACGGGAGCTAAGGCTCGACAACTCAAAAGTAGCCGGCACATCAAAGGGAAAACGACTGCGATGCCTTTCTTCACCGCCCTCATAGCGCACCAAGGTATAATAGCTTGAGTCGGCATCTAGGCTGTAGTAATTATAAACGCTGTCGGACTGGTAGTTACCGGCGCCATAAGTCTGATTATCCCTCAAATCGACAGGAATGTAGAAGGGCCGAAGATTAAAGGGGCCGTTAGGTCCCTCGATCCAAGTAAGTTTTATAAGACCTAGGGTATCTTTTACTTCACGGTAAATGCCACCCGCCAACCGCAGCTCCTTAATTCGTTTATTGCGTTGCTTGGCGTCATCCGGGAAAGCTTTTTTCGCGGTATGCCAAAACCAGTCTTTCTGTTTTCGAAAAACGATCATTTGCCGATCTCCTCGTTTAAAGGTCGCCCGTAAACTATCTTGAATCAGCTCAAAGTAATCCTCGCTTTTATTATATGCGAAATAGGAATTAAGGCCAATACTAAAAGAAAATCGAAAAGTATCTAAATCGACCATGCGATTGTTTGCAAAGTTACAGTAGCCTAAAATCAAAGTGTCGTTCAAGGTATTGAGCCCTTGGGAGCGTTGGGCCCGATTCGTCCAAGGGTCGTACAGGCTGCGTAAGAAGAAGGCCGTGTCGTTCAGCCAGAGGAAGGGCGGCCCCATTAGGCTGTGATTAGCGGTGAGACCTGGATAGGTAGCCGTATCGCTTAGATCCAAATATTTGAAGGTCACAAAACCAAAGGAGGCGTGACTCACTAGGTATTGAAGTTGGTCTCCATTTCTTTGAATGACATGACCGTAATCATTCCCTACCCGATAGGCCAAGTCATGATAGAGCAGCTGATCCGAGGCTTCATCGTAGATAGCGTAATAAGTGGAATAGGAATTCGGGCCAGATCCAGTATACCAGTTTTGAAGCTTAAGGAAAAGTTGATCGCCTTCCAGCGGCTGAGCCGTGATGACTTTGTACATCTCACTTGGTGCAATTTCACGGCCGTAGCCTTGTCCATAGACACTAAGGCTTAAGAAGTTTACAAGGAAAAGGGCTAAAAGGATTCTCATTCAGGTTGAATTAAAAATGTTCTTTGACCTAAATAGGATTGATCCTTGGACCACAATTGAAGGTAATAGAGTCCAGAACGCCAATTTCCAATGCTAATCCCTTCATGCACTTTGCATTCCCCCTCCTGCATTCGTCTGCCCGAGACATCTACAATGCGATAACGCAATTGTGCGTCTGGATCCTCGTAGAAGATGTTTATGGTGTTGGAGGATCTATTAAAATGAATATTTATCAGCTCGCCGTCTGGCATGGTCTTCATTTTTCCATCAGGATCGCTGTAGATAAGAAATTGAGCTTGCGGATATCCATTTGGATATTGCGAATAACGATGTCCCGCGATGTAAAAACCGCCCTCTGAGGTACTCTTCGCAATATAGCCTCGATAGTTACCTAAGGTTGCAAAAGGTAGAATCAATTGACTCTGAATCGCGCCGTTTGCTATCCTATAAGCGAAAAGTGTATCAATTCCTGAACTGTAGTAGGGGCTTGTGAATTTAATATCAAGAACTCCCTCATTCTTTGTTAAATTAGAAAGACCGGGAAATGCTCCACTGAAAGGGGTTCCAAAGTCTCGGTCTGGAATCACAAAATTTAATACGGATAAATCATAATAGGACGTATCAAAAGGTGTATAGATTATTCGATAGAGTTTACCAGCACTGTAATTACGATAGTCCAATTTAAGGCCCCTCCGAAAATAAGTCTCCCGTACTAGATTTGGATCGCCCCCAAATTTTCTAAAATGCTCTAAAGCAAATCGAGGGTCCTGGTAGAGAGTATCTGGGCGACCATTACCAAGTTTAAAGTGGATGCGGTAATCCTCGTGAAATACCTCCCAATAATTTTCTTCTTGATGATAGTATAAACCTGCATTACTTAGGTAAAAAGGGATGCGAATGGAATCTAAAAACTCTTCCCGTCCTTTAATTGGATTTAAATAGCTTAGGTAATAGAGGGTATTGGTGTCAACTATAGGATTGTTGAGGGGCGCATACAATAGGAATAAAGAATCATTTCTTTGGGCTAAGCTTGATGCCCCGCGATAATTAGGGTAGAACTCCGAGTTCTTATTTCCTTCAAAATCGATGAACTCCCAATAGGGTCGTGCACTTGGAGCACCTCCTGACCCGTTGCGTACCACGTATTGCTTGCTCCCGTAACGGATATAACGCGCCCTCGCTGGACCACTTTGACTATGACGGAAGTCCTCTACTGTATTCGTTCGCGCATTATAATGTATAAAGACCTCGCCGTAGCCATCATAAGAAGTGTTATACCATAAAACCAGGTCTTGTTCTGATTCGCCGAAGTGAATTTGATTAATTCCATAATATTCTGAAAAAGAACAACAAGGGAATGGCGATTTGATATCGCGCGTAAAGCCCTGTCCAAAAAGTGCTAAACTCGATAAAAAGAATAGTGCTATTACAGGAAGTCGGTTCATTCTCAATTCATTAAAAAGGGTTTAGAACCAAGATAAACTCCGGTTTGCGTCCACAGTTGGATACGGTAAATCCCCGTTTGCCAATCCCCTAAATCCAGATTCTCATAGGTATCTACTGCCCCTTCTTGCATTATTCTGCCCGACGCATCGGAAATGCGATACTGCGCTTGAATAAGCGGATTATTTAAAAATAGCTTAAGCTGATTGGTACTGGCATGGAAATGAACCTGAAAAGACTCATCCCCGATCACGGTTTGACTGCGACCGTATGGATCCACATAGACCAGGCGGGGCTCACGGTAAGCTGAAATTTGGAAGCGATGCGGCGGGTAAAAGAAATGACCTCCGAGATAATAACTACCATCGGCAAAGGAGTGCACTACATTGGCATACATCTCCACTTTATGATGAAAAAGGAGTTTGCCCTCTTTGTTTAATTTATAAACATGGCAAATCTCTCCTTCCTGACCAATTGCGGTTAAATTGGAGTCGCGATCATAATGCCCCCCTTGAATTGTATTATATGGATTAAGGCCTTGTAAGTAAATGCCATTGTTTGATAAACCTACAACATTATCCAGTTCTGTATTGAAATTGTATCGCTCTAATAAATTAGGTTCTTCCGTGGCTGATTCCAATTGAATCAACTGCAGACCAGCACTGTCAATTAATACATAATTAAAGGGATGACGTTTAAAAACAGTCCAACTATAAGCCTTAAAGGGTAGATAGCTTTGCGGAGTTTCAATACCAATTTCATAGTGAACAATACTATCGGATGAAAAAGGCCAAATATCAATTCCCCGACCATCAGGCGAAAGCCTAAAACTAACTTTATGTTCTAAACCCTTTGGATAGCTAAACTCCGCTAGCTTTGTGGTGGAAAAATCAGTTGTGTCAATTTCCAGAAGGTTAAATTGACGTATATAGTAATGATCCCACCTACTACTGTCATTAACCAGAATAAAATAGCGACCCCGCCATTCCGAGAAGCTATTACTTACGATATTCCGATCGGAGAGCTCGTTTATTACTCCTCTATAAGATGAATCACCCGGTATAACCTCAAATAATAGCGCACGGAAATGATTAGAATGAGTCCAGCCCGAATGAGACAAACAAAGCATGGGGCCTTCGTTCTGGATCAGGACATCATCTATTTCATTTCGGGAATTGAATAGGTCCGATTCACGCAGTACATTTCGAACGGGGTCGTAAAAGCCGAAAGTTTGGTAGTACTCTGACGGTTTTTGGTAGGACAAGCTGGTGGGATTGTATACGATTCCTAGCATCATAGGATCCTCAGGATTGGCTCCTGCTTTAATGAGATTTACCTCACCTGCTATTGCCTGATTCTCCAAACGACGATCGAAGCCTTGGGCCAATGCCACATTTAGGGGCAGCAATAATATGAGTATCAGTAGCCCTCTCATCATGGATGTGAAATTAAAAAGGCTTCTTGCCCCAAATAAGTTCCAGCTTTAGTCCAAAGCTGGATGCGGTAAATGCCCGTTTGCCAATCGCCCAAAGAGATGCCTTCATAAGCTTGAAATTCGCCTTCCTGCATATTGCGCCCTGAGGCATCAATGATTCGGTAATTGAACTGCCTCGCCGGATCTTTGTAAAAGACCTTTAAACTTTGCGATTGTGGATTGTAATGAAGATTGAAGGTTTCAGGATCCTGACCATAGCTGGTTCGTCCCAGTGGATCAACGTAAACTAAAATTGGCCGCTGCGTGCGGCCATCCTGATCTAGGACATTTCCACCTAAGTAGAAGCCCCCTTCAGAATTACTTAAAACAGTCCTATAAGCGGCTTGGGGAAGGTTCTGGTAAGAAAGCCCTCGGTATCTGCTTATTTTACCATCCTCAAAACGAAAAAGCTTCAAGCTATCCTGGCGAGCTAACATGAGGTCTCTTACACCTAAAGATTTCTTCACTAAAGCTAAATCTGTTATCGAACCTTGATACTCTCGTCCTTGCCAAACCCCATCTGAAAGCCAATAGCCGTTAAAATTTTCAAGGGACACATATTGACTCAAGTCAGAGAAATCATAATAGGAGGAGTCATAGGGGCTAAAATAGGCTTCAATAAAAAGGTCTTGGTTCGCATTTATAAAAGCCTGATGAATACCTCGATTAAAATAGACCCGGCGCATCATTTCCGTATCGATGTGAAGCCAGGCAAAAGCATTTAAATCGAGACGTGAATCTTGGTAAACGGTTTCAGGATGGAAACTTCCCTCCTTAAAACGAATGCGCCAGTCTTGATATAGAAGCCCCCATTCTCCCTCTTCCGGATGGAAACTCAGCTTGGTACTATGCATTTTAACAAAGGGTAAGCGGATGGAATCTAGTATTTCCGATCTGCCTTTCCGTAAATTGATATGGGTGAGGTAGTAAACAGTATTGGTGTCATAGGCATTGAAGTTTGCAAGACCTGTGATAGAATCTCGAATAATGACCTTGTTGTTGAGCACATATAAAGAATCTCGCCACAGGCAAGGAAAAGAAGCTAACCAACGATTGGGATATATTTCCTTTTTCACTCCGACATTAAAGTCTAAATATTCCCAACTTGCGGAAATCGAACCTCCCCCACCGACTCCATTCCAAACAAAATATCGACCTGCACCCATCCCGTAAATCCAAGGAGCCGAAGGTCCCCCGTAAATTCGATGATAATCACCGAAGGAATGCTTAGTGACATCAAATTGGTAAAGTG
>JGI12316J15310_10000044_pt38 | contig 16195 bp, 8 predicted proteins | sample MarCyaLeptolynsp_FD_15310 | JGI IMG/M metagenome (IMG submission 15310)
CCGATGCCCACAGAACCGGCTACAAGGTGACCGGCGGCATTGTCGCCAAGCGGTTACCGTCCGGCGCAGCCCTCGTCATCCGCCCGGGCGCCTTCTGCCATACCCGCAAGCGCGTGAAGAGAGAGGGGTATGACGGCTACTATTACAACAACAACATCGACTACTTCCACGAGGGCATGTGGAAGCCTCAGCCGGTCACTGACGCACCCTTGATGTTATGGCTCGATGACGCGGAGAACCCGACGCAGATCGAAGCCTATGTCTCCCTCGACTACTACGAGCACCCCAACGCCCGCGTGAAACTCCACGGCTTTACCCGCCAGGCAAAACGGTCGGGCTCCGTCACCGATGTGCGCGACGAGGTGCCCTGGCTCGCCAAAGGAAATTCTTTTTGGAGTGGGCTGGAGGACGCCGAGAAGTGGATTGGGCACTTTTATTGGGCTGTCCCTGAGAGTATCTGGCGGGAAGACGCTGTGTTTTCTCGCTTTGCGGATGTGCAAGTGAGGTCGTCATTTGTTCAGTGGCGTGACGACTTGATGGAAGAAGACACTCCTATCGATTTCCGAGACGGCACAGTTGTCCCTGTCTTCCGAGCAAACGGGATTGCCAACTTGGGTGTTGGTGACAGTGCGCCAAAGGGACTGGTCCCGTTGTATCGAAGTTCCGACGAGGCACGTGGAGGCGCACACTGTCGAGGAAGACTCAGCGGCGGTGGCGGGCATCCGCTCGCATGGCTGGTGGATGAGTTTCGCATAGATGACGCTCCAATCCAGCCTCTACCCGAAAATTCCCCTGAACTGAAGTATTCACAGTGGGCAAATCTAATATTTGATGAGAAGAGTGGGAGTCTTCTTTTTATTGCCGGCACGTGCGTAAACTCAAATAGTCTATTTCTGCGTTGAGTATTGGAAAGGTATTCGATAATGGCCACAAATATTGAACTATCTCTTATGTCACTTGACGTATATGCTGATAGCAGCTCAGCAGATGTCGAAAATCGCTTGCATTCAGCCCCACAAGGTTGGGCTGTGGAAGAAGAGCATTTCGAAAATTATCAGTCGATAGACCCGGGCTTCTATGCACAGGTTTACCGCAAAGGTAGCGAAGTCGTTATTGCCTACCGCGGGTCGTCGAGTCTCTTCGAAGTTGTAACGGATGGTGCCGCTATTGCTTCTGGCATAGCCATCACCCAGTTGCTGGATGCCTACAACTTCTATCTAGAAGTTGTCGCTTCAGGTGTTTCACCGTCCGACATTAGCTTTACCGGGCATTCTCTGGGTGGGGCGCTTGCCGGTGTGATGGCGGCATATCTTCACAAGGACGCCACTGTCTTTGCTGCGCCTCCGTTTGAGACTGCTGCGCTGCAACTGGCAAATGGTCATGATTTCTTCGGCACGTCAGGGCCAAATGTGCCTCCGCCTTTGCTGGGCAGTGTGCCCGCAGCTCAGGGCGGTGTGCTGGATGCCAGCGGAATTCATGCGATTGCTATTGATGGCGAGGTCGTTACTAAAAATTTCGGGGTTGATGACTATATCGGCGCCCCGGTCACAAAATTGAATGTCGGGTTAGACGCTCAGTATCTGACGGACAGTGTCCATTCCACTTGGACTGCTGAGTCGGTTTCGACTTTCGGCCTTCATTCAATGGGGTTGCATGCGTTGCTGATTCACCTGGACAGCGTCTCGGCGGGCTTCTCTCAATCCCTGTCAGAAGACCTTCCCCGCCTGGTCCCACAACTTCTGAACGACTATCTCGCGGTTGCTTCTATCTCGGGGACGAATGCTGAATTCGAGGATGGGGCGAATGCAATGCTGCATGCTTTGATGCGTCCGGAGTTCAAGGCTGCCCTGGACGGTCTCGTTGCTGACCTGACGTCGCTGCATGCGGTTGCGAAGGCGAACATCTCGCAAAGTATTCTGTCCACGGATAAAGAGGTCAACACCGCTTTCCTCCAACTCGCAATTCAGTATGCGGCAATTCAGATCAAGAATAGCGGCACTGACAGCGACGGGTTGTTCGCTGCCACCAGCACCGTTCTCGGCGCAGATCTAAGCACGCTCCCGGCTGACCAGCGCGCTGCCCTTGAAGCGCTCGACCTCATTGAATCCTATGTGGTGTCAATGGTTGGCGGTGTTTCGGATGTGGATGTTCGGGCGCGCATGGCCGCAATTCTTGACGAGATAAATCTGGTTCAGGCTGAAGCCAACAATGGGGCTGCGGTATCTGTCACCGGAAGTGACGCACACAACGAAGTCACATTTGGTGGCGCAGGTGACGACATTATTGGCGGCGGTACTGGAAATGATGTTCTCGTTGGTGGAGCAGGTCATGATGTTCTCACTGGCGGCAGCGGTGATGATATCCTTATCGGCGGACCCGGTGGTGACATCCTTGCCGGCGGCGACGGAAATGACATTTTCATTGGTGGCGAAGGCGTCGAGACCGTCAGCTATGCATCAAACGAGCTCGGTGGCGTCGGTTTCTCATTCGGGGGCTATACAGTAGGCCCGGCCCCACTGCTGGTTGAGGAAAGTGGGTCGGGCTATGACACCCTGTTCTCAATCGACAAGGTCATTGGTTCCCAGCATGTCGACACAATTGTGTTCAAGTTTGAAGATCTCAGGTCTCCACAGATTCCAATGGAGATCAACGGCAACGGGTCTTCCGCTGAGCTCAACGGTTGGTCGGACATCCATGACATTGCGGACTTCTCGCAATATGCGGGCGACAACCGCTTCACGACGGATGCAGCTGGTAACCTGAAAAAGGGTGTCGGCTCGGAGGCCATCGACACCGGCATTCGCCTCACCGGCGGCTGGACCTACAAAGGCGATAGCGGCGACGACTATGTCGCCTCGCGCGCGGATGTGCCGGGCATCTTCGCCGAGCTGCAGGCGGCCCGCGATGCCCAGGCCAACGGTCTGCCCTTCGACATGACGAAAGGCGGCTTTACCCGCATCGAGACGGGCGCGGGCAATGATGCCATCGACATCCGCGGTGCAAGCGGTGTTGAGGTAGATGCCGGCAGCGGCAACGACACCATCATCGCCAGCAGCAGCGGCAAGGGAAACATCATCACCACGGGAACCGGGGAAGATGATATCGCATTTGCCGCCGGCTCCGCGGTAACTGACGCCAATGGTCAGGACCGGATCGTTTTCTTTGGCCAGATGGAGCCGGCACAGCTGGCCTTGCGCAACGCCAATTCGGAAAGCCCCTTTGCCCACATGAATGGCGGCCATGTGAAGGTCGGCTTCAACGCGGATGGCGAAATGGTGGTCGGCCTGCGCGATGCCAGTGAGCCCGGCGACTTCATGTATTTTCTCAACGGCAACCGCGACGTCACGGCGGCCGCCATCGATCTCACAGCCGGCCTCCGCGTGGGCGAGAAAAGCGTCAACGTCTACCTCCCGTTCGAAAAGCCCGCCGGCGTGTCCGTCCGGGGCGATGCGGTCACCTGGGAGGTGTTCCGCCAGAGCATCAAGGATCTTGACAAGGATGCCCGCGTTGCAGGGTCTGACCCGCTGGTGCTTGATCTCGATGGGGACGGTATTGAGCTTACCGTGCCGCTCATGCCGGGCAACGGTGTTGCATTTGATATCGACGGCGACAATTTCGCCGAGCAGACAGGCTGGCTCTCCGGCGATGACGGATTCCTCGCGGTAGACGTCAATCTCAACGGTACCATCGACGACATCAATGAGCTTTTCGGCTCGTCTACGGAAACCGGGTATTCCCAGCTGGCCGCCTATGACACCAATGCGGACGGCAAGGTTGATAGTGCCGACACCCAGTTCAGCGATCTGCGCATCTGGCGCGACCTCAATCAGAACGGCATCACCGATGCAGGTGAGTTGACGACGCTGGCTGACGAAGGCATCGCCTCCATCAGCCTCACCTATCAGGATGACGGAACGCAGAGCGCGCTCAATACCATCGCCCGCACAGGCACATTCACGCGCACGGACGCGACCACCGGCACCGTGGGCGATATCGAGTTCCGCGTGAACAACTTCAACTCGACCTATCTGGGCGACACGACCGTTGATCCGGCGCTCGTCGGCACGCGTCCCAATCTCAAAGGGTACGGCACCCTCACGGATCTGCATGTGGCGCTGACCCTGCAGGGCCCCGGCGGCGCCCTTGCCGCCAGCATCGACACCATCCTGCCGACCCTCAACGTCATCGACCTGGTGGAACTGCGCGAGCGCGCCATGCCGCTGATGACCGAATGGGCAAACGCGGTACCTTACTCCGGCAGCACGCCCAATCCGGACGTTCTCGTTCTCGTGGAGCAGACGCCTGACGGGCAGGAAATTCGGGACTTCGCCCTCGAGGTTACCGAGGAAGTCACCCTCAGCGATGGCACCACGGGCACCTATACCTTCTGGAAGCTCGCCAGCGGCAACGACGTTCGCGATTCATTGGACGTTCTCATTGAACTCCCGACGAAGGCTGATGTGCTGGCGCAGATTGCGGTAGACCCGGCCATGGTCTGGGAGGAACTGAGCGGCACCCAGATTGATTTTCTTGAGCGCTACTACGGGGAGGACATTCCCGTTGAAGCAAGCGCATCTATTCTCAACGACGGCGCCATCTCCGCGCTGTCGAAGATCATCAACGATGCCTACAACCTCCTTGAGCTGACGGCACTCCGCCTGGCCATGCAGGGTCCGCTGGAACCGTACTTCGCCGGCATCGAGTACGATGTCGAGGAGAATGTCTTCCGACCGGCCACTGACGCACAGCTCGTACCCATGCTGGAAGCTATCCTGGCTGGCGCACCGACAGGCGCAATACAGGCGGAAGAATGGTTCCAGGACTGGCGTCCGGTTCTGTCGGCCATGATGGCCGACTATGTGCGTGGCGAAGCCCACCTCACCAACCACCAGCCCTTCGTGTTCACCAATCTGGTCGCAGCATTCGAGAATATCGGTGCGCCGATCGGCCTGGATGCCATAGCGGCCGATCTCGGTCTGGATACGGACGGTATCGACTTTGGATCCGGAACCCGCACTGGGACCGATGAAAATGACATCTTCTACATGTCATCCGGCAACGATGTAGTCGACGGCGGGAAAGGGGCCGATGTTTATGTCTTCGGCCGGGACTTCGGAATGGATACGATCGCCGATTTCGAGCAATACAATTCCCACTTCGACACCATACGGTTCGCGCATCTGAATCCGGCCGACATCACTGTCGAGCGCAACGGCCGCGATCTGATCATTACCGAGACCGGCACCTCCAATGTGATTACCGTCGTGGAGCAGTTCCACGACATGGCGCCGTCCCTGTTCGGGGGGCTCAATCTCCTGCCGGACCATGGCATCGAAGAAATCGTGTTTGCTGACGGCACCGTATGGACCGGCATCGATATTGCCGAGGCGGCATCCAATCCGCTGGCCACTGACGATGTGCTCGTTGGCACGGACCATGTCGATTTTCTCGACGGTGGCGCAGGTACGGACATCCTGCGTGGCGGCGACAACGCGGACGTCTATTTCTTCGGTCTGGGGTATGGCCAGGACACGATCGAAGAGCAGACAGACAACATTCTGATCAATCAGCACGATTTTGTGCAGTTTGGCGCCGGCATCACGAAGGACGACCTGACCTTCTCCCGCGGAACTGGAAAGAACGACCTTGTGGTCGGGATCAATGGCACCAGTGACACGCTGACCATAGTCAACCAGCACGATGCAGCCTGGACCGGACCCTTTGGAAAACAATGGCTCCATCGTGTTGAGACATTCCTGTTCGCAGACGGCACAGACATCTCATGGGAAGAAGTCACCGATCTCATTCTCATTCAGTCGAGAACGGCCGGCGATGACCAGGTAATCGGTTTTGACAAGGAAGACGCCCTCGATGGTGGTGCAGGTACTGACTTCCTGTCTGGCGGCAATGAGAACGATGTTTATCGGTTCGATGCCGGTTATGGCCATGACACCATCCTTGAGGCAGCCGACAATCTCTACTCCGGGTTAACCGACAAAGTCGTGTTTGGGCCTGGCATCGTATCCACCGACGCGAACTATGCCCGCGACGCGGATGGAAACCTGGAGATCACTTTCGACGGTCTGACTGACAAGCTCACGATCCAGAGACAGTTTGATTTCTTCGAGACCGGTGTGTTTGGAACAGTCAACTTTGATTTGATTGAAAGCTTTGAGTTTGCCGATGGCACAGTCGTTCTGTGGTCGGAGCTTCTGCCTCTTCTTGTCTCTCAGCAGTCCACGTCCGGGGATGACATCATTGAGGGCTTCTGGTTCGACGACGTGCTCGACGGCGGCGCCGGTAATGATCTTCTTGTGGGAGGCAATGGGAACGACACATATGTCTTCGGCTATGGCTACGGATCTGACCGCATTGTTGAACAGCCGTCTCACGTCCTCAGCGGAATGGATGACAAGGTCTCTTTCGCCGCCGGCGTCGCCCCGGGAGATGTGATCTTTGAACGTGCGCCGGACAATTATGATGACCTGATCATCAAGCTCTCGGGCAGTGCGGACCAGCTCTATATTGAAGGGTTGTTCACAAGCACCGCTATTGCTCAAGGCTGGCAGGAGATTGAAGAGTTCCACTTTGAAGATGGAACTATCATGACGCTTGCGCAGGTTCAGCAGGCCCTTATCGCATCGGACACAACCACCGGCGATGACCTCATCCGTGGTTTCGAAGGCGCGGATGTCCTCGATGGAGGTGCTGGCAACGATATATTGAAAGGATGGGACGGGGCAGATACCTACAGGTTCGATATCGGTAGCGGCAATGACATCATTGAAGAAGAGATCGTCATTGCATCCAAATCCGGTGGGGATCTCGTGGAGTTCGGGGCCGGGATCACGGTGGCGAACGCAAGCGTCAGTCGTGTGGGCGACGATCTTGTATTCAGCTTCGCGGGTGCTACCGATACCTTGACGGTCAAAGACCAGTTTGGGTCTGTCTACTCCCGCGTCGAGGAGTTTCATTTTTCCGATGGCACAATCTGGACTGATGGTTTCGTCAAGCAACAAATCCTGGGAAGTGCTCCCAGCGACGGAGACGACAGTATCACTGGCTTTGATGATGCCGGCGACGTACTTGATGGCGGTGCGGGCAATGACCAGCTAGACGGCCTGTCGGGGGCTGACACATACATCTTCGACGTTGACTACGGCCATGACGTGATCACGGAGTCGGTCTCCGACATTACGGCGCATCAGGGTGACCGGGTTCAGTTCGGCGCCAGCATCACGCCGGAGATGATCCAACTCGCCAGAGTCAATGACGATCTCGTCATTTCGCTGTCCGGTGTTGATGACACATTGACCATCAAGAACCAGTTCCGGCTCCACTTCGAAGATGTCGAGTTCTTTGAGTTCTCCGATGGCACGGTTTGGACGGATGCCGATATACAGTCAAAGCTGCTTGAGCAGTCAGCAACGGACGGCAACGACACGATTGTCGGGTATCGCTACACATCGGACGTTCTGGATGGGGGCGCCGGTGACGACCATCTGAATGGCGGCGATCGCGGCGATACCTATGTCTTCGGTATCGGGTATGGCCACGATGTGATCCAGGAAACCAACAACGACGCCCGGTACGACTCGGGCGACAGAGTTGTGTTCAACTCGTCTATCGCGCCCGCCGCTGTTCACTTGCAGCGTGTTGATGGCGATCTGGTTCTGACGTTTGACGGAGCTACGGATCAGCTCACGGTGAAGAACCAGTTCGGTGTCAACACCCTTCGAATTGAGACATTCGAGTTCAGCGATGGAACTGTCTGGACGGAGGAAGACGTTAAGTCCCTGGTAATGTCCCAAGCTGTTTCCGATGGGGATGACACCGTTATTGGCTATGATGACAGAGCAGATGTTCTGGACGCAGGCGCAGGTAACGACCTTCTCGATGGCGCAAATGGGTCAGACACATATGTCTTTGATGTCGGATATGGTCAGGACATAATCCGCGAAACCACCAATGCGTGGGACAACGGTGTGGACGTGATTCAGTTTGGGCCGCTGGTACAACAGAACAACATCGTCTTGAGCCGTGTCGGCGATGACCTGGTTGTTGGTATTGCTCACACAACAGACAGTCTGACCATCAAGAACCAGTTCGGAGCAGATTACTTCAGGATTGAGACCTTCCGGTTTACGGATGGGACTGAGCTGACAATCGACAGTATCCGACAGACCCTGCTTGATCAGTCGTCAACGGATGGAAACGACACCATCAATGGCTTCGACGACCTTGGTGATACACTTGTCGGCGGCAAGGGCGATGATTTTATCAGCGGCCGCGATGGAGGTGATACCTATGTATTCCGCCTCGGCGATGGCGCCGACACGATCCGGGATAACGGTGGTAGTGGCATTGATCGGATTCGGATTTCAGGCATCCAGCAGTCCGACGTCACTCTCAGCCGTTCCAGCAACATAGATGATGATCTGTTTATCACTTTCATGGGCAACACGGAGGACAGTATCCGGGTCCGGGATGCGTTGAACGGAAGTTCGCCCTATGAGATCGAAGAAATAGTCTTCGATGACGGGACCACATGGTCCCTTGCGGACGTGAAGCGCATACTTGCTCTCTCCGAGGGTGATCCTGGCACTGTCACACATGCAGGTACATCAGCCGACGACACACTTGATGGGACCTCCGGAAGCAACACATTTGATGGCGGGCTGGGTGCAGACTTGCTGCGCGGTGGCAACGGCAGTGATGTTTATCTCTACGCGGCAGGGGACGGGTCCGACACGATTTCAGACTCTAGTGGATTGGCTGGTTTTGACTCACTGCACTTTATCGATCTCAACGCATCGGACCTTGAGTTTTCCAGATCTGTCGGCTCAAGCGACCTCATCATCACAGTGACCGCCACCGGCGACGTCATTACTATTGATCGCCACTTCACCAACAACTACGCAATCGAGCTGATTGTTTTCCAGGATGGTTCCACCTGGGGCAAGCAGGAGATCGCATGGGCTGCGATGCCTGTGATCACAGGTACAAGTGCTGATGAGACGCTGACTGGTACCTCGCTGGGTGAACGCTTTGAAGGAGGGGGCGGCAACGACACGCTGGAAGGGCAGTCCGGATCCGATGTCTATCACTACACGCCGGGAGATGGCGACGATGTCATCGAGGAAGGCAATCATTTCGGGGATGATGATCGGCTGGCATTTGAATCAGGCGTGACACCTGATGACATTATCCTGACGCGCTCTACAACCGACAAGGATGACCTCACGATCTCCTTCACCACCGGAAGTGGAGAAGTCTTTATCAACGAACAGTTCCGCAGCGGCGGTTACGGTATTGAGGAAATCAGCTTTTCCAATGGCGTGGTCTGGGATGAGGCGACCCTCAGGTCGGAGTATCTGCTGCGGTCGGTGACAGATGGTGATGACACTATTCTCGCTTTCGATGGCAAGGATGTTCTCTCGGGCGGATTGGGAAATGACAGTCTGCAAGGCGGAAATGGCAGCGATACCTATCACTACGAAGCTGGAGGTGGGGATGACACAATCTACGACACCGGCTCCGTTTCCAATGTAGATCGATTGATCTTTGGAGCTGGCTTGCGAAGCACCGACGTCCAGCTGACCCGCGGGACGGATCTGGATGATATGACCATATCGTTCGCCGGTCATTCCGGCTCTGTTTTCCTGAATGAACAATTTGGAAGAACTCAAGATGGTGTTGATGAGTTCATCTTCGCAGATGGGGTCGTTTGGACAGACGAAGAATTGGCCTCCGAGTATCTTCGGCGTCAGACCACAACGGGTGACGACGTCATTAAAGGCTTTGACGGCAACGATGTAATTGTCGGCGGCGAAGGCAACGATGACGTCGAAGGCGGTATCGGCAGTGATCTCTATGTCTATCGCAAGGGCGACGGGAATGATGTCCTGTATGACAGCGGAAGTTCTTCAGACACTGACACGCTGCAACTCGTGGACATCAACCCTGAGGACGTGACCCTGTCTCGGGTCTCAACCACCACACGCGACATTCTGATAACCGTTCACGCAACCGGCGAGACAATTCTACTCGATGACCAGTTGCGGACAACGCGCCACGGCATTGAACAGCTGGAATTTGCCGACGGAACGATCTGGGACCGCAGCATCATTGCGTCTCAATCCGCGGCCTTCGTAAGTACAACGGACAATGCATCTGCAAACACCGTGGATGGAGATGCGCAGAACGATGTGCTTCTTGGCATGGGCGGAAGTGATGTTCTCAATGGGCTTGAGGGTGATGACCGGCTCTTTGGCGGTCTGGGTGATGACACACTTTCGGGTGGTATCGGAAACGATTTGCTGCGTGGTGGTACTGGCTCAGATCTGCTCCAGGGCGGAGCTGGTGGCGATACCTACATCTACAGCCGGGGGGATGGAGCCGACACAATTGATGATGTTGGCAGTCCTTCTGACGAAGACCGCTTGGTGTTTGGTGCTGGCATCGCCGCAAGCGAGGTCAGTATCCAGCGCGACCCCGCTTCAGTGTGGGACATGATCCTGGACTTGGGCTCGGGCGATAGCATCACGGTACAGGGTCATTTTGGAGATGCCACCCAGTCGATCGAGCAGATCAGCTTTGATGATGGCACCACATGGGACTGGGGTTTTACCAGGCAGCTTTACCTCGACCAGAACAACACCAGCGGGGATGACACAGTCGAAGGGTTCTTCGAGGACGATGTCATCAACACCGGTGCCGGCAACGACACGATCTATGGATGGCACGGCAACGACGTCATCACAGGTGGGGCCGGAGATGACCATCTGGAAGGCATGGATGGAGCGGATACCTACGTCTTCAATCCCGGTGATGGCAACGACACCATTCATGAATGGTCTGATCCCGCTACAGGGCTCGACAAGATTCTGTTCGGTGCGGGCATAACTGCGGCCATGGTGACAGCCAGCCGTTCGCTGGATGACTTCCATTCGCTGCATCTTGAAATTGGAACAGGTGGTGACAGCATTAAGGTCATTGGACAGTTCTATGACGGTTGGGAGACCATTGAGAGGTTTGAATTTGCTGATGGTACGGTCTGGACTGCAGACGATGTGAAGGCGCAGATCCTGGCAGATCAGACAACGGCAGCGGCAGACTCCATTGATGGGTTCCTGGGCGATGATCTGCTGGTCGGCGCTGAGGGGGATGACGCTCTGCGCGGATCTGATGGGAATGACCGCCTCATAGGTGGCGCGGATGATGACTACCTGACCGGAGGTTCCGGCAGCGATACGTTCGTCTTTGCCAAAGGTGATGGTTTCGACTGGATTTCTGATTTCGAGGCTGGCACTGCAACAGAGGACCTGATTGAGATCAGCGGCTTCGCCGCTATCACGTCCTTTGCAGACGTGCAGGGTGTTGCAACTGAGTGGAACGGAGACACCTATCTTTCGTTTGACGCATCAAACGAAATCGTTCTCGAAGGTATCGCCCTGTCTGCCCTCAATCAGGACAATTTTTCCTTCGTCTAGCCACACAGGGCCAATGACCGGGCGGTAGTGCTTTGCGGCTTTTGGCGCAAGGCACTCGCCCTGGGCGGCCGAAACAGAATCCAGGACAGGTAGGTAAGGTGCAGGAAGCCATTCGCAGGGCGGTCGCTGGTTTTGCAGTAGCCGGCGCTTTCAGCTTTTTTTTGAACCTGCTGATGCTGGTATCGCCGCTCTACATGCTGCAGGTCTATGACCGGGTGCTCACCACTGGCAGCAAGGAGACGCTGTTGTACTTGACGCTCCTGGCCATCTTTGCGCTCGCTATTCTTGGGGTGCTTGAGGGACTTCGCACGTCAGTCCTTGCGCGAGTGGGCCAGTGGATCGGGGCTGCTGTAGGCGGCGGGCTGGTTGAGCAGTCCGTAACCGGAGCCCTTAGCGGCCGGACCAACGGCACACAGTCCCTTCGTGATCTGAGTCAGGTGCGAAGTTTCATTGCTCAGGGCCTTTCCGTTTTTTTTGATGCGCCCTGGGTCCCGATTTTTGTTGCTCTGATCTGGATACTACATCCGTGGCTCGGCGTCCTGGCACTGGCGGCGGCAGTGGTGCTCTTCTGCATTGCCCTTGCCAATGACTGGCTCACACGTAGCGCATATGAGTCGTCAGGAAAAGCACAGCAGGCAGCCATGACCCACGCCGATGCGGCGGTTCGAAACGCCGAGGTCGTTCGCGCCATGGGAATGCAGCCCGCTCTTCTGCAGAAGTGGCGGTGGTTTGACGAAGAGGCCTCGCACGAGCAGACCCGCGGAGTCCAACGGGGCGGCGCCATGCTTGGCCTGTCGAAAGCCCTTCGGTTCGCGGTTCAGGTTGGAGTTCTTGGTCTTGGGGCTTTGCTGGTTCTGGGGGGCGAGTTAACGCCAGGTGGGATGATTGCAGGGTCCATCCTCCTGGGCAGGGCTCTGGCTCCGGTTGAACAATCCATTGGAGCCTGGCGTGGATATGTAGGCGCGCGTGCAGCATACGAGCGCATCAAGGACCTGGAAGACGACGATAGTCTCGCTGACCAGCCTGCGATGCCCCTGCCTGCACCCAAAGGTCAGGTGAGTGTTGAGGCCGTGACGTTTGTCCCGGCGGGTGCCGAGAAACCCGTCTTGCAGCAAGTGTCATTTCCTCTCGCCATAGGGGATGTGGTTGGTGTCATTGGGCCTTCCGGTGCCGGCAAAAGCACGCTGTGCCGGTTGCTGGTTGGCATCTGGCCACCCACGCGCGGGGCCGTTCGATTGGACGGCGCTGACTTGAGCCAACTCAATTCCGATGAGATTGGAAAACACATCGGCTACCTCCCGCAAGACGTGGAACTGTTTGCCGGCACAGTTCAGGAAAACATCGCCCGTATGTCGGCAGGGGATCCTCAAAAGGTTGTGCTGGCCGCGCAACTGGCTGACGTGCATGAGATGATCTTGCGCCTCCCCCAAGGATACGACACCCAGATTGGCCCGCAGGGGAGCGCTTTGTCCGGCGGGCAACGTCAGCGCATTGGTCTTGCGCGCGCGCTCTACGGTGATCCCAAGCTTGTCGTGCTGGATGAACCGAACTCAAATCTGGACCAGGCAGGTGAAGCTGCCTTGATCGGGTCCATAAAACGGTTGGGTGAGCAGGGCATCACTACCATCGTTGTCGCCCACCGGCTCGCGGCACTGTCAGTTGTCGACAAGCTGGTGGTTCTCGAAGGAGGGCATGTGTCCGACTTCGGTCCGCGTGAGGAAGTTTTGCAAAGGCTGAATGAAGGTAAGGACCAGTCGTCGGTCCGAAGCCACAGGAACGTTGTCCGCAAGCGTCCGGCGACCGGCACCGGCAACAGACCACAGGGGGCTGAACAGTGATGAAGGATCATCCATCATCGCTTTGGTCCGTCGGTGTTCACATCATGCAATGGCTGCGGAATGGAATCGGATGGGCGCGTTCCCGCTATCCCCAGTCAGACAAGAACGATGTAGTCCAGGCGATCTACGCACCGATGATCATTGGCGCCCTGACTGTCCTCGTCTTTTTCGGCGTGCTCGGCTGGTGGGCTGCTTCCGCTCCCCTGACGGCGGGAACCGTGGCAAGCGGAATTGTCAGCCCCGATGGAAGCCGGCGCACGATCCAGCACCTTGAAGGAGGCATCATTCGGTCATTCCTGGTGAACGAGGGAGAACTTGTTGAGGCAGGCCAGGAGCTTGTCGCACTTGAGGACACCCAGGCCCGCGCGTCGCTTGAACTGGTGCGGGGGCAACACCTCATGGTGAGCGCAATGCTTGTTCGACTGACGGCAGAGCAAGCAGGTGCATCCGCCATCATATGGCCGGCGGCGCTGGTGAGCGAGATCAAACAGCCTCAAGTGAAGCAGATGCTTTCAGCTCAGGAGGACATGTTTCAAACACGGCGGGTCAATATGGGCAACCAGCGGAAAATTCTGCAGCAGCGCATCGCCCAGCTGGAAGAGGAGATATCCGGGACGGAGGCGCTGGTGACAAGCGAAACCCGGCAGCTTGAGCTGATCGAGGAAGAGATTGTTGGCGTACGCCGCATGGTGAACAAGGGGCTGGAGCGCAAACCTCGCCTATTGAACCTTCAACGCGCGCAGGCGGAGATCGAGGGGGCAAGGGCCTCCAATCTTGCGGAGATCGCCCGGTCAAAACAGGCGATAGGAGAAGCTGAAATCCAGATTATGAATCTGGAAGCGCAGCATCTGGATGAGGTGGCCGAGCAGTTGACCCAAACCCGCGTGGAGCTTTCCGGGTTGGAGGAACGCATGCTGGCAGCAGGCGACGTTTTTGAGCGTGTCATCATCAGGTCGCCGATTGCCGGTATCGCAATGAACAAGCGGTTCTCAACTGTCGGGGGGGTTGTGCGGCCGGGAGATCCGATCATTGACATTGTGCCGGTTGATGAGGACCTGCTGATCGATGCGCGCATCGCGCCCTTGGACATAGATGTTGTAAGTCCTGGTCTTGAGGCTCAGGTGCACTTCTCCGCATTTGCCCAGCGCAATCTCCCGCAGATACAGGGTGTAGTCCGGTCCGTCTCCGCAGATGCCGCCGAGGATGAAAAAACCGGTGAACGTTACTACAAGGCCCGCATTGAGGTTGACCGCAACCAGCTGGAAGAAATGGCAAAGGCTGCGGCGATGGATTTGACGCTGCATCCTGGAATGCCTGCTGAAGTACTGATCGTTACGGGTGAAAACACGTTGATCGGATATCTCCTGGAACCACTGACTGATAGCCTTCGACGAAGCTTCAAATAAGAGGGCCACGGCTGAGTGTGACCGCATGTTCGCGTCAGCAACTATCAGTGCTCAGGTGCTGATAGGCGGACGCACGAGGACATCTCAGTCTTATGGAAAAGGCTCAGGCCGCTTGCGCCCCGTCACACTGGACACCCGGAATGGGCGGGTTGAGAGCTTTGACCGCGGACGCGAGAGCTGCACTGCACCAGGCAACCCTGCGAGGCATGATAATCCGTATACAGAGTTTAAAGTCTCGCGCATAAGTTGTTTTCAAATTGTTGCCCAAACAACACGGCGTTGGCCTTCCGCTCTCCAAAGGCGTGTTTTCAGTTGAAACAGCTGCATATGAACGAGGACGCTGATGGGCGAGACCCGCGTGATTCTAGGTGAATCGGGTGGTTTTACATCGAACAATTTTCTGCCTGACCTCTTTGATTTTGACATGGAGAGATTTGATGAGCCAGAACAACAGCCCGTCCGCCGGCAATGACGGCAGCGGTGCTCCGGTGTCATCGATTTCGCTGGGCTCATTGAACGGGTCGACCGGCTTTCAGATTACCGGTGCACAGCAGGGCGCAGAGGCGGGGTCTGTTACATCAATTGGTGATGTCAACGGAGATGGTTACGAAGACATCATGATCGGTGCCTACCGGTGGGATCCGGGCGCTCTTCCCTTCGAAAGCTATGGCCGCGTCCATGTGGTTTTCGGCAACGCCGACGGCTTCGACTCCAACATTGATCTTTCCACACTCGGCAGCACCACCCCCGGCTTTACCATTGACGGCCTGGCGAACGGACATGCCCTGGGCGAGACCGTGTCAGCGGTCGGAGATATCAACAACGATGGTATCGATGACATCTTGATAGGAGCAAGACAGGCGGACGTCGGCGGCACCGATACCGGATCGGCCTATGTGATCTACGGCAAGGACTCTACCCAGGGCGACACCTTCGGTACCTCGGTTGATCTCACCACGCTGGACGGATCCAACGGTTTCACGATGAATGGCGAGGCCGCAGGAGACAAGTTCGGCCTGTCGACCGCCAGCGCTGGTGATGTGAACGGTGATGGCATTGATGACCTGATGGTCTACGCCCAGCACGCAGATCCCAATGGCCGGACTGACGCCGGCAAGACCTATGTCGTCTTCGGAACAAACGGTGACCTGGGCACGAGCACGCTTGATCTCTCGACTCTGGACGGCACGAACGGATTTCAGGTTTACGGCGCGAACGCAAGTGATGCGGGGGAGTTCGGCGGCACTGGCCGACATGTCGCAAGTGCCGGTGATGTCAATGGTGACGGCATTGATGACCTGCTGATCGGTATGCCGCGATATGATGCAGGCGGCCTTGCGAACACCGGGGCTGCCTACATCATCTATGGCAAGCAGACGAGCCAGCCGGGTGTGTCGTTTTCGGCGACGACTGATCTGGCGACCATTGGCAGCGCTGATGGTATCCGAATTGATGGTCC
>JGI12316J15310_10000347_pt1 | contig 16189 bp, 16 predicted proteins | sample MarCyaLeptolynsp_FD_15310 | JGI IMG/M metagenome (IMG submission 15310)
AGATGGCGGATCATTGGCTGCGCGTCGAGGTCTGTCCCTGACGGAAACGGTAACGGAGAACCGACAAAATTTTGTCCGCCACGGTTGCAAATTCTGCTTGCGATTGATGTTTGCTGCTGCTCATATCGGGCTCCAGACTATTGCAGGGTCAATTCGGACATGATGGGCTTTCGTACTTTTGCCGCCGCAATTGTTTCCGTCGTCTTCCTGGGCGGTGTTGCGGAAGCGCAAGTCGCTCACGAAACGAAGATCAGCCATTATCGGATTGGCGGGAAAACGCCGCTCGGTCTGGTCAACGGCATGTTTCGCAAAGGCCAGAAACAAGACGGCCGCGTCCTGCTCGCCTCGCTCGCGACAAAGGCCGACTACACGGTGAAATTTCCTCCCAATTCGTGCCGCAACGGGAAAATCAAGCTCAATGCGCGGTTCCTGATGAAGCTGCCTGTGCCCAAGCACAGAAAACGGTTGTCGAAAGACACCGCCAAGAGCTTCGACATTTTCTACGCATTCCTGAAAAAGCATGAAGAGACTCACCGGCGCATCATGTTGCAGTGCCTGGCCCGCATTCAGTCCAGAGTGAACAGGCTGCTTGCAAAAACCAAATCCTGCGAGCAGTTGACGAAAGCCAAGACCAGGGTCGACCGGATCTCCGACGAGGAGGCCAAGCGCTGCCGCGCGAAACATGATGCCCTCGACCGTCGCGATGAACCCAAGATCAACAGCTTTGCGCTCTATAAATCTGCCAAGCTGGAGTCGAGGAACCGGGGCAAGGTATCATTGCCGAAAACCACGCTCGGTTTCGGCTTCAAACCGACAGAGATCAACGAACGCAAATAGGCGGCTGTCCCGGCCGACCGGGCCCGGAGAATTTTGGCTTGACGGTCAAACTATCGCCGACTAACGTGCGCCCAGTGAAAATCAAGGGTCATTCGTCAATGACATATATTCTCGTGGTAGGGTTGCGCATCGCCGGAGCGGCATAGTCCGCTCTGCATGGTGATGCGCGTTGCAAGGGCCGGAAGGGCCCTTTTTTTATGGCCTACCGCCGGATTGCCGTCACGGGGTGCCTTGGTTGACGCTGGGCCTGTTCGAGCGGATTCGTTCGAACGGGTATGTCAAGAGCTGGAAAACAGAGCAGGAGGCGTTCAGCGTTGGAGAAACGGTGGACTGTTCTCGGGAAAGCGAAAAGGAATGCGACGATGAAAAGGGAAATGACCGGCGCCGAAATGGTCGTTCAGGCCCTGGCTGATCAAGGTGTCGAACATGTGTTCGGTTATCCCGGAGGAGCGGTGCTTCCGATTTACGACGAACTATTCCAGCAGGACAAGGTCAGGCACATTCTCGTACGCCATGAGCAGGGTGCGGGGCATGCGGCGGAAGGGTATGCACGGTCTACCGGCAAGCCCGGTGTTTGCCTGGTTACGTCGGGGCCCGGCGCGACAAACACGGTCACAGCGCTGACCGATGCGCTGATGGATTCCATTCCGCTTGTTTGCATTACCGGGCAGGTTCCGACCCATCTGATCGGTTCGGATGCGTTTCAGGAATGCGATACGGTCGGGATCACGCGCCCCTGCACGAAACACAATTGGCTGGTCAAGAACCTGGAGGATCTGCCGCGGATTCTGCATGACGCCTTCTATGTCGCGACGAGTGGACGTCCGGGACCGGTGGTTGTCGACATTCCGAAAGACATCCAGTTTGCCAGCGGAACTTATGAACGCCCGCGACGCGCGGATTCGCACTATGAAGGCTATCGCCCGCACAAAAAGGGTGACGCGGATGCGATCAACGAAGCCATCGCGCTCATGGCCGGTGCCAAGAAACCGGTCTTTTATACCGGCGGAGGCGTCGTCAATTCCGGACCGGCCGCGACGCAATTGTTGCGTGAGCTGGTGAAGCTGACCGATTTCCCCATTACGTCGACCCTGATGGGTTTGGGATGTTATCCCGCCTCCGGCAAACATTGGCTCGGCATGCTGGGCATGCACGGCACCTACGAAGCCAATCATGCCATGCACGATTGCGACGTCATGATCTGTATCGGGGCGCGCTTCGACGACCGGATCACCGGGCGGATCGATGCATTTTCCCCGGACTCGAAAAAAATCCATATCGACATCGACCCGTCGTCCATCAACAAGAACGTTACCGTTGATGTACCGATTCTCGGCGATGTCGCCCATGTCCTGGAGGAAATGGTGCGTATCTGGCGTTCAACGTCGCCGATTGTCGATAAACAGGCAATCGCGGGCTGGTGGCAGCAGATCGACGAGTGGCGGGAGAGGAAATGCCTCGCCTACCGCGAAAACGACGAGATCATCATGCCGCAATTCGCCATGGAACGGCTCTATGAGCTGACCAAGGACCGCGACACCTACATCACAACCGAAGTCGGCCAGCACCAGATGTGGGCGGCGCAGTTTTACGGGTTCGAAGAACCGAACCGCTGGATGACCTCCGGCGGATTGGGGACAATGGGCTATGGTTTGCCGGCGGCGCTCGGAGTCCAGATTGCGCATCCCGACAGCCTGGTTGTCGGTGTCGCGGGCGATGCGTCGGTCCTGATGAACATGCAGGAATTGTCGTCTGCCGTACAGCATCGGGCGCCGATCAAGATCTTTATCCTGAACAACCAGTATATGGGCATGGTCCGCCAGTGGCAGCAATTGCTGCATGGCAACCGCCTGTCGGAGAGCTATACGGAATCGCTGCCGGACTTTGAAAAACTGGCCGATGCCTATGGCTGTCTGGGATTGCAGGCGACAAAGCCGGCTGAACTCGACGACAAGATCAGGCAGATGATCGATCATGACGGACCGGTCCTGTTCGATTGCCGGGTCGCGGCGCTGGCCAATTGTTATCCGATGATCCCCTCGGGCAAAGCCCACAATGAAATGCTTATGGGCGACGGCGGCGAAGACGATATCGGAAATGCCATTCAGGGCGCCGGACGGGCGCTGGTCTGATCCGGCGCGTGACGGGCCCCGCCGCGACCGGCGTGGTCCCCACCGCGGGATGATCGAAACAACTTGCCGGCATGATTGCAGACGGCCGGAGCGAATTTTGGAGTGAAGTCATGTCTCAAAAGGGATCGGGATCGGCATACTTCCTGACTGAAAAGTCGGATGTCGTTGAATCGCATACCCTATCAGTGCTCGTCGATAACGAACCCGGTGTCCTAGCCAGGGTCATCGGGCTGTTCGCCGGGCGCGGATACAATATCGAATCCCTTACGGTTTCGGAGGTCGAGCACGAGGCCCACCTGTCCCGGATCACCGTGGTCACGGCCGGAACGCCCGATGTCATCCTGCAGATCCGCAGTCAGCTGGACCGGCTGGTTCCCGTGCACAAGGTCGCAGACCTGACGATCGATGGCGGCGACGCGATCGAACGGGAATTGTGCCTGGTGAAGGTGAGGGGTACCGGCGAGGAGCGGGTTGAAGCCCTGCGTCTGGCCCAGGCCTTCGATGCTGTCACCGTCGATGCCACGATGGAGTCCTTCGTGTTTCAACTGACGGGACGCTCGCGCGAAGTCGACCGGTTCATCAAGATGATGACATCCGTCGGGCTGGTGGAGGTTTCGCGGACCGGTGTCGCGGCCCTGTCGCGTGGCCCGTCCGGCATGTGATAAGCAGGCGTTTTCGTTTGATCTGAGCCAGATCGACCGGCTTTGCGACCCGTGTTTCGGTCATTGGTCTGAGCGCGGACAAAGCGGATTGGAAAAAAGTCCCAAAAGTGGTCCGTGTGCTCGCAAGGAATCTCTGATATCGCGTTGGTTCGGCCCGGGCGCCATCATTTAACCATTGCACCAATCGTTTCGTTTAGCTGTTTGCGAACGCAATATGGCGATCCAGTTACACGTTTCACAAAGGCGGGTATTCGCATGACCACCGTTCTTTCCGTCAACCTGAACGCTGTGGCTTTTCTGCGCAACCGGCGCGATCTGCCCTGGCCGAGCATGACGGATCTGGCCGTGATTGCGCTGGATGCCGGCGCTGCGGGGATCACCGTTCACCCGCGCCCGGACGAACGCCATACACGACGCACCGATGTCTACGATCTGAAGGCTGTCCTCGCGGACTATCCGCAAGCGGAATTCAACGTGGAAGGCTATCCGACCGACGACTTTCTCGAACTTGTCGAGGATGTCCGTCCGCACCAGGTCACGCTGGTACCCGACGATCCGGCCCAGGCAACGTCCGATCACGGCTGGGACCTGAAAGCCCGCGGAAACGAAGTGGAGGCAATCGTCGGACGGCTGACCGGCGCCGGTCACCGCGTGGCCCTGTTCATCGACGCGGATGCCGAGGTGCCCGAACTGGCGGCCTCTACCGGAGCCCAGAGGGTGGAACTTTATACCGGCCCCTATGCCGGTTGCCAGGACCCGGCGCAACGGGCACTGGAGCTGGACAAGCTGGTGGCGACGGCCGATGCGGCCAATGCCGTCGGACTGGCGGTGAATGCCGGACATGACCTGAGGGTCGACACATTGCGGCCACTGGTCGCGCGCATTCCCTATCTGGCGGAAGTCTCCATCGGCCACGGGCTGACCGCGGACTGCCTCACCTACGGCATGGCTGAAACGGTCAAAAGATATCTGCGCGCCTGCGAGGGGTGAACGGCGGGGTCACCGCCGCTCCGAGTTCGGGACGCTCAGCAAAGACCCGGGCCGGCACCTTCACACTGGAAATTATAGCCGCTGACGCCGCGAGCCCGTCTGTTGGTCTTCTTCGGAGTTTTCCACTTTTTCTGCTGTTTTACCGGCGCCGCACGGGTGGTCTTGCGGCGCGTCGTGGTTTTCGCAGTCCGTTTTTTCGGCGTGTAGCAGACACCGCGCGAGTTGCGCTTCTGTCCGCGAGCGCAGGCTTTCACGGTTTTCGACTTCGCCTTCGGTGTATAGCAATTGCCCTTTGAGGACAGGCGCTGGCCGGCGGCACAGGTTTTGGCGACGCACTGACCGTTCTGGATTGTCTCGCCGCGCCCGCAGGTCAGGGGACAAATCGCACCCTGTTCGCCGCGCAGCACGTTGAGCATGTCGGCGGTGGGATCCAGCGAGGCGAACTGTGCACCGCCATTCTTGATGTAATTGCGCACGGCGCGGGCGCTGCGTTTGCCCCACAGGCCGTCCGGTTTTCCGGCGGAGCAGCCCAGCCGGTTCAGTTCCGTCTGGATTTCAAACCGGATTTCCTTCGCGCTGAGGATTGGTCCCGGAGTCAGCGCCGCCTGCTGAATAGGCTGCTGGACCTGCGGTTGCTGGATCTGAGGCTGTTGGACAAGGGGTTGCTGGACCTGGGGCTGTTCCGCCTGCGGCTGTTTGACCTGCGGCGCTTGAACCGAGGGCGTCAGCGAATTGGAGGCGGCGCGGGACGCGACTTGCGTGTTTGCCGCCGGGACCGCGACCGTGGGGTCCAGTTTGGCCAGATGCAGGGTGACGTCCCTTGTGTACTGGCCGTCGCCGTAGCGCTGGATGTAATCGCGCGCCAGAGCCGTATCGTTGCTATTCAGCGCCTTCTGCGCCACCCATTGTTCCTGAGCGCTTTGCAACAGGGTCCGATAGATCGGCTTGTTGGGATACAGCACGATGGCCCGCTGGCACATGGGCACCATGGCATTGTAGTCGTTGGAAAGCACTTCATTCGTCGGCGCCCGCGGGTTGATCAGGACCTCGCAGGGATGTTTCAGGGTCAGGGCTTCCGCCTGAGGACGGAAGTAGAACTTGCCGATCAGTCCGTCGTAGTAGGACGGGCGCTGTGTGCGGAGCGACGCGGTGCGGGCTTCGTTGTAAACGCGTTCTTTCAATTCCTGGACCAGCGGACGGATTTCGAGACCGGGCTTGTCGATCAGGTTGAGCAGGTGGCGCGTGAACAGACCGTTCGGGTTGGGGTCGTCCTCGCTGAGTTTGTCGAGAGCCTTTTCGCCGGCGGCAGCGGCGTAAACGACGACCGTTCCGTTAGGCGGGTCGATTCGGCCCAGACCGGCATTGCTGCCGAGCGACCGGGTGTTTTCCTTCGGAAACGGGTTGTCGCGGCAGGCATCGAGGAGCACGAGGTTGACGCGCGCCTGTCGCGCCTTGAGATCCTCAAGCAGACGGGTCAGTCCGACAGATTCTTCGCGAAGCCGCCGTTGCTGCGAGGGACGCAACTGGCGGATGTCCGTGGGCAGGAGATAATTCTCGCCGCCCAGTTCAACGCCATGACCGGCATAGTAGATCAGCGCTTCCGATCCGGGTGTGATTGCCGCCAGATATTCGTCGATCGCGTCGTTCAAATCGCGCCGTGTGACGTTTTGCGCGTGAAACACCTTGAACCCGACCGATTGCAGCGAACGCGCGATTGCCCGGGAATCGTTCAAAGTGTTGTCGAGATCGGCGATGAACTCGTAATCGGAGTTGCCGACAACCAGGGCGAAACGCTCCACGTCATATCCGATGTTTTCCGCGGGAAGGACATCGACCTTGGCGGCCTGTGCGGAAGTTCCCGACAAAAAGGCTGTCAGAATGGCAAATAGCAATAGTTTCGGAGCTTTGATCATACTGTCTCTGGGGCGTTCTGATGGCAATGAGCTGTGTTCAAAATAGAGTGTCGTCCCGCCCAGTTCAAGGGACCGCAGGTTGTCGGAAAATACGTGCAACCGGCAAACAGACCGACAAAACTGACCCGGCGGAAGGAGTCTTCCGCCGTTGGAGAGTGCCATGTGTCTCAGATCTCGGCGTAATTACGGTCTTGCGGGATTGGCGGTCCGCCAACTTTGGAATGCGTGCAATTTCCGTCTCTGTGGACAGTCTCTATTGGCGCGCCGCCCTCAATCGGCGACGGCAGGCTGCACATCGTCGACCATTCTGCTCCGCATGTCCGGATCCGGGAGCATGCAGACGTCGTGGCGGCCGAAAATCCGGTAGCGATTGCGAGCGACGCGATCGTAGAGCCAGTCGGCGATCGGGGTCGGGACCAGCCGAATGAGCGCACACGCCTTCCATGGCCATCCCAGCGTCGTCATGACTCGCGCAAAAGCGCGAGTCTTCACGAACAATCTGCCGTCGGCAATGACGAGATTGGTTTCATAGTCACGGGGTTTCAGGTTGTAGTGCCGGTAAAGCGCTTCTCCGAAGTCCGACTGTGCCGTCGCGAACAGGACCCTGCGCTCGGTATCCCGCGCCAGAACGAATTGCGCAAACCCCGAACACAGAACGCAGACGCCGTCAAAAACGATCAGGGTCCTTGTTTCGTCCCAGCTTTGGAGCCTGGGTACACTGCGGAAGCTGTAAGGCGTGTCGGCCGAATCTCGCGTCATCTGGGACCCTGTCATGGTCGCTTTCGGGGGCAAGTCTAATCAAGCGCCTGTGGCGCGCAACACAATTGCGTCGGCCGATCGTGTGCCTGGAACGCCCCCGTCCGCCCAACCCGGTCCAAAATATGGCCAATTACCGCAACAGTTCCGCGCATCGGCGGCATTTCCCTTGACCAAGCCGCCTCAGAATGCTTGATCGTCGCGGATGTTTTTCGTGGCCCGCAAGGAGGTTCGCCGCCTTTCCGGCCCCGTGCGAGCAACTTCCCGACAATTTCCGTTCGGACGATCCGGTTTCTTGGGCCGGATTTCGGCGGCGGGTTGCGGGACAGGGGCTTGAACAGACGCTCCGTTCACCGAACGGCAAATTCAAACGACCCAGGCAATAAGGGACATTATCATGCGGGTTTATTACGATCGCGATGCCGATCTCAATCTCATCAAAGGAATGAAAGTCGCGATCGTCGGCTTTGGCAGCCAGGGCCATGCGCACGCTCTGAACCTGAAGGATTCCGGTGTCGCGGACGTGGCCGTGGCGCTGAGGGCCGGTTCGGCATCGGCCAAAAAGGCCGAAGCAGAAGGGCTTCCCGTCAAGTCCGTGGCCGAAGCCGCCGCCTGGGCCGATCTGATCATGATGTGCGCACCGGATGAATTGCAGGCCGATATCTATAGCGACCACATTGCCGGCAATATTCGCGACGGCGCGGCGATTGCGTTTGCCCACGGCCTGAACGTGCATTTCAACCTGATCGAACCGTCATCGAAAATCGACGTGATCATGATCGCACCGAAAGGCCCGGGCCACACGGTGCGCGGCGAATATCAAAAAGGCGGCGGCGTCCCCTGCCTCATGGCCATTTCCCAGGATGCGTCCGGCAATTCCCACGACATCTGCCTGTCCTATGCATCGGCAATCGGCGGCGGCCGCTCCGGCATCATCGAAACCACCTTCAAGGAAGAGTGCGAAACCGACCTGTTCGGTGAGCAGGTGGTTTTGTGCGGCGGCTTGGTGGAATTGATCCGGGCCGGCTTCGAAACGCTGGTCGAAGCCGGATATGCACCGGAAATGGCCTATTTCGAATGCCTGCACGAAGTGAAACTGATCGTTGACCTGATTTATGAAGGCGGCATCGCCAACATGAACTACTCGATTTCCAACACGGCCGAATTCGGCGAATACGCTTCGGGTCCGCGCATTGTCACCGACGAAACCCGCGCGGAAATGCGCCGGGTCCTGAAGGACATCCAGACCGGTGCCTTCACGTCGGAGTGGATCCGCGAGTGCCGGGCCGGACAGCCGAAATTCAAGGCGACGCGGCGCATGAACGACGCCCATCCGATCGAGGAAGTCGGCGAACGCCTGCGCGGCATGATGCCGTGGATCAAGGCCGGTGCCCTGGTCGACAAGGACAAGAACTGATCAAGGTTCGGTTCGTTCGAGGCCGCGGGGTCAAACCCGCGGCCTTTGTTTTTTCAAGGCGCGTTTTGAAGGGGATCGGCCATGCAGGTGCATAAGCTGCATCGATGCGATTTGACGTTGGGCGACGGCTCCTGGCCGTTCGAAACCGACCGTGCCGATGAGATCCGGGAGCATTGGCGCGGCGCGGTTGCCGAAAAACCGGCCATGTGGGATGGCCGGGTCTTGCTGATGACCGAGTGGACGCTTGCCGACGGCGTGCTGGAAGGACGTTTCGCCGACGTCGCCTATTCGTCCTACCACGCCTGGAAGACCTGGGGTTTTCCCGATGTCTCGGTGGTCAATTGTTTTGGATCCGCGATGATTCAATCGTCGGACGGCGCCCTGATCTACGGAATCATGGCGGCCTCGACCTCCAATGGCGGCAAGATCTTTCCCGTCGCCGGCATGCTCGACCATCAGGACGTTACCGGGGACGGCACGATCGACATCTTTGCCTCCGTCGGTCGCGAACTGGCCGAGGAGACAGGACTTTCGGTTTCCGATTGCCGAAGGGGGGATCGTTTTGCTATCCGCGACGGTCAGTTGCTTTCGATTGCGGAGGTGATGCGCTTCGATGAAACCGCCGATAATCTGGCGGCCCGCATCCGTGCAATGATCGCGGCAGATCCCGATCCGGAACTGGAAGATGTCGTGGTCCTGCGAAAGGCGTCTGATCTCGACATGAACAGATCGCTTGGTTTCGCACACAGAATCGCCGACCATCTCCTGGGGTAGGCAGCAAGACCTGTTTTCCAACGACCCCGACACACCCCCGGGAGAGGGTGCCATGGCCCATTTCTATTCCCTGCTTGACGTCTTTACCAACAAGGTCCTTTCCGGCAATCCGCTGGCCGTCGTTTTTGGCGCCGACGATATCGCGCCGGAGCGCATGCAGGCGATTGCGCGTGAATTCAACCTGTCCGAAACGGTCTTCGTGCTGCGGCCGCGCGACCGGGTCAACACGGCCCGGCTGCGGATTTTCACGCCGGTCGGCGAACTGCCATTCGCCGGTCACCCGACCGTTGGCGCGGCAGTTGCGTTGGCGCTGCAGTCGGAAACGACGCTGTTCAATCTAGAGGAAGATGTCGGGCTGATCACCTGCACTGTCTCCAAGGATGGCCGTCAGCAGGGCGACGCCAAGTTCAGCCTGCCGCGATTGCCCGAGGCCCTGGACATTGCGGTCGACACGGACGCACTCGCGGCGGCTCTCGGCCTGACGCCGGACGATATTGTCGGCGGCGTGCACGCCCCGTCGGCCTGGACGGCCGGCGTTCCCTATCTGACGGTGCGCGTCACCGGACGGGCGGCACTTGACCGGGCGATGCCGAATCCGGCGCTTTGGGCCGAGGTTTTTCCCCAGGCCGGTATTCCCGTCGATGCCTATCTGTATTGCGACGAGCCGGTCTATCCATCCCGCTCGCACGCAACGCGCATGTTCGCGCCGACATCGGGCATACCGGAGGATCCGGCAACCGGCAGCGCCGCGGCGATCCTGCCGGCGCATCTTCTGGCAGCCGGCGCCCTGCCGGACGGGGAAACCGCCCTGATCCTGGAGCAGGGGGTCAAAATGGGACGTCCCTCGACAATCCATCTCAAGGTCCGGGTGGCGATGGGCGCGCTCACCCAGATCGAGATCGGCGGCTCGGCCGTGCTTGTCGCCCACGGCACCATCAATGTCTGATTGGGCGCATACCGGGGCAGGGGAGCTTCCCGGCTTGACATTTGCCGTTAACCTTTCGATAACGTCGATGGGTCACCCTTGGGGTGACGGAATTTTTCGCTAGGACCGAGCTTTATGATCCGGCTTGAGACATCCTTCTCGCTGACGATCGCCGCGCTGCACCGCGCGGGCCTCCTCCTATGCCAACTCCTCCTCCTTAGAAGCCCCTGAGCGCCGACTTGCTCCGAACCATGTCGAGCGGGCTCTCAGGGGATTTTGAACAAACTCCCTTTTAGACGACTTGCGCCCGCGACAGAGCGACGGGCAGATTCAAAGGCCAGACGATCATGACAGACATTTCCCAATCCGAGTCCGAACGCGAACCCGTTCGGATCTTCGACACCACCCTGCGCGACGGCGAACAATCGCCCGGCGCGACCATGACCCTGGAGGAAAAGCTCCAGGTCGCGGAATTGCTGGACGCAATGGGCGTCGACATTATCGAGGCCGGGTTTCCGATCGCATCCAACGGCGACTTCGAAGCGGTTTCAAAGATCGCCGAACGGTCTGAGAACGCGATCATTGCCGGTCTTGCCCGCGCCATTCCGGGCGACATCGATCGCGCCGGCGAAGCCGTTCGCAATGCGAGACGCGGCCGCATCCACACCTTCGTGTCGACCTCGCCGATCCATCTGGAGTTCCAGATGGGTAAAAATCAGGATGAAGTGCTGGAGATCATCACCAAAACCGTCACCCAGTCGCGCAATCTGATCGACGATGTGGAATGGTCGGGCATGGACGCGACGCGCACGCCGATCGACTATCTGTGTCGCTGCGTGGAGGCGGCGATCAAGGCCGGCGCGACCACGATCAATATTCCCGATACGGTCGGCTACACCGTGCCGGAGGAATATTTCGACATGATCACCGCGCTCAGGGAGCGGGTTCCCGATGCCGACAAGGCGATCTTCTCGGTCCATTGTCACAACGATCTCGGGCTGGCCGTGGCCAATTCGATCGCCGGTGTGCGCGCAGGCGCCCGCCAGATCGAGTGCACCATCAACGGTCTCGGCGAACGCGCCGGCAATGCGGCGCTGGAAGAGGTGGTGATGGCGCTGAAGACCCGGCGCGATATCCTGCCCTACCATTGCGGCGTCGACACCTCGCACCTGATGCGGGCCTCCAAACTGGTGTCCGCGGTCTCGGCCTTTCCGGTCCAGTACAACAAGGCGATCGTCGGCAAGAACGCGTTCTCCCATGAAAGCGGCATCCACCAGGACGGCATGCTGAAGAATTCCGAGACCTACGAAATCATGCGCCCGGAAGATGTCGGCGTGAAATCGACCTCGCTGGTCATGGGCAAACATTCCGGGCGGCACGCGTTCCGCGAAAAACTGGTCGAACTCGGCTACGAACTGGGCGACAACGCCTTTGCCGACGCGTTCCGCCGCTTCAAGGATCTGGCCGACAAGAAGAAACATGTCTTTGACGAGGATATCGAAGCCCTGGTCGAGGACCAGATCGCCATCGCGTCGGAAACCGCCAAGGTGATTTCCCTGACCGTGATCGCCGGCACCGGCGGACCGCAGAAGGCGATCATCACCATGGATGTCAACGGCACCCACGAAACCCGCGAAGCCAATGGCGACGGACCGGTCGATGCGACCTTCAACGCCATCAAGGGGATCATCCCGCACGAGGCCAAGCTGATGTTGTATCAGGTGCATGCCGTGACCGAGGGAACCGATGCCCAGGCCGAGGTTTCGGTGCGCCTTGAAGAGGATGGCAAGATGGTGACCGGACGCGGCGCCGACACCGACACGCTGGTTGCTTCGGCCAGGGCCTATGTGTCGGCCCTCAACAAATTGCGGACCCGCCGCGAAAAGGCCATCCCGCAGGAGCGCCAGGCGAGCTGAGGCTGACGCATGTCGCGGGTGCAATCCCGATCCGACAGAACAAGGGGTTGCGGAGGTCAGTCACGTCTCCGCGACCTTCAGGCGGTCCGCCAAATTTCCGCCTTAATTTCTTGGAAGGCAGCGCCCGGTATGGTGATGACGTCCGCCGGTTCGGATGCAACCTGGAGCAAAAGCAGGCCTGAATGCAAAAGTGATCGGGCGGAGATCGGGATTTGAGCCCTGTTCAGGTTATATTCACCTTGGCGAATCCATAACACACGCAACATCATTGAAATCCGATTGTCTGGAGGATGACCATGAATTTGACTTCGAAGCTGAAAACCCTCTTGTGCGGCGCGGTCGCGCTTACGGCGGTCGGAATGTACTCCGCGCCGGCTTCGGCACAGGCGCTGCATGCCTATTGCGACGATTATGCCCGCGACTACGCGGCCGAATACGGCCGCGGCCGTGGCCGCATTCTCGGCGGCGCCGGTGCCGGTGCCGCTGCGGGCGCCATCATCGGCGCGATCGTCGGCGGCGGCCGGGCGGCAGGCAAGGGGGCTGCGATCGGTGGCGGCATCGGTGCCGTCGGCGGTGCGGCCTCGAAGTCGCGGCGCTACAACCGGGTCTACCAGCAGGCCTATGACGATTGCATCGTGGAAAATTCCCGCTCGCGCCGCCGGGCCGCGCCGGCCCGTGTCATTCTCGAGCCATGGACCGCGGAATGGTACGATTACTGCGCCTCGCGCTTCCGCTCGTTCAACGCCCGCACCGGCTACTACACGACCTATTCCGGCCGCAAGAAGTTCTGCCAGTAGGCGGATTGGACAGAGCGGCGGACCGGCCGCGCCGGAGCTTTGCTGACGGTTTTGCGTGAACAGCCCAAGCTCTGACGAATTGGAAAACCCGGCGATTGCCGGGTTTTTTGATGGTGCTGCGCAAGGATGGCGGGCGGCCTGACGTTTTGCCTGTGTTCTGGAATTGGTGGACGAGACAGCTCCGTTCTCAACCGGCGGCGGGTATTCGTACGGGGCGCAAGGGCGCGCCTGAATCGGGCAGGGCACCCTGCATAAGGGCGGGAGCCGGCGGCTTGAATGCCCCCCGCAAATCGCAATGGACATTCCGGCGATTTGCCCTTAAAAGCATCCCACAGCGACGCAGGCGCCGCAACGGGTGTGTAGCTCAGATGGTAGAGCAGCTGACTCTTAATCAGCGGGTCCAGGGTTCGAGTCCCTGCTCACCCACCAAATTCCAATTTGTTCAGCCCGAAGGCATAGGTAACAGATCGTACCTAAGACATGGGTGACAATCCCGTGCTGATCGGTTTCTAATTAAGTTACTGTCACCGTAATTCAAGCGTCTGGCTTCCTCTTCGGCTGCTGCCTGTTCAGCCTTTCTGACACGCTTCGCTTCCTGAGCCTTGAATTTTGTCCAAGCGTTTGGATCGGTGAATCCAGTTTCCATGGCCAGACGGTTATCTGTGGCGTCCACGAAACCAGCTTCACGGGCGTCTCTATCAGCGTTTCCCGTAATGATAACAGTCGCGGCGAAAAACACTCCGGTCAACCACAGTAGAACTTTCCGTCCCCGTCGGCGCCACGGACGAACGATCACCATCACGAAACCACCGAAAAAGCCCAGTGTCGATGCAATGGCCGCAAACGCGACTGCGATGTCAGCAAAGAGGCCAAATTCAAACTCCAACTTGCCTCACAAGCACTCCAGATCTCATGCGCCAATAATTCTTTGCGAGTGCTGGCCTGTACATATTCGCGAAATTGGCGTTAAAGTTCGACATTAAATCTCTGGGTACCGAGCATGTTGATAAATCGGTTGTTGATTTCTGGCATGGCGCTATTAGTGTCGGTATTGCTGGCAAGCGCCGATAACCTCTCGTTCGTCAACGGCGACACGATCAAGCTCGACGGCACCACCTACCGCATCATCGGCATAGACGCTCCCGAGTACGGCAAGAAGTGCCGTGAGAGCGGGGCAGGGGCGTGGCGGTATGGGAAGATGGCTATCGCGAAGCTTGAGGCCCTGGCGGCTTCTGGTGCCGTTCCCTGCAAAGCTCTCGAAGATGATCAGTTCGGCCGGAAGGTCGCGGACTGTTTCGCGGGCGGCGTGAACCTTGGTCAGGCCATGGTCCGGACCGGCTATGCGTGGGCCTTCGTCCGGTATTCCGACAAATATGTTGCCGAGGAACAGCTTGCCCGTTCGGAGCGGATCGGCATTTGGCAGGGTAAGAACCAGCCGGCATGGGAGTATCGCTCTAAGCGTTGGCAGGTGGCCGAACAGAAAGCCCCTGAAGGCCACCCGATCAAAGGCAACATCTCAAAGCATGGCCGTATCTATCACGCTCCCTGGAGCCCTTGGTACTCCCGGACGAAGGTCAGAGTGAACAAAGGCGAGCGGTGGTTTTGCTCGGAAGGTAAAGCAATCGATGCGGGGTGGCGGGCGCCGTATTGGGGTGGATAGTCAGTTTGGTGGCGAAATTCGGAGGAAGCATTGTGGAAATTCTAATTCCGTTATTGGTTGCCGTGGTCGCCGGAGGGCTGAGTTACTTAGCATCTGCGGTGAAGACCAGAAAGGAAATTGCGCTATCGGAGAAGCGACTACGTAGGGACTACCAGCTTGAATTCGCGGCCGAAACAGTTGCACGAAGCTTGTTGAACAATGAGCACTGGTCGCTTCGCAGTTTTTCGATAATAAAACATCATCTCGGCGGCTTCGAAGACGAAGAACTCAGGAAAGTGCTGATCCGCGCAGGAGCTATTCGATTCGAATCTGTGAGTGGTATTGAACTTTGGGGTCTCCTAGAGCGCAATAACCACCGATTGGGTGTTCCACGAATAGCAGAGGAGCCCGGGTTTCGAGATGGTGACTAAGTTTGACGCGTTGAGTGTCAGATATAATCAATTGATAGGGTAAGACTCATGCCCCCACATAGCGCTATACTACTGTAAGAAGGATTGATGAATGAAATTTAGAGCAGATCCTAGTCAGGAATTTGGCCGCCGATTGAAACAGAGAAAGGGGATAAGCCCATTGGACGAGGTCCTGGAAGCTTGGGGTGACGAGCATTTGAAATTCGCGAATTTGATGGACGGCGATACAATTTTTGGGAACAACGAAATCAGCAATGTTTCGGCACTATCGACAGCAGCCTCGAAACGGGGGTGGGCCTCTACGATTGAGTTTACGCACAGAAAAGAACCGGTAAAACGGGGTGGAGAGTGCGCTCCGAAGAAATCGCCTGGCCGGTGCGACCTTTTTCTGGAGAAGGATGGTTATGCGTATTTCGCAGAAGCAAAACTTTCGGAGTTATCACTGGACCACGAGTCTGATTGGGCTTCAACTCTAGGCGTTTGTTGGAATTCGGCTATTAATGATGCCGAAAAAACAAAAGGTAGTACACAGTGCGATATGCTGGCGATTGCCTTTTGGAAATTTTACTTGCCGATAGGAAAGGCTGGCCGTTTGGATGATTTACGCATTGCCCTGATTACACATCTGGACGGGGGCCATTTTGATGCAACGGCGTGGGTGTTTCCGAAGGTCTGTGAACAAGAGAAATGGGGTGACGGGTATTGGTATCCGGGCGCTGCAATGGCCCTTCGAAAAGTCTAGAATGGCTGACGGCAACGACTAGAGCGGTTCACGGCTTGACTGAATCAAAAATGATTCCCTTTTGGTTTGTTTTCTGATTCAAGATGTGTGCTGGAATGAGGAGGCCAGCATGCATGACCAAGCCTTATTCCAATGACCTTCGCCAGCGTGCTGTTGCCGCTGTTATCTCGGGCGAAACGACGCGTGTTGTAGCGGAACGCTTTGGCGTTGCGGTTTCGAGCGTCATCAAATGGCATCAACGTTATCGGCAAACGGGCA
>JGI12316J15310_10000042_pt88 | contig 16177 bp, 16 predicted proteins | sample MarCyaLeptolynsp_FD_15310 | JGI IMG/M metagenome (IMG submission 15310)
TAGACAGCACCGTCGGGACCAATCGCTGCACCGTTCGGTCCGCCGCCCAGATCAGCAATCACCGATATCTCGCCATCAGGAGAAACCCGGGACAATGTCCCCCGCTCAATCTCCACCAGGATGATCGAACCGTCATCCATGGCAATCGGGCCTTCGGGAAAGCGGAGACCGGAGGCAATCTCGGTGAAGTCAGTCATTGGCGTTTCTCCCACGAAACAGGTTTGAAGAGTTGTTGTGTCGTTGACAGGTCAGGCCAATTTGATGATCCAGGATCACAAAGGTCAAGAAAGCTGAGTGAAACATCGCGAGGCCGGAAGAGATGACCTCGACCAGCCTGGGCAGACACGCCGGCGGGAGAAGAAACACGCTGCCCTCAGACAGACAGCGGGACCACCGAACAGCAAATCCGTGCTGCGCGATGATCCCGCCTCTTCTGTGTCACACCGGACAAAGCAACTCCGGCGGTCAATCTGCATCCGGTGCCTTAAACGCCGTCGCCTTCAATTGCCTTCAACGAGTCGTTCATGGCCCACAGGGCTACAACAAGAAGTGCCAGGTCTTTCAACAGGAACTGTCCAGGCAGGACGGAGATAGCAAGGCCGCCGACATCCGCCAGGAAGACACCTGGTGTTGAGAAGAAGAAGCTGAACGTAACGAGGAAGGTCGCCACCGCACCCGCAGCGCCGATACCAGACAGCTTGGGTGAGATGAACCGCGCCAGCAGCAGAAAGGCGATGATGATCTCAACCGAACCGATAAGGATCGAGACGCCCTGAACACTCAGGAAGCTGTAGAGAAAGGACGTGAACGGGCTGTTGGCGACAAGCCCCTGAATGGCTTCGGCTTCATAGGCGGTGAACTTCATGCCGCCGAACCAGAGAAAAACGATGCCGAGCGCCACATAGGCGCCCTTGTCTGCAATCGCAGCAAGCGCGATGCGCCATGGCGCGGCAGGGCTGGCAATGCTGCGCGGGGAATTGCTGTTGAAACCTGTTGTCATGGGAAGGGTCCTCCTCGATTGAATTCAAAAACCAAACCGGTGAAACGCCGACACCTGAAATGTGTGAGGTGACTGATTGGACACCCGTTGTTTCCGGCGATGACACTGCATATGTAGTTACGGACCGTTTGGTCAACAATTGAATACGGACTATCTGGTAACATTGATGTGAAGAGGATTGGACTGATGGCAAGACCCAGAACATTCGATACCGAAGACGCGCTGGCAGCCATAATGGGTACCTTCTGGCGCTACGGTTTTGAAGGAACGTCGCTGCAGGACATTGAGGCCGCAACGGGGCTCAACAAACAAAGCCTATATCGGGTCTACCCGGACAAGCGGGCGATGTATCTGGCAGCCCTACGCCACTACGACCGGACGGAAATTGCCCGCGCTGGGCGCATCCTGTCAGGCCCCGGCTCCGCGCGTGACAGGTTTCTGCTTCTGTTCAGGGATGTGCTCGAAGAGGCCGACACCGCCGGGCCACGGCGCGGCTGCTTTTTGTGCAACGCCAGCATTGACGAAGCCCAGCTCGACACGGATGCGCGAGATTTTGTCAGCGACGCCATGAGACGCGTTGACAAGAAATTTCAGGACACATTGGCCGATGAGGCGCCGTATGATCGCGACACGAAACGACGCAAGGCGACCGCGGCAAAGCTTCTGTCGTTCTATTTCGGCCTGCGGGTGCTGATCAAAGCACGTATGCCGGCAAGCACTCTGAAAGCCGCCGTGCGCGACGCAGTGGAAGAGATATAGAGCAACCATCTCAGAGCAGCCGCAACGCGCCGGACCGCATGATCGTCCTTCAGCGCGGTGGCCGCCTTGTTGTCACCGGTAGCTTCTTGGCGGTTCACCCTTACGGTCCAGCTGCAGGATTGTATAAGCCGCACTGTCAGTTTCGCTGGCGTCAAACCGCTCAGCAGACGTTTCACGCCACTGCGCCTCGTCAAATTCGGGAAACACCGTGTCCCCGTCCGCATCCATGTGGACACGGGTGAAATGCAGCGTGTGGGCATAGGGAAGCGCCAGTGCGTAGATCTCGGCGCCGCCGGTCACGCAGACTTCTTCAGCATCACACGCTTGGGCGGCTTTGAATGCCTCCTCAAGGGACGACACCTGCACCACTCCCTCCGGCATATCTGAACGGCTGCGGGACATGACAATGTTGGTGCGGCCTGGCAGGGGCCGGCCAATCGAGTCATAAGTCTTGCGTCCCATGATGATCGGCTTGCCCATGGTGGTGGCCTTGAAATGCTTCATGTCGCCCTTGAGGCGCCAGGGCAGATCATTGTCAGACCCGATAACGCCGTTCTCTGCAACCGCCACTACAAGTGAAATACGCATCACAAGCGCCCCAGACGATTGGCATCAACGTACGCGCCGTACACGGGTGCACCGCCCGGCATCACCAACAATTCCCGCGCCGTCATACGGCGACAGGCGCCTTGATGTGCGGATGAGCCTGATAGCCCTCGAGGCTGAAATCCTCATAGGTAAAGTCGAACAATGACCGCACGTCAGGATTGAGCACCATGCGCGGCAACTCGAAAGGCGCACGCGACAGCTGCTCACGGGCCTGCTCAAGATGGTTCGAGTAGAGATGGGCGTCGCCAAAAGTATGCACGAAGTCCCCGGGCTCAAGGCCGGTCACCTGTGCGATCATCATGGTCAGCAAAGCGTAGGACGCGATGTTGAACGGCACGCCCAGAAAAATGTCCGCCGACCGCTGATAAAGCTGGCAGGAGAGCTTGCCGTCGGCCACGTAGAACTGGAACAGGCAGTGACACGGGGCCAGCGCCATCTTTTCAAGGTCGGCCGGGTTCCAGGCAGACACGATCAGCCGCCGCGAATCCGGGTTGGTGCGAATTTCTTCCACCAGCCATTTCAGCTGATCCACCGCCCCGCCTTCCGGCATGTCCCAGGAGCGCCACTGCTTGCCGTAGACCGGGCCAAGCTCGCCATTCTCGTCAGCCCACTCGTCCCAGATGCTGACGCCATTGGCTTTCAGATAGCGGATATTGGTATCGCCGGCGATGAACCACAGGAGTTCGTGGATGATTGACTTGAGATGGAGTTTCTTGGTTGTGACCAGCGGAAAACCCTTGGCCAGATCAAACCGCATCTGATGGCCGAAGACAGACAGGGTGCCGGTGCCGGTCCGGTCGCCCTTTTGGGCTCCGTCCGCCAGAACGCGTTCCATGAGGTCGTGATATTGCTGCATGGGGCAAAGTTAACGCGAGTCTCCCGGACGCGGAAGCTGGAATGTGCCCGCCCCGGTCGCAAAGTCGACCGTCAGGACAGATTGGCCGGGCTGCCGGCAACCAGACGGCTGAGAAGCCCGGAGAGCTCCTCCAGCGCGTCCTGATCCCACCGGTCCTGAAACACATAGCCCGCCTGCTTGGCAAAGGTGGCCCGTGCCTCCCCCAGCTTTGTCTGGCCCGCGTCCGTCATGGTCACATAGGCAATTCGGGCGTCGCGCTCGGCCGTTTGCCGGGCGACCAGACCGAGCTTCTCCATCGGTGCAACCATACGGGTCACCGTGGACGCGCTGACATGCATGCGTTTCGCCAGCTCCACACGGGACAGCCGGTTGAGGGACGCTTTGTCGAGATGCAGAAGCAAAAAGTACTCATTCACCGACAGGCCGTGCACAGCCGAAAACTCACCGGACAGCCGTGCCCGGATTTCATCTGCCGCCTGAAGCAGGCGCAGGGCATTTGTGGCGCAAATCTCTTCCATCCACCAAATATATTCCGATATACTTGCATACGCAAGCATATCGGAATATATTTCGCACAACCGGTTTCAGAAGGGGTGAGGGTGACATCATGGATTTCGAACTTGTTTTTTCAGCAGTAGGCATTCTGTCCATGGTGGGATGGCTGGCCCTGCTCGCCTCACCGCTCATCCCGGTCTGGTCAGACCGGGTGGCGGCCATCGTCATCCCGGCGATGCTGGCCATGGCCTACGTCGCAATCATTGTGCTGGTGCCGTCTGAAAACGGCGGCGGCTTCGGCAGCTTCGCCGAAGTGGCGCAGCTGTTCACAAATCCCGGTGCCGTGATGGCCGGCTGGATTCACTTCCTGGCGTTTGACCTGTTCGTCGGCGCCTGGATCTGCCGCACGGCAAGACGCGAAGGCATCAGCTTCTGGCTGGTCCTGCCCTGCCTGCCCGCAACATTCCTGTTTGGTCCCGCAGGCTTCCTGCTGTTCTGCATCATACGTGGCTTCAGGTTTTCACTGAGCGCAAGAGCATAACAGCAGGACCTGATCTGCGAACTGACGGCCGGGCGCGTCAGGCTCTACGGGCAGGACGCCCCATTGGTGAACCCGATGCTGCCGGTCTGAACGCCTGCATTGGCACAGAACGCAACCGTTGGAGCCGTGTTGTCCACATTGCCTGACCCACTGACTACATTGCCGGTACCGTCATACGCCACCGTGTTGGTCGGCGTGCCATTGAGCGTGGACAGATTGACGGTGACATTGTTGTTGTTGGTGAACTCGAGCGCCCGATTGCCCGCTACGGTGACAGTTGAGCCGGTCATCACAAAGGTATTGTTGTCGGAGAGATCGATGCCTTCCTGACCACCGGTCGAGGAAATCGAGACATCCGTCAGAGTGATCGTGTTGCGGTCATCTGCATCGAACCCTTCATCCACACTGCTGTACTGCCCACCGGATACCGTCACGACGTTGTCGTCATCAATGTTGAATGACCGACCCAGCGCGCCACTGACCATCGAGTTCGTGACGGTCACTGTATTGCGGCTCAGCACATCAATGAAGTCCTCACCTGCACCTGACAGAGTCACATCGCTTATGGTGATGACATTGTTGCTGTTGCCGAAAATGGCATCGAAGCCGACGTTGATAAACGTCGTGTCTGAGACGGTAATCGTGTTGCCGCTATCAAAGGCAATGCCGTCGACACCTGCTCCGGAAATCACTGACCCGGTCACGGTGACGGTATTGAAGTCATCAACATCAATAAATTCTTCGCCCGCTGTGGACAGGGCAGAATTGGTGACGGTGACGGCGTTGTTGTCGTTGCCGCGAATGGCATCGAAGCCAATATTAGTGAACGTCGTATCCGAGACGGTCAGCACATTGCCGTCATTGAAGACAATCCCGGCAAACAAGGGATTTGAAATGGTGACGTCTGCAACGTTGACGGTGTTGCGGTCGTTCAAAAAGAAACCGAAAATTCCATTGTCCAACGTACCACCTTCAACGGTGAGGCTGTTGTCGTTGCGCAAAGCCACACCCGGCCCAAACGGTGTGTTGGCAATATCCACGTTGATCAACCGGACCGTGTTTCGATCAAAGCCAAAAACACCTTCGAGGCCGACATTCGCGATATCAACATCTTGAAGAACCACGAACTGGTCAGAGCCCAACAGGACGCCCGTGTTAAAAAAGTTGACCACAGTCCCGGTCACATTGGCCGCAGCCAGATGTGTTCGGTCAGCCATGGTCAGGGTTGCGGTATTGATGTTGTTGGTGAACGTCGGACGCTGTCCGGGCGCGGTCAGTGTTGCCACCGTTCCCGAGCGCAGTCCGCGTACCTGGATCGACCCGCTCCCACCTAGCAAGGTCTGGTTGGCCTGCAGCGCCTGAGGACCATCAATCGCACCGCTTGCGCCGTCAGCAACCAGAAGCGTATTGCCGCCTGCTGTTGTTGCGGGAGCGGTCACGCCCGTCGCGGCATTGACATCAACGACCCGGTCGAAGTCGACGCCGGTCAAGAAGTCTTCGACACCCTCGCGCTCACTGCGCGCAGTCACGATGTCCGTGTCGCGCTCCAGACCGTCGATCATCCGGCTCCACTGCACCGGTTTGTCGATCAGCCGGGCGCCGCTGCCACTCAGGAAAGCAAACGGCAAACGAAACCGTACACCGGCCTCGATGTGACCGCCACGCACTCTGTCCGATCGCCATTCCGCTTCCATCGTCAGCTTGGATCCAGGCACCTCCCCCAGCACGTCATCAATGCGCCATTCAGCGCGGGCTTTGGGGCCCGTCACTTTCTCCAGGGCATCTTCATCATTGAAGTAAAACCCGCCTGCATAGAGCCGCAAACCGTGACGTGATGTAGTCGTCGGAATTCCCTCAAGCGGCACACGCACACCGGCTTCCCAGTCAACGCCGGAAAGTGGCACTTCCTGTCCGCCGATAAGGAAGACCTGCCCGCTCTCGATTACGGCTGAGGCCAGTCCGGGTGACCCCTTTGCGTCGGTGACGGCGAGATACCCGTTGACCCGCAGGTCATAATTCTTTGACAGCGCTTCAAGGCCGGCGGAAGCCGCCCAGAAAACATTGTCCTGTGATGTGTCGCGATGGTCCGCGCCAGCCCAGGCACCAAAGTTCCAGCCTGATGCATGCATGTGCCGGTACCCGATGGCCGCATTCACTTCCGAGACCTGCTCATCAAAAAGCTTGCCGCGCACATCCGTAAAGAAGAGGTCTTTGTCAGACTGCAGAATTGGGAGGAAAACCGCTGCTTCCGCACGGCTTTCAGTCACGCCACCAAGGGCGCCGCCAAGCTCTGCCCAGCCACCCCAACGGTCCGCGGCCGCGGCATAGGCATGCACAATGCCAAAGGTCTGAGCCAACGCAATGACGGCTGCCAGCGCAAATGCACTGCATGCCCTGATCTGCAACATGTGAGACGCCCCCCAATTGAGCGTACAAGCCGGTCCAACCCCAATTGGAAGCCAGCGTCAGGGGCATTAACCCCGTATTAACCACCCCAAGGTGCCACGGTTGGGGGACACAGCCAAGATCAACCGGGAAATATGGTGTATAGACGCCTCAAAACGGTTCTTGGGACCGAAGAAAAAGGTTGAAAAAAGGAGGACCGGGCAGTGTTCAAATGGTCAGCAATCATCGTGGGTGCACTCGCAGCCATCTACTATGCCACAGCCTGGTTCATCGTCCCCGGCGCGCTGGAACGGCCAAACAATCGGGTCGTTGAAACCCAGCTACCCTCCGCAGGATCACGCGCTCAGCAACTTCACGCAAAGCTCACCATCGCGGATCTTCACGCGGATACATTGCTGTGGAGCCGGAACATCCTTGACCGCGCAGACCGGGGTCACGTGGACGTCCCACGGCTCATTGAAGGCAATGTCACACTTCAGGTATTCGCTGCCGTCACCAAGGTACCTGACGGCCTGAACTATGATGAGAACACAGCCGACAGCGATCAGATCACCCTGGCAGCCATTGCGCAGGCCTGGCCTGTCGCAACCTGGGGCAGCCTGCTGGAACGCGCACTCTACCAGGCAGGCAAACTCCACCAGGCCGCGCGCCGTGCACCGGAAACACTGAAGGTAATCCGCACACGTAAGGACATGGATGCCCTGCTGGCGGAACGCGCCGGCAGCAGAACCATTGTCGGCGGCCTATTGGCAACCGAAGGCGGACACCCGTTGGAAGGCGACGTTTCAAACCTGGATGCCCTCTACGACGCCGGATACCGCATGATCGGTCTGCACCACTTTTTCGACAACGAGCTGGGCGGCTCCCTTCACGGCATTACCGGCGAAGGTTTGAGCGCGCACGGGCGTGCAGTGGTCAAAGCCGCCCAGGAGCGCCGGATGATCATCGATCTGGCTCACTCGTCCCCCAATGCCGTCGCGGATGTTCTGGACATGGCCACCCGCCCCGTCGTTGTGTCGCACACGGGCGTGCGCGGCGCCTGTGACAGTGTGCGCAATCTGTCAGACCAGTTGATGAAGCGAATTGCCGCCCAGGGTGGGCTGATCGGCATTGGATACTGGGAAGGCGCGGTCTGCGACATCTCCCCGGCTGGTGTTGCAGCAAGCATCGCTTATGCAATTGACCTTGTCGGCGAGGACCATGTGGCGCTGGGGTCAGACTATGATGGGGCCACCCAGGTTGCCTTTGATACATCCCAGCTTGTGCTTCTGACCGACGCCCTGCTCAAGGCCGGCGTGAGCGAGGAAGCCATTGCCAAGGTGATGGGCGGCAATCTCATTGCATTCCTGCGCGCAAACCTGCCTTCCCGGGACGCGTAGCCAACACACCTTTAATCAACACTCTTATGGGCCTATATTAGGGGTGTGCCAGGTCGCACCTGGATATGGCGATAAACGGTCTGCGTAATAAACCTATCGGACCCGGGGGCAGTACCCGGCGCCTCCACCACAAACCCGCCGACATTGGTCAATTGACCGACGGCGGGCTTCTGTGGGGGCGAACTAGGATCGACGAGGGCGTAAAGGCAGTTCTTTTGCTCGGCATGGTTCCGCCGTTATCGGGCCGATTTAGTAGTTGCAAACGACAACTATGCGGAAGCACGTCTCGCTGCTTAGCAGCGCGATTGGTTTCAAATTGAGCCTTAGCGGTTCGCGCCGTTAAGCGGGGTTCGAGGGCACCTGGCAACAGAAGCCCTCACTTTCCCACCTAACATGATGAAACGGCATCCAGCACCGCCCTGCCATCACTGAGGGTTGGCAATCGGCTGCATGCCGCCTTCAGCCTTGTCAGGTGACCCGGCCTCGGATGTTTCCATTGCCTGTGTGGCAGCCGGCGCAGATGGAGCGGAACCCGCCGTGACGGCCTCCGCCTTGCGCTGCATCGTTATATTGACGACTTCCTGATACTCGTTATCAGCGCCGTTTGCAGAATCGATGATCGACGAGATGCCGGCAGTAAGTAGAACATCTACAGCGATGTTTGCGCCAACGGCCGAAGACAAACCGGAATTGTTGTAGAACACAGCTTGCTCATAGCCTTCTTTGGTGCAGTTGATGAGAATGTCGTGCTTGCTACGACGAACATGCAAAGTACCCGGCGTGCGGTCAATTGATCCAATGGACTGCCCCTGACGAACGAAATCACAGGTCGCTTCTGAAGGCGAAGTAATCACCGTGATATTCTGTGACGTCCCCCCGGTTATACTTGCACAACCAGCTAGAAGCAGACTTCCAACAACACCCAAACCAATACGCAACATTCAACTGCCCCTCCACAAAACGAATTGAACTCATTTAGCCCGAAGAAATGTACTAATGTCCATGGGCGAGCATTTGGTTGAGGAGATTGAGGAGGATATGTTGCACTTTCACCTCTAAGGTCATTTGCCCCGAGCGCCAGAAAGGCTACATACGGGCGCACGAAAACCCATTTCAAGGAGCAGTCCAAAGTGCCAGGCGATACAATCCAATATGACGTTCTTGCGCGTGAGGCGCTGCGTCATGTGGTGCATGATGTATTGGAAATGGCGCTCCGCGAGGGCTTACCGGGCGAGCACCACTTTTTCATCACCTTCCAGACCACGGCTCCCGGCGTTTCCATGAGCGATGATCTGCGCAAGGACTTTCCTGAAGAAATGACGGTGGTGCTCCAGCACCAGTACTGGGACCTTGAAGTCACGCCGGAGCAGTTCAGCGTCAAACTCGCATTTGGCGGTGTCCCGCGTGAACTCGTCGTACCATTCAAAGCCGTGACGGCCTTTTTTGACCCGAGCGTCCAGTTCGGTCTCCAGTTCACCGCCACGCCGTCGGAAGATGAACTCCCGGCTCAGGCGCCCAGCCCTGCGGAAGTCGATATCTCCGAGGACGACACCAGGCCGGACGAACCCGGCGAAGTGGTTAGCCTCGACGCATTCCGCAAGAAGTAGCACCTCCCCTCACCTTCGGTAGCGCCGGGGGCAAGTGCGTGCTAAACCGCTGGCCGTTTAGATCAACAGCCAGACGAGTTGCCCCACCATGACCAGCACACGCACCGAGACCGATAGCTTTGGCCCGCTGGAAGTCCCTTCAGAAAAATACTGGGGCGCGCAGACGCAACGCTCGCTGGGCAACTTCAAGATCGGCACCGAGACCATGCCCAAGCCCATGGTCCGGGCGCTTGGCATCGTCAAGCGGTCAGCCGCCCTTGCGAATATTGCTCTGGACAATATCGACAAGAAGACCGGAGACGCCATTGCCGCCGCTGCCCTCGAAGTGGCCGAAGGCAAGCTGGACGACAACTTCCCCCTCGTCGTCTGGCAGACAGGCTCAGGCACCCAGTCGAACATGAACGCCAATGAGGTGATCGCCAACCGCGCCATTGAAATGCTCGGCGGCGAGATCGGCTCCAAGGAGCCCGTCCACCCCAATGATCACGTCAACCGCTCCCAGTCCTCGAACGACACCTTCCCCACCGCCATGCACATTGCTGCAGGCGAAGAAACCAGCCACGCCCTCATCCCGGCGCTGCAGAAGCTCCGCAACGCATTGAACGACAAGGCCAAGGAGTGGGCGGACATCATCAAGATCGGCCGCACCCATACTCAGGATGCAACGCCGCTGACCCTCGGGCAGGAGTTCTCAGGCTATGTCGCCGCCGTAGACAACGGCATCCGCCGCGTCGAGCAGGCGTTGCCGGCTATTCTACAGCTCGCCCAGGGCGGCACGGCCGTGGGCACAGGCCTCAATGCCAAGATCGGTTTCGCCGAGAAGTTCGCAGAAGAAGTTGCAACACTGACGAAACTTCCGTTCGAGACAGCGCCCAACAAGTTTGAGGCGCTCGGCACCCATGACGCCATGGTCGAGCTGTCCGGCGCCCTCAACACGGTCGCTGTCAGCCTCTTCAAGATTGCCAATGACATTCGCTTCCTCGGCTCTGGTCCCCGCTCCGGATTGGGCGAATTGGCGCTGCCGGAAAATGAACCCGGATCCTCCATCATGCCGGGCAAGGTGAACCCGACCCAGTGCGAAGCGCTGACAATGGTCTGCACCCAGGTCATGGGCAATCACACCACGACAACAATCGCCGGCAGCCAGGGTCATTTTGAGCTGAACGTGTACAAGCCCGTGATCGGCTACTCCGTCCTTCAGTCAATCCGCCTGATTGCAGATGCATCGATCAGCTTCACCGACAATTGCGTGGTCGGTATCGAGCCGCGTAAGGACAACATCGCCGACCTCATGAGCCGCTCACTCATGCTTGTGACAGCTCTTGCTCCGACGATCGGCTACGACAACGCCACCAAGGTTGCAAAGACAGCCCACAAGAACGGAACCACACTCAAGGAAGAGGCTGTTGGCCTCGGTTTCGTGACCGAAGAAGAGTTCGATGCTGTGGTGCGTCCCGAAAACATGATCGGGCCGTCCGCCTAGACATGGGGGACCTCAGGCAATGCCCGCGGAAATAAAGCGATCCGTGACGCTTTCCGGACACCGGACATCCATCACGCTGGAACCTGAGTTCTGGTCGGCGCTGAAGGAAATTGCCTGTACGCGAAAAATATCCGTGAACGAACTTGTTCGCCGGATAGATGAAGGCCGCGACGCTGAGGATCCGCGCGGCCTTTCAAGCGAGGTGCGCGTCCACGTCCTTGCCCATTTCAAGGACGCAGCACCTTGCGACACATCCTCTAAGGCGTAGCGCTGTCTGCGTCCTCGGTATCCGGCAGGTCCAGAATGACCCGCAGTTCCTTCGACGCGTCCCCACCAAGAGCATCTATGTCTTTTTCAAGCAGGCGCCTGCTGGCAAATGCTTCCAGCTCGACGGTGTTGATGGTTCGCTCAGGGGCTGAGAAGTCTCCGGCAAACACGATGTTTGCCGCTGGCGCGCCTTCCGGTTCATTCAACGCGAAGGATGTCTCGATATCCAGTGCTGTACGCCCGATATCCGCAAAGGCCGCTGACTTTCCGGTCGCCGCCTGTGTCGTCAGGCGAATGTCCGGCGCCCGGACTACACCTGCGGTGACCGCGAGACGGCCGGAAATCTCTTCATAGGGCGTGGCACCAGCATTGAGCGTTGCATCCGCCAGCGGCACAAAGTCTTCGCTGCGCTCAAGCTGCATCAGTCCATCAGACAGGGCGGCAAGATCAAGTCCTGACAGTGTTCCGTCCTCGATCTGAAAAGTGCCCTCGCCTTTGAGCGACGACACAAGTGCCAGCGCACTCAGACCCTTGCCCGCAAGTGAGAGTTCAAATGACGCGTCACCCGTCCCCAGCACCCCAAAGCCAAAGGCTTCACTGGCAGCACCCGCATCTATGCTTGTTCCCGCGACACTGGCATCAATCGACAGACCACTGGTTGCAGCAAGGGTGACGGCGCCGCGAACCTCACCGCCCAGCACCAAGGCACGGGTATCTGTCATGGTCAGCGTCCGGTCATTCAGAATACCGGTCAATGCCAGTTGGTCGGCCTGTATGGCCCCGACCACGACACCGCTGCCGTCCATCGCGAATTCCACATCCGCCAGATCCAGCCAGCTGGTATCCAGAAGGTCAGCGCTCCAGAAGGCATCTTCTTCAGACGGGCCTTCTGCATCAGCATCAGCATCATCGCCCTCACCATCAAGATACGCGCCAGTTGCAAGGCCATGAACAAGGCGCATGTCCACTTCACGTGACGTGATGTTCAGCCGGGCCCGCGGGCGCGGTTCCGCCGGATCGATCCGGCCTTCTGCATCGACATCAAGCGCACCGTCCGTACCTTCGATCCGGATTGCCACTGACTGAAGGTCGTATCCCTCACCGTCATAGGCGATGCCCCCTTTGAAGCTTGCGGTACTGATGTCCGTCAGTTCGTATCCGGCTGCACGTGCGACGGCTTCCGCGACGGGCGTATCCACGGACACATCCAGCACATAGGTCGTGTCAGGCGACGCAGTGTCGAGCTTTCCGGCAATGGAACCCGTCAGCCCTGCTGTTGATGCCTGTATGGCGACGGCAACCGGGGCACCGAATGCACCTTCCACCACGGCCGTCACTGTCTGTGGTGTGTCGGGAGCAATCAGCGGAACGTCTTCTGCGGTCTCAGTTTCTTCCGTCTCGTCGCCCGTCAGCCCGCCAAAGGCTGCGCCGACCCGCACCAGCTTGTCCCAGCGGTCTGCCGTGAAGGTGGAGGTAACGGAAAACCCGGCATCTGCGTTTCCCCGGGCTCCGGGCGTGAACTGCCCTTCAGTCTCAAACTGCACATCGCCGGCGCGCCCCAGCGCTGAGAAGCCAACCGTTTCCGGCGCACTGCCGGCGGTATCGGTAGCCGAAGCCTCATCCGGCCACTGCGCTTTGGCACTCAGGGACAGCGACGAGAGCCCCTGTAACGACGCCGCAGGAAGTGGTAGCAGCCCCTCAAGCGATGCGACAGTCGGGGCTGTCAGCGTGGCCTGATACGTGCCGGTTGTATCTGTAGATTCCCCCGACAGGGTCGCACTCGCACCTTGCGTGCTTTGAAACAGGAGTTCGCGCACGACAAGGCTCGTGCCAGAGGATTCAAGTTCGAGCGATACATTCTCAACATGCACCGGGCCCGTATCAAAAGAGCCGACATTGACCGCAACCCGCCCGTCAAACCCAAGATCAATCGCCCGCCCCGGCACAACCCGGTCACCGATGGAGAGGCCCTCGAAGGGCAGCGCAATCGTGTCAATATCCAGCGAGACGTCTACTTGCGGGCGCGCCTCAAAGGTTGTGCCGGCCTGGCCGATGAAGCGTCCGCCATCCAGATCAACCACGAGCTTGTCGAGGCTGACGCGCGCAGGCGTCAGAAAAACAGCCGCCTTGGCAATCAGTTTTTGTAGTGGCTGCTCTGACAGGAGGTCCGGAACGCCGCCTCCATTGACCCAGGCAACCAGCTCGGCCGGTTTTGAGCTGCGCAATTCCACATCACCGGAAAAGTAAGCCCCTTCTCCACCAACGGACAGCGCGCCCTGGGCACTTGCGTCCGCTTCCCCGGGCAGCGTAGCTGTGAACGACGAAACGGAAACCGTGTCGCCGCCCGCTTCGGCAACGATCTCCACCGATGAAAGCCGCTCGGCTGGAAGACGCACATCATCAGCCCGGACGCGGTATGTGCCGGCGGGTGCCCGCTCAATGAAACTCTTTAGGGCATCCGAGACCGTGTCGACCGTCAGCGGCATGCCGGCTGTATCAAACCCGGTGAAGTCGACACGGTTCAATGCAGCATTCAGATCAACGGAGAAACTTGGTCCCGCTGTAGCGCTGAACGTCCCCGACAGGGTCACAGCGCCCGCGGTCGCTTCGACGTCCCGCAGATCAACACCTCCGGGAGTGGCAACTATGCCTGCTGACAGAGAGACCGGCTGACCCGCAGTAAGTGCACCAAGCGCCGGCGCAAGTCCGGCGGAGGCACCGGCATCCAACGCACCGTCAAAACGCATATCCGCACCACGTCCGGTGACAATGCCGCTGACGGCAGCTTCAGCCTCCTTGAATGTCAATGAGACGTTCGCCGGATAGGCCTTGTCCGGCGAGACCTCGCCAAGCGTCGCCAGGAAATCAGCCCGCTCGCCGCCGATCGTCGCCTGCCCTTTGGCCCGGTAGGGCCCGCTTAGGCTCGACGCTCCGACAAGCGCGTCGATCGAGGTGATTTCCACATCTGTTCCGATGCCCAGATTTCGCAGACTGATCAAACCGCCCGCAACCTCAATTTCGTCAATGGTGATTGGTGGCAGCGTGTCGAGCGTGGTGGACGACGCCTCATCTGTGGCCACATCTGATGCGTCATCAGGAACGCCATTCTGAAACAGCCAGTTACCCCTGCCTTCGGATGTTTCTTCCAGCCACAGCTTGGGCCCCTGCATCGACAACCGGCTGATGTTGAGGTCGCCGCGGAACAGCGACCCAACGGAAAGCTCCGCCGTCATGCCGTCAACTTCCGCCATGTGCGGCGCTTCCGCATCCGGCGCATTGGCAATGGTTGTGCGTCCCAGCGTCAGTGTCGGAGAAGGCAGCAGAGAGATGCGCACATCACCGGCAATGGTGACATCACGCCCGGTGACCGCCTCGGCCTGGGCTTCGATCAACCCGGCATAGCGGCTCCAGTCCAGGAAGCCCGGTACGATGAGAACAGCTGCCACAATCAGCGCCAGCACCAACCCCGCATAGGACCAGATAGACCGCAACGTTTTCTCCCCGACGGAATGATGTGACCCGCAGCCCTACATCGGCGCAAGCCTTCGCATTTCCCTGCAACCGGAATACGCTACTGAGGCCGGAAGGCCAAATAATTCCTCGCCTTTTTAGAAATAGTTGAGAGTAATTCTCACCGGGACAGCGCCATCGTGAGCGACACATCCAAACAGGGGCCAAACGTCATCAGTCTGGCCAGCGCCCGCCGAAGCAAATCCGCCGGGGACAAGCCCCGCCACGTCAGAAAACAGGAAGCCCGCGCGGAAAAAGCCAGGCAGGCTGAAGCAAATCGCGTGCGGTCAGGCAGAACCAAAGCAGAAAAAGCCCAGGACAGGTCAGAGTCGGCAAAATTGGAGACCCTGCTTGACGGGTCCAGGCGCGACAGCAAGCAGGAAACCTGAGCCTGCCGTCAGGAGTCAGGCAGCATCTTTCCCGGATTCATGATGCCCCTGGGATCCAGAGCTTGCTTGATGGCCCCCATGGCGGGCACTGCGTCACCGTGTTCACGCAGCAGGAAGTCCCGCTTCCCCAAGCCAATGCCATGTTCTCCCGTGCAGGTTCCCCCGGCGTCCAGCGCCCGGGTGACGAGCCGCTCATGCAGTGCCTTTGCAGATGCAACTTCATCCGGATCAGCCGTATCGACCAGCATGATGAGATGAAAGTTGCCGTCACCGACATGGCCCACCAGCGGGGCGATGATGTCCGTGGCATCGACATCCGCACGGGTCTGAGCAATGACATCCGCCAGCCGCGACACCGGCACACAGACATCCGTTGTAAAGCCGCTCTTGCCGGGCGCCAGCGCAAGCGCCGAGTAGTAGGCATTGTGCCGCGCTTCCCACAGGCGCGACCGGTCCTCGGCCTGCGCACTCCATTCAAAGTTGCCCCCGCCATTTGCGGAGGCCAGATCAGCAACCCGCTCTGATTGTTCGCGCACTGAAGCCTGCGTCCCATGAAACTCGAGGAACAGCATCGGCTGTTCCGACAGCGACAGTTTCGAATAGGCATTGCAGGCGCGCACCATCGCTTCATCAAGCAGTTCGATCCGCGCCACCGGTATGCCGGACTGGATGGTTTCGATGACGGTGGTGACGGCCTGATCAACACTTCCGAATGTACAGGTTGCAGCACCGATGTTTTCGGGAATGCCATGCAGGCGCAGCGTGATCTCGGTGACGACGCCCAGCGTCCCCTCCGATCCGATGATGAGATGCGTAAGGTCATAGCCGGCAGCTGACTTGCGTGCCCGCCCGCCTGTCCGGACGACGGACCCATCC
>JGI12316J15310_10000192_pt2 | contig 16175 bp, 17 predicted proteins | sample MarCyaLeptolynsp_FD_15310 | JGI IMG/M metagenome (IMG submission 15310)
TATTAATTCGTTATCACCCGCAAGTTCAACTAAGCAAGTTTATCGCTAACCTAAAAACGGTTTCCAGCCGCTTAATTCGTAAAGAGTTCGATGATTATTGGATAAAGCCTGCATTTGAAGGAGTTCTGGCTGTAGCTCTGCTGGAGCAGTATCGACAGAAGGTGGGAGATTGTTAAGGGCACTCTGGGCAACAAGGGCTTCGATGGATTTTGAGTTATGAGCAAATTGGCGGAAGATCGGCTCAGGTAGCTCAATTGTAAGGAGTTGGCTTGTCATCACATTTTGAGCCCAAAAGCTATGAATAAAGTCTAAGTCATAACTTCCCGCAAGTTTCGCTCGAATTGCTTCTTGTCCAGGTTTTGGGAGTATTTTGGCAATTTGAGCAAATCGATCACTGTTCTGCTCTTCCCAATTCTGCCTTCTGACTTCTACTACTTACCGCACCTTTTTCAAACTATCAACTTTCTCTGAGAATAAGTCAGTGAAAATGTTGATCACCCTGCGATCGCGTATTTTAATGTTTACACTCACTGACATACCAGACTGGAGTTTAACGTCCCGCTCTTCATTAATTTTTAAGCTCTGTTGGTTCAGTTTAACTTTGGCTGGGAAACTATAGTAAGGACGATTTTGATCCGGTGCTGGTGGTAAGACATCAGAACCAATCCAAATCAACTCTCCTTTGATATCACCAAATTCACTAAAGGGAAACGAATCAATCCTCACATCGACATCCATCTCTTCTTTAACAAAACCAATATCTTTATTAGTGATAAAGACTTTGGCAATTAAATCATCTCCAGGGACAATTTTCAAGATTGGTTCTGGGGAGTTAGTATTCGCTACAGAGCCTTTACTGGCTTGTAAGTCAAAGACAATACCATCTACTGGTGCCTTAATTTTTTGATAATCCAAAGTCAGCTCAGCTTGTTTTAACTGACTATCAATTTCTGCAATTCTTTTCTCATTTTCAACAATGGTTTTGTTCAATTGGCTAACAATGTCATTGAATTGCACATTAATGGCATCTATTTCTTTGTCATTGACAGCTATCAAATCGGTCAAATCTTTTTTGGAGACAGCTTTGGTATTCTCTAATTGTTTTTCTGCTTGAGCAATATCTAAATTAAGGCGTACTTCTTCCTGCTCCAATTGTTCTACTTCAGCTCGACGTGTTCCTACCTCACTCTCCTGTCTACGATACTGAATTTCTGGTACTGCTCCCTGCTCCCAAATCGGTTTAATCTGATCTAAAATCTTTTGTTCAGTGTCCAACCGATTTTGAGAGTTTTCCAGTTGAACTTGGTTCTGTTGTTGCCGTTTTTTTAGCTGCTCAACTTCTGATTCAGCCGCAGCTACACGAGAGTCGAGTTCTGCTCTGGCATGTCGCAAACGTTCCCTTTGTTGAGCATTGAAGTTAGCTCCTTCAAAATTACCATTGAGTTGAGAGCGATAGAGCTGTTTTTCAGCTTCGAGAGCTTGTTTTCTTTTGCTGATAGCAGGGAGTTGTGAAGCAAGTTGGATCAGTTCCTGCTTGTTGACGTCTCTTGGTGGTAAGGGTGGAGAAGTAGGATTGTCGATCGCAGCGCGATAAAATTGGTTTTCTTGTACTAACTTGGAGCGAATTTTCCTCAGGGAGGTGAGTTGTGCTTCCGTGGCAGTAGGCTCAAGCTTCAGGAGTACTTGCCCTTGATCAACCGGCTGTCCATCCTCAATTTTGACTTCTGTAACCACCCCACTAACTGGGACTTGCACTTCCTGAACAGCACCTTGAGGTTCTAGTTTACCTTGAGCTGGGACTGCTTCTTCAATTTTGGCAAAGTAGGCCCAAGTAACTCCAAAGGTTGTCACTCCTACAATTGTCCAGAGGATTGCCCTTGACCAGCCGCGAGATTGTTTTAGAATAACACCCTGGTCAAATCTACCGTTACCATTGGTTTGAGTCTGGGGAGGAGTATTTTGACTAGTAGTAGTTGCTGCATTAGGCAATCCAATAGAAATTGGTTGATTTGATTGAGAGCCATTATTTTTATTCATAGCAATTCTGTACTCCTAATCTCTAATACGTAATACCTAATATCTAATACCTTCTCACAGAAGTCTGCTGGGTGAATAGCTAAGACCTTTGATTTCATTAAAAGTCAGGATCTTGCCATGAGCCGTGGTATCTATATTATTGCCAATGATCGGGTCACTCAACAAGCGATCGCACTTCTCAATAGTATTCGCTTATATGATCCAGATACGCCGATTACCCTGATTCGCTATGAGCATCAATGTATCGTAAGCAAGCTTGTTGGTTTAGGGAGTTTGATGAATTTCAGGCTGATTCCTGGCTAACTAAACAATCTTCTCGTTTAGAAATTACGCCGTTATTATTAAATTTCTTAGACTTAGGAGAAGCTTCAGTTATTCAGTTAGCCTTAAATCAATCTGTGAAAACTCTATGTATTGATGAAGCAGTAGGAAGAAGAATTGCTAGATTAAAAGGATGGGATGTAAGTGTTATTTGTAAAGAAATATAAAGAATTTGCTAACCAAGTTGGTGGTTGACATTCCTCTCAATCCTAAGCAAGAGAATGATTACCGCTTATTTTTGTTGCCTAAAATCTCTAACTCCAAAAAGTCAGGAATTGGTTCCGAGAAACGTCTTATATATGTGAGAAACCCTAGCTCTTAGAGCCTATTGGACTCGTCGATAGTTTAACTATCGGCGGAAGCTGTTGACCTCCTTATCAAGACAAATTTAGATTAAAAGGAAACTATAACAATGTCAAACTCTTCATCTCAATCTTGGCAATCTGTTCATGTGCCACCGGAGAAGGGATATTATGTCTATCAAAATGGTTGCCACCTTAACGCTAATTTTATGCGAGTGTATGTACCAGAGGCTGCCAAAAATCCTGGAACAAAGCTGAAAGCCATTCTCTATTTACATGGATTTGCCCTTTGTATGCCTTCTTTTTTTTATGAAGCGCACCTCATTGAGTTAGTGAAAAATGGATATATTGTGTTTTTCCCTGATTTTCAAAACAGTTTTTATCCTAATACTCCACCTCAAGCTCCTACCCCCTCTCAAAAATCTTTCCCTTATTTGCAGAAATTGCAATCTTTGGCTAAATTGTCAGCTGATAGGTTAGCCAAGGCTGACTCTACTAAGACTCCTTTGTTAACAACAGACAATATTGACTCCATACTTTCAGACCTTGAGGCTTACAAACGGGACGATCTAGCTGTAAAAGGCGAATTATCGGAATTCAGCGCCAAGGAATTGCGAAAAGTAGCCCGATCGATGATCGTTATTATTATCCTGTTAATTGTTGTCAGTTGGTTTCGGCGGGAGTATGGGAAGAATTTAATGCATCTGTTATTCACGGTAGCATTGAGTTTAGTCCATTCTCCAGAGAAATGGCTGAAGAATGCAGTCTCTATGACGGAAAATGCCTGGGAGTATCTGTGCAAGCAGGATCAATATTCACATTGGAATGAGCAGGAGTTAGATACTTTTACCTTTGGTCATTCTTTGGGAGGGTTAATTGCCCTAAGCTTGCCTTCTTATTTCAAGGAACATTCGCCCAAAAATCGATTTTTACTTCAGAAAATTGTCGTCGCTGATCCGACTCCAAATACTGAGAATGGGATTCCCAAATTTGTCGTTTGTATCTTGAAGTTGTTTAATGAAGAATAGCGCAGAAATCGGGGTCAGTATCGTATCTAATCCGTAACACTATCGGTCAGCCTCAACAGAGTAGAAGAAATTGATTTACTTCTCAATCACTGTAAGGCTTTTGAGTTTCGCACCGGGAACTAGTCTAGTTCCCGGTGCAAAACTCAAGTCATAAAACGATGAGACTCACTTTTAAAGCAGCTAATTTTATAGTCAAGTATAGCTCATAGAGAGCTTAACAGTTTTCGATAATTCCTCTATATATAGGAGGACTATTATTGAATATTTATCCCTGAGGATAAGCTCTTGATAGGCTATCCTAGTAGAAACTAAATGACTCAAATGGTGAGAGTTTAATTGAGCTGAAGTAGAGATTGTTTTTTCTGTGCTAAAGTCCGACTAATAATAGTCAAATTGTGTGCTATCACTCCCCAACCAACCCAACGCTCAAAACCATGATCTCCCCGATACAAGCAACGATTGAAGCCAAAACTTCTTTTGAGATAGCTGATACGTCCTTCCACACCGTTATGCCAATAGCGTCCTTGTCGGAAATATCGTTGTTTTTCCTGTTGCTGTCGTTGTCCTGATTTATAACCTGATTTAGGTAAAATAATATGCTCAACTCCCAATTCTTGAGCAAAAGTTTCATTGGATTGAGAAAAAACACCTCGGTCGGCGCTAGCCTGCTTAGGAGGATGGCTAAACTGTTGTTGATGCTGCTGGAGACTATCATACCATTGCTGAGAATCATGAGGGTTACCATATAGAACCCGATAGTTACTGATAATTCCCCCGTCCACTTCATCTAGCCAAACTTTGTGTCCAAATTCTACTAAAGCGTTGGTTTTGCCGCGACAGATAATGTCACTATGGCTTTCAAAAATACTGACTATTTTCTCTGCTGAAGAAGCCGAGTTAACACTCTCACTCCATCGACCAATAAACTGTTATCCGAAGGAAAGTGAATATTAGTTGCTACTACCGTTCCATCAGTCCTCATTTTTATTCCCTGAGTCACTTGGAGTTGGGTGGCGTTAGTTGTCAGACGTTGATTGAAGTGTTTAAGAGTTTCGACTTGAATGAGATTAGCCCACCGAATTAGGGTGCTTTTGGTAGGCAGTCGATTAAAGTACACTCGACACAATTGCCGTAAGACGATGCTTTCACGCTTCGGTTTTAATGGTCTGAGAGTAACTGAGTGAGCGTAAGTGCTTGAGTACCAACATCCGTACAATGACCTCGACTGGTGTCGATTTTCTTCCTGTTCTCCTCGTGTGTGGGTAGCGCTGTGATAAGTCAGCGACGATTAACTGGAGCAACTTTGGCTGTGAGAGGAGCTGATCAATGATCGCTAACTCCTCGTCGAGGTCTCCGACGAAATGAAGTATAGCGCAGAAATCGGGGTCAGTATCATATCGAATCCGTAACACTATCGGTCAGCCTTGAAAGAGTGGGAGAAATTGATTTGTTTCTCAACCACTGTAAGGCTTTTGGGTTTTGCACCGGGAACTAGTCTAAACTCCAGTCAATTATCAAGTCCAATTTTAGACCAGGTTACGGTAATTTGAGAACTTAACTAAGATGCGATTACCCTGTTATTTGGCTCAACTTTACCAAATAATTTACTCCCAATTCCCTAATTCCCTAGCATAAAGCTAAATTCCCCCAAGATTGACGAACCCAGATTCTCATCATCAGTGCCCAAGACTACCCCCCCTGCGGCTCCTGGTATTAGTTCAATGGCTTCTACTTTGTGATAATCCAGGCGATAGAGGGGAACAAAAGCAGGGTTCTCCCGAAATTGGAGCTGGTTGCTGGTAACAGTAAATACCCCAGCAGTGTACACCGCAGATTGAAAAGGTCCATCATTGCCGTTATCCGTCGCCGCAGTAATGTACAGAATCCCGGCAGAATCTACCTTCAAATCAGAAATATGACGAACTTGCCCCACTGGCCATGGTACTCTCAAGCTATCCGAACCTTGGAGAGTAATTTGGTAAGTGTCCAAATTCAGCACTCCCCAGTAGATTACAGCTGGTTCTTGAGCTGCTCCCCGGTGAGCCCAAACTGCTAGTAACTTACCATCAATTTCTTGTAGGGCAAATCCTTCCAAATTACTTCCTTGAGCCATACCGGGCAAATCAAATACTTGAAGAATAGCAACCTCTTGGCTGGAGATATCCACCTGCAAATGATAAACTTTGCCAGCACTAGTAGAAGCCAGGAAAGTTTGCTCTCCTGCTCCTGGAAGAGTGGTTAGGGACTCCAAATCAATAGGTAAATCCTCATTTTTTGGCCAGTTTAAAGGTAAATATTGAGGTGGATTTTGGCTCTCAAGAGTGATAATAGCCAGACGTCCTTCCTCTTTTCCTCCCTTGTTATCATGGACAATGAGAAAAGTCAGGACATCAAGTTTCTGCTCCAGTAAGGCTATACCACTAATGCCAAACTTGATACCACCTCGTACAGGAACCCATTGTTGTGCCTGAACTGGCTGGATTATCGGAAAAATTGTTAATGTACTCCAGATACCTAGAGCAGCAATTAAAAGCTTAAATTTAGGCATCTCAGATGAATTCAAAGTTGGCTGCTATTGGATTGACTCTGTATAGTCAACAGTAACAGATGAGTGGGGAGATCGGGAGCTGAGGGAGTAAGACAAGAACGAAAGTACCATCACTGAATGGGAAACGCTATAAATAAATACTTTTTGTAATTTTTTGCGAAAACTTTGCTTGAGCAACACTATTTAAAAGTAACAGGGTAAACGGATGCGTCAGCTTCGCTGGTGCTTAAAGCGATCGCGTCTGTAGGGTAAACATCTATAACACAAGCTACCATGAAACACTTGAATATAGCATCTGCCATACTTTTTGCTTCCATCCTCATTGCCTTTCCTACATCTGCTCAAAATAAGGATTCTATCGCTCTCTCTCCTGGTGGTTTATTTCCGCTGCGCTGCTCTAGTTGGCATAAACCCAACACTCCCATGTTCATTCTATCTGGCAAAGATAAGCCAGTGTTTCAAGGTATTTAATATTTGTTCATCCTCTGTACTATAGACTGTTTCTAGCTTTCTTTCTGGTTCCATTCTCTTAACTATGAACCCCATATCCTGCCATTCTTGAGTCAACCATTCTTGGGTGATTGCTTCTGAGTAGTTGGTGTTTTTACTGCTGTTGGTTAGAGCTATTGTAAACTTGTTTATTTTCGGTATCCTTTGAAGTTCTGGATGAAATCTCAAAGCATCTTCCACAAAAAACAAACCGCCATTTTTGGCAAGAATTGCGGCAATCTGCTCTCCTAAAAACCGTCGTTGTTCTTGAGAGGAGTAAATGAGAAATCCTTCTGCAAAAATCGCCACAGGTAGACCTGGCTTAATAAAGCTTTTCAATGCTGACCAAGTGTCACTATCAAACACATCCCCTGCCACATAATGAACTGTTAAGCTAGGCTCTATTTCTTGAACTATTCTTCTTTTCAGACGAGAGTTTTCTTCTAAATCCACCTCAATATAATTGCTCACCGTCTGCTGGAGATTAAGAGCATGTGGCGTCAGACCCGCTCCCAGTTCAATGACCTGCTGATATCTTCCCTCTCTGATAATTTTTTCGCTAGTCTTGTATCTCAACTCGATTAAGTAGGACAGACTTGAAAAGCTATTGTTTTCCAGTAGTTCAGCTTGGTTTTTATCAATTATCCTTTGAATAATTTCCCGACAGTAAGGAATGCTAGTATTCCTTGCTAAGGCAGCAACTGTTCTATAGGCTGTATGTTGAATTGCTTCTTTTTCTACCTGAGTGAGCGGCTTCATAAAAATCCTCGAACGAAAAAAGAGGTGGGGAGATGGGGGGATCTGACAAGGGTAGGTTTTTTACATTAATCGTATAATGAGGTAAGACAAGGGAGACAAGGGGGGAAAGTGGACAAGGGAGAAGAAGAAAGAAGAAGCATTAAAACTCATGAAGATCTCATCATCTATCAAAAAGCATTTGATGCGGCTATGACTATCTTTGAATTATCAAAGCAATTTCCTAGCGAGGAAAAATACTCTCTGACTGACCAAATTCGTCGTTCGTCTCGCTCCGTTTGCGCGAACTTTGCCGAGGCGTGGCGAAAAAGAAGGTATCAAGCATCATTTGTCTCTAAATTAAATGATTGTGAGGCTGAATCGGCTGAAACGCAAGTCTGGCTTAAATTTGCGGTTAAGTGTAACTATATATCTCCTGAAAAAGGAAGAGAATTATATAGTATATATAATCAAATCTTAAGTGGACTAGTCAAAATGATTAAGTCTCCAGAAAATTGGTTAATTGGTTAAGCGATGTTACAGAACAAGTATCTCAAAGACTGGTCAAGAATTGTATCTTATCACTTTCCTCATTTGTCATTGCCGGAAGTGATAGGCTTGGCGAGTTGGAGTTTTGGCATAGTTTTAACTAGTTCAAGTAGTCTAACTAGAGTTTCTGAATTCATTGCTAAAGTGAATGGAGAAAAAGTTAATACAGTCCGAAAAAGACTCAAAGAATGGTATCAAGATGATTGGCAGGTCATTGTCTCGGCAGATAGGGGATTGTATGCTGATTGGTTATTTGCTGAAATTTGTACTTTAAATTGGCATCCTTTTTTAAGAATCAATTATCACCGAACATATCGAGTAAGAGGGGAAAACGAATGGCAATCTTTAGAGACAGTTGTGCCTCAGACAGCCATGAGTTGGTCAGGTCTGGTTACTTGTTTTAAAACTAACCCTATTGACTGTACTTTATTAGCATGTTGGTCTGAAGGTTATAAAACTCCTTGGTTAATTATTACTGACTTAGAACCAGAACAAGGAAATGCTCGATGGTACAGTTTTCGGTCTTGGATTGAATCGAGTTATCGAGATGTTAAAAGTGATGGTTGGCAGTGATGGATTATTTCCCCAATCATCTTTTGTCCTGAATACTTCCTAATATAAAATTCCTTCTTTCTTCCTTGTCTACTTTCCCTCCTTGTCCTCCTTGTCTCACCTCTACTAGCATCTTATGTAAAAAACCTACCCTTGTGAGGATGGGGGGATGGGGGGATGAAGACTGGGCTTATCCTAGCAATATTGGGCAGAGGATGGTTCGACTCTGGTTTGGAAAACTGACCGCAAGATTGTGATAGTACCACAAGAATTAAACAGCCGAAGCTAAAGCATTTTCCTAAGCTAAGGATGTCATAGCTTAGGAGACAGCATTATGAAACTACTAATTTTTGGCGCAACAGGCGGTGTCGGTCGTCAGGTTGTTGAACAGGCACTAGAGCAGGGACACACTGTTACAGCCTTTGCACGTAATCCCGGCAAGCTCGATATCGAACACCCCCATCTCAAAGTGTTTCAGGGAGATGTCCTGGATTTTCCTACTGTAGAACAGGCGGTACAAGGGCAAGATGCTGTTGTCTGTACCCTTGGTTCTGGGCAAAAGTTAACCGGAACCCTTCGTTCAGAGGGCACACGACACATTGTTCAAGCAATGGAAAAAACTGGAGTCCGGCGGTTTATCTGCCAAACCACTATGGGCACAGGGGATAGCTGGGACAGTCTCAACTTCTACTGGAAGTATATTATGTTTGGTCTGATCTTGCGGAATGTGTTTGCTGATCATCAGCGGCAAGAGAAGGATGTCCAGCAAAGTCGTCTGGATTGGACTATTGTTCGACCAGGAGCCTTTATCGAAGGCGATCGCACCAGTCAATACCGACACGGTTTCCCTGGTACTGACAACACCTCAAAGCTCAAAATCACGCGGGCTGATGTAGCGGACTTTATCCTAAAGCAGTTGAGTGATAATTCCTACCTTCATCAAACCCCTAGTCTGTCATACTAAGCCAGCTTCTCGAATCAAACCAAGAGAAATTTACTGGGATGAGCGTGGGGAGAAAACCTCATCCCATCTTCAAAACACACACCCTGAAATTTTGACAACTAACCAAACAGGAGGCGATATGACTATTGTACAAAATTGGCGTTTGCCGTTAATTCTTTTCGCAGCTCTCGGTAGCGCCCTCAGTGCAGGCATTTTCTTCGCTTTTTCCACCTTTGTGATGCAGGCTCTGGGGCGGCAAACCCCTTCATCTGGCATTGCTGCTATGCAATCTATCAATATCACTGTGATTAACCCCTGGTTTATGGCGGCGTTCTTTGGTCCAGCGGTGGTAGGCTTGGTTTTAGCGATCGCGGCGCTAAAGCAGTGGAGCCAACCTGGTGCCTTCTACTGGCTGGCTGGAGCTTTGCTTTATTTGGTTGGCACCATTGGCGTGACGATCATGGGCAATATTCCACTCAACGACGCTTTAGCAGTAGTAAATCCTGACAGCGCTGAAGGTACAGCACTCTGGGTTAGGTACTTAACGGACTGGACTTTTTGGAACCATGTACGAACGATTGCAGCCTTTTTAGCAGCAGCATTGTTTACGCTCTCGTTGATTTGAAGCAAATCCGGGTTAGTCAACCCCGTTATCTTGGGATAAGGCAGAGGGCTCCAAGGAAAAGAAGGCTTAAGCGAAACCGGGTGTAGAATAGGCGAATTTAGTATGATAAGCTCACATAGCGGTATTTTCACCCGATTCCCAATTCCCGATTCCCAATTCCCAATTCCCAATTCCCTGCGTCGTTTATTCAATCCGAAAAGCTTCAATCTGATTATCCCGTAAATTCTCTTCCTGCTCCCTAACAGCTTTCAAAAGTTCAGCATTTTGCAGAATAACTCCCACTTGATTATTAAAAATCTGCATGTATTGTTGATCACTTTGGTCAAAACTAACTTGAAAGCAATCCGGTACTCCACTCTCCTGTGTTGGAATCTCCTCTAAAAAATCACCTGGTTTCCTTTTATTAACCAATTGAGTAACACCAACCAACTCACCATCGGGGTCCCAAACTGGCATACACAGCAAACTACAAGTACGATAACCAGTCTTTTGATCGGTTTGTTTAGCAGTTTCTGAATCTGGGTAGTCATAAAGATCAAAGGGAATATTCAAAGGTATTTCTGTTTGAGCCACTTTACCGGCGTAACCTACCCCTATTCCTAAATGCAGTTCCATCACAGAACCATCCTCACGAGGGATGCTCGTCCACAACTGATTAATTTTACGATCCAATAACCAAAGGGTACTGCGATCAGCATTCATCAATTCCTTAGCAGCATCCATTACTCGCTTGATAATTTCCTCAGGCTCCAAAGGACTCTGAGTAACTGAGCGAGTTGCTGCCATCAGTGCAGCTGCGACTCGTTGTCCTCTAGAAGTTTTGTGAAAGGTGCGGAAGCTTTCTAAGATAGTGCGAATCAAAGGGGCATTTTCAGAAAACTGTAATCGTTCTTCATCGGCTTTACTAAAACCCTCTTTATCGATTCTGGCTGACAAGGACGCTGTCCGGTCATAAAATTTTTTTAACTTGTTGAGTGCCTGAACAACAGCTACTAATTCTCCTTGTTCATTCAACAGTGGTAAAGCCAACATTGTGTAGGTGCGGTAACCATTTTTCTCGTCTTGCTCCTTGGCTGTAGCTGAGCGCGGATCATCATAAAAATCATAAGAAATATTGATTAGTTGCCTGGAAGCAGCTACTTCGCCCACAATTCCTTCATTAGCCGGTATACGAATTTGTAGAGAACGCTCACCTTCCGATTCAGCAATAATCGACCAAAATTCGTTTCTCTCTTCATCTAAAAGAAAAATAGTTGTCCGATCAGCATGGAGGGAATTACCCATTTTGATAGTGATATTACGCAATGTGGTATCTAAAATGCCATCAAAACCCTGATCATCCATCACCTTATTGAGCATTCTCAGGGTTTGACTAACCACATTCTGTGGTTGGTTTTCTGCTCTTTCTTTCATTGCCGCAAATTCTCTGGCATTTTGCAGAGCAACTCCCACTTGGGAGTTAAATATTTGCATATATTTTTGACTATTGGCGTCAAAACTATCCTCGAAACATTCTGGTGCTTCTGGCCAATCATCTGGTTCATATTCAGGAAACTCACCAGTTCTGGTTTTGTTAATTAATTGGGTAACTCCCAATAACTCCTCATCAGGACTCCAAACCGGCATACACAGTAAACTACAAGTGCGATAACGACTTTTTTTATCTGTTGCCTTAGCTATTTTTGAATCTGGGTGATCGTACAAGTCAAAAGGAATATTTAGAGGTTCACCTGTAGCTGCTACTTTCCCTGCAAAACCTTGCCCGATTTTGACACGCACTTCCTGTACTGAACCGTTCTCAAAAGGAATTTGTGTCCACAGCTCATCAGTTTTATGATCTACTAACCAAAGGGTACTGCGGTCAGCACTAGTTAATCTTTTCGCTGCTGCCATCACTTGTTCAATGATTTCTTTAGAATCTAGGCTACTTTGAGAAACTGAGCGAGTTGCTTCTGTCAGTGCTTCAGATGCTTGTAACCTTTGGGTTAATTTATAACAAGACTGACATCTTTCTAATATCCTTTGTAAGTCAGACGCATATTCAGTAAATTGCCGCCGATCACTTGCCGTAAACCCTTCCTGATCAATTCTTGCTGAAAAAGGAGCTATAAGAGCATTCGTTTGTTTGATTTTATTATCTAACTGTACAAAAGCAAATATATCTCCCTGTTCTTTTAATAAATGTAAAGTTAGTTGATTGTAAATTTGGTATCCAGTTCTTTTGTCTTGCACTTCTGCAACAACTGAGTACCAATTCTCTGATGGATGAACAGGAATATTAACAGCTTGTTTATAGATAGTTACTCGACCAGTAGGTTGATTATTGGCAGAAATTTGAATTTTGGTCTGACGATTGTCTGTGGTTCTAGCAATAATTGACCAAAGTTCATTTTTCTCTTGGTCAATAAAAAAAATAGTAATGCGGTCTATAGATAATAATTCTCCCAGTTTCAGGGTAATAGAACCCAATATTTCATAAAGAACATCATCAAAATCTTTGTCCTCCATTGTCTTTAACATGGACAATAGTTTTTGTTCCTGTTCTGTAACAATTTGTTTAAAATTAGGTGCTAGAGTAGATAAAGCTTTGCCAACCCAATGACAGTTGAAGATAGAGGCATAAATGGGATTATAAATCCTTAACTTGCTTCCATCTTTGACAACTAACCCAGATAGTCGCAACTCTATCTGTTCACGACTATCATCAGCAGGAAGTTCCCCTAGTTGTAGAATTAGTTGATAGAGCTTGAGCAACGGAGCAGTACGTTTGCCAATTCTTAGGAGGCGATCGCGTATAGTTTTTAAATGAGGAGGCTCATCTTGCGCCTCCCAATTATCAATGATCCGCGTTTGCAATAGCTGTTCGACGGAATCTTGGCAATTGGAAATTGATGTTGCATGCTCCAGAACGAGTTTGCAAAGCTTTTGTGTCAAAAACGGTTGCCCCCCAGTCCAGTTTAAAATAGCTGTAATTACTGCTTGAGGGTTGCTTACTATACCAACTAACCCCTGAGCAAGAGCTTGAGCTTCATCTAATTGAAAGCCATGCAATTGAATGGCAAAACCGAGATTAAAAGGGGTAAATTTTTTATCCTGAATTAAGTCTGATGGGGCTGCTACTCCCAACAAAGCAAATGTCAGTTGTTCATATTCATGACAGGCACGAATAAAGGCAAAAAAGTCATCAGTCCGGAAATTCAAACTGAGGACACTATCAATTTCATCGATGAAAATGACAATTTTTTGACTAATGCACTCTAACAGCACCTGTTCAATAAACTCACTCAAGCGCTGCACAGGAGGCAAAAATTCGCGATCGCGCAACCAATACTTTAACTTAATCGGCAAGCGGAAACTAGTTACCATCCGCCTCATCACTCCGGCATACCACTGATCCGGAGTAATATCTTGAGAGCCAATCTTGGTTAAATCAATGGCAGCACAAGCAATACCGTCTGCCTGCAACTTGTGCATTGTGCGCACTCGCAGGCTAGTTTTTCCCATCTGTCGGGAGTTAAGCACATAACAAAACTCCCCTGCCTTGAGTTTCTCATACAGCAGTTGATCAGCCTGCCGCACTACATAACTGGGAGCATCAAGAGGTAAATGTCCACCAACTTTATAGTTATAGTCTGGCTTGGGCTCGTTGGTCATTACACTTCTTACAGAAGTTTGAATTTATACTCATCCTAGTATGGGAGCAATATAAATTACCTGTTGAATTACCCAATGACTGCTGGAAGCCTAGATAATACCAAATCCGCCTTCCAAACACCCGGTTTCGCTTAAACCTTCTTTTCCTTGGAGCCTTGGAGCCCTTTGACTTGAAAGTAGGAGTCAGGAGTCAGGAGCCAGGAGAGATTGATTTTCATTCATGGTGGTGAAAAAATTTTTTTCATCGGGACTGCCTTGTTACCACAGCTGCTCGAAAAAATCTTAGGCTACACCATAATCAGTGTACTGCCGCTTGTAAGGAGGTTGCAAACCTAAAACAATATCCTCTGGTGGAACCCCCATTTCAACTAAATCCTCAGCAGGATTGAGCTCCGTCAGATTTTGCTGAAGCCAAATTTTTCCGTCTTTGATATCAAAATGAACAATACAACGGTAAATACGGTGGAACTGTTGCCAACCGACATTCATCCACTGGTAATGATCCCGATAAGTGTCAAAAATCAGTTGTACTTCCACCTCTTCATTAGAGACATCATCTTCAGCATACTGATTCAGTAATGTCTGAACGTACTCCCTGTATTGAGCTACTTTATCCATTGAACAATCACCTCATTAGCTTGCTCATACACAATTGTTGCAAGCGCGACTAGTTTTTGCTATTATTATAGATAATGGCCTACTTGTAGGCATATAAACTATTCCTTCAGCAGTAATCACCGTAGTGGTCCGGCAAGCTTAAAATTGTCGGTAAGATTGTAGGTTGGGTTGAGGAACGAAACCCAACATCAGTAGGGTTTTGTTGGGTTTCGCTATCGCTCTACCCAACCTACAGTTTAAACCTTGCCGAGGTAGTAGGGTGGGCATTGTCAAACATCTCCAATAGCAGTCTAATATTTGGGGAGCAATGCCCACCACAGCAATCCCGACTAATTGTGAATGATTAGGTCACAATGTTTTTTCCTAGCAATCAATACCTTAGATATAGGCTTTGAAGGATTTACCTCTCAGGGTGCATCTGGGCAAAATGTTCCATCAGCATCCGATGGATGAAGATGTAGCCACCGCCTACTTTTTGCAGGAAGATGCGCTCAGTGGCGTAGTCGAGGAAACGAGCGTAGTTCCAGGGGATGTAGTTGTTGAGGTAGAGGATGAGGCGGAGAGTGAAGTGTTGTATGCAGGCTTGACCGCCAAATCTTAAACTAACAACCGGAATTATAATTATAGTTCCAATACCAAAAAACAATCCTCCAGTAATCCCAAAAGCAATTACAGTTATTACATCAGCTATTAGATTTCCCAAACCTTCATATAGAATCAAAAAAAGACCCAAAACACTTGAAATTAATCCTGCCAACGCCATAGAGATCAAGAGAAAAATAAATCCCCAACGTATGGCATTATTAAACGAATTCCAAATGCCTTGATTTGCTCTTATTGTTATGTCTATTTTGAGATTTTTAGGTTTAAAAACGAGAGATACAAAGGCACAAAAATTCATCAAAACTAAATTATTAATTGCTTGTCTCCAAGACAAATTAACAATCTCTATGGTTTCTATTTCTTCATACAGATCAACAATATATGCAAAAGTTAGTCCCAAACCAAGTCCGGTAATCAAACCAGCTAAGGAATTGGCAAACAATATTCCGCACGCTGGATACAATAATAGACCACAAAATATCCCGGCAATTGTTTTGTATATTATTCTGTGGAATTTTGTTGCCAGCCAATACGGCTGCATTCGCTCTATCAAAAATACTGTTTGCGATTCCTGAACTATCCTCTGCGACAGCCAAATCAACCAGCGCATTACTTGCGCCTTTTTATATTGCTGACTAGCCTTCCGGCGATTAAACATCCTCTCAATATAATCATCAAATAGCTGCCTACGCTGTTCTTCCACTACCTCAGTTCTAGGCAAAACCTCAACTACCACTCCCTCATAAGCCAAAGTCATAATATGGAGCATCAAAGGTGACTTCGCTAACTCTTGCAGTACCGTATCTTCTTCAATTAACGCACTCAAACCTCTCAAGTCATTACCGACACTATCCAAGTAATGACAGACTTGTTCTAAAGTCAGTAATCTGATACAAACAGCACTTTCAAAATTCAGACGCTTAGAAAGAGCTTCATAGTCTTTAATCCGACTAAGCTGTCCCGCACTTAAATTAGTATAATAAGAATTAACAAGTAAGCAAATAATAGAAAATATGCCAGCAAAAAATCATCTAACACCAAAGCAAAAAGAAAAATTGCAAAAAGCTCTTAAAACAGAAGAGAATGGAGAAATTAGAGAAAGAATTCTAATTTTATTGTTATTGAATAGTGGCAAAACACAGCTAGAAATTGCTGATTTCTTGGGTTGTTC
>JGI12316J15310_10001197_pt2 | contig 16161 bp, 10 predicted proteins | sample MarCyaLeptolynsp_FD_15310 | JGI IMG/M metagenome (IMG submission 15310)
ATCGAGGTAATCTTTCGTGTTTTTAACGGTACAATTAAAAAGGGAGACCGCATTCAATTTGTGAATACAGGTAAGACTTACAATGCCGATGAAATTGGAATCTTAAGACTGAATCAAGATCCGCAGGACGAAATAAGTGCCGGTAATGTGGGTTATTTGATTTCAGGAATCAAGGTAGCCAAAGAGGTGAAAGTGGGTGATACCATCACTCATGTAGAAAATCCCACCCAGGAGTTGATTAAGGGCTTTGAGGATGTAAAACCAATGGTTTTCGCAGGTATTTATCCTGTCGAAACTTCGGAGTTTGAGGAGCTTCGGGCTTCCATGGAAAAGCTTCAATTGAACGATGCTTCCTTGGTTTGGGAGCCGGAAACATCGGCTGCGTTGGGCTTTGGTTTCAGGTGTGGTTTTTTAGGAATGCTTCACCTTGAAATTGTACAAGAAAGGTTAGAGCGGGAGTTTGATATGACCGTGATTACAACGGTTCCTTCCGTGCAATTTCATGCGATTATGACTGATGGATCTCTGCAATTGGTGAACGCTCCGTCAGAGCTTCCGGAGGCTAATATAACTCAACATTTAGAGGAGCCGTTTATACGTGCTCAGATCATTTCGAAAGCCGAATATGTAGGGCCGATAATCAGTCTTTGTATTGATAAAAGAGGGCAAATTTCTAATCAAGTTTACTTGACATCTGATCGAGTAGAACTGACCTTCGAAATGCCTTTGGCCGAGATCGTTTTCGACTTCTTTGACAAGCTAAAAACTATCTCTAGAGGCTACGCTTCATTAGACTATGAATTGATTGGATTTAGGCAGTCGAACTTAGTCAAATTGGACATCCAGTTAAATGGCGAAAAAGTAGATGCATTATCGGCTATCGTACACCGTGATAAGGCTTATGACTGGGGTAAAAGGCTGTGTGAAAAGCTAAGAGAACTTTTGCCTAGACAGATGTTTGAAATTGCTATTCAAGCCTCTATTGGCACAAAAATCATAGCACGTGAGACGGTTAAGGCGCTTAGAAAGAATGTTTTGGCAAAGTGTTATGGAGGTGATATAACGCGTAAGCGAAAGCTCCTTGAAAAACAGAAAAAAGGTAAGAAAAGAATGCGTCAGGTGGGCAATGTGGAGATACCACAGGAAGCCTTTATGGCGGTGTTAAAACTTGACTAATATGGCATATCAATTACTCGATGGAAAAGCCACTGCTCAGTCCATTAAAGATGAGCTTTCAGCTAAGGTTGAAGAAATTAAATCTCAGGGTGGTAGAGTACCTCATCTCGCTGCAGTTTTGGTGGGAGAAGATGGAGCCAGTAAGACTTATGTAAATGCCAAGGTAAAAGCTTGTGAGAGAATAGGGTTTGGGTCAACTTTGATCCATTTGCCAGAAGAAACTTCCGAAGAGGAAGTGTTGGCCACTGTTGACCGGCTGAATACTGACCCTGAGATTGATGGTTTCATCGTGCAAGTGCCGTTGCCAAAACAAATTGATGAGCATAAAGTAGTGGAGGCAATTCTACCAGAGAAGGATGTTGACGGTTTCCATCCGTCCAACTTGGGAAAGATGCTACTAGACTTACCAACCTTACTACCGGCAACGCCTAAAGGCATGATGCTATTGATGGAACGAAATGGAATTGAGACATCGGGAAAGCACTGTGTGGTGATAGGGAGAAGTCATACGGTAGGAACACCAATAAGTGTTTTGATGTCCAGAAATTCCAATCCGGGCAATGCAACAGTAACACTTTGTCACAGTAGAACTCAAAACTTAAAAGAAGTTTGTGCCTCAGCCGATATTCTCATTGTAGCCATTGGTCGAGAAGGGTTTGTCACTGCTGATATGGTAAAGGAAGGAGCTGTTGTAATTGATGTGGGAATTCATAGAGTGCCTTCCGATAAAACTAAATCTGGCTTCAAGTTAAAAGGGGATGTAAGGTTTGATGAGGTCGCACCGAAATGTAGTTATATAACGCCAGTACCAGGAGGAGTTGGTCCAATGACGATAGCTTCTTTACTTTGGAATACCTATTTGGCCAATCAAAAATTGGTTTAAACCGATAGCAGTTTCAACACCTGCTTTAAAAAATTGATTATGGAAAGAGAAACTAATGGTCTTCCGATAATGGAGGCCTTTTACACGATTCAGGGGGAAGGACACTTCTCTGGAAATTCTGCTTATTTTATCAGGCTTGGAGGTTGTGATGTGGGTTGCGTCTGGTGCGATGTTAAGGATTCATGGGATGCTGCTCAATGGCCAAAGCAATCTGTTGATCAAATTGTGAGTAGTGTGAAAGAGCACCCGACCCGCCTGGCTGTGATTACGGGAGGTGAACCATTAATGTATGACCTTTCTGAGTTGACTCGTGAATTGAAGGCAAAGGGGCTGCAGACCAATATTGAAACTTCAGGAGCTCATCCTTTGAGCGGTGACTGGAATTGGATTTGCTTCTCTCCCAAGAAATTCATGAAACCAAGAAATGAGTTTTATCAAATGGCTGATGAGCTCAAGGTAGTGGTATATAACAAGAGTGATTTTAAGTGGGCGGAGGAGCATGCGGCCAGAGTCAACCCAGACTGTTTGCTCTACCTTCAGCCGGAATGGGATAGACAAGAGACCATGCTCCCGCAGATAATAGATTATGTAAAAGACAACCCTCAGTGGAAAATTTCGCTACAAACACATAAGTTTATGAATATTCCTTAGTGTTGCGATCGGTTATACTTCTTCTTTTACTTCTTTTTACCCAATGCCTTTCGGCCCAATCCCTCCATTCTAAAAAGAAGAAGGCTATTGAGCTATTCAATCAGGCAAAGGAACTTAGTAGAATAGGGAATCTATATGAGTCTGAGCAGTTATTGCTTTCGGCATTGAAAAGAGACAAGAGTTTTGATGAGGCTGTATTACTACTGCATCAGGTTTATCTGAGGCGTGATGAAATAGAAAAGTCAGAAGAGGTACTGAGGCAATATCAGCCTGCACTAGATCAAGACTTTGTCAATAGAATACTTTCTGACCAATCAAATTACCAATATGAGCTGGGAAATTATACAAGGGCACATGCACTGATTGAGTCCATTCAGGGAGATGTATATGGTTTGCCGGCTGCAGTTGTATCGAAGTTAAAGAGGTCTATTCAGTTTTCGTTAACTCAAATCAACAATCCAGTGTCCATTGATTTTCAAGAATTGCCGAAGCCATTGAATGAATTTGATCGTCAGTACTTTCCCTCGATTACACTTGCCGAGCAAATCGTATACACTGTCAGGGAAAATAGAGGGAACGGTGGTGAGAACTTGTATTCGAGCACCTTTTTCAATGGTAAGTGGACCAAGCCTAAATCAATTTCTCCAAAAATCAATACGGACAGAAATGAAGGTGCCGCTTCGATTTCATTGGATGGAAAGACTTTAGTCTTTACAGCATGTAATGTCCCCAACAATATAGGAAGTTGCGACTTGTATGTTAGTTACTATGAGGATGGGGACTGGACAGAACCGGAACTACTCGGGTCTGAAGTGAATAGTCGAGATTGGGACTCTCAGCCTTCATTGAGTAGAGATGGGACTATCCTCTATTTCGTGAGCAAGCGAGCAGATGGATATGGCGGATCTGATATTTGGATGAGTAGGCGTAATGACCAAGGTTGGAGCAGGGCCGTGAATCTAGGTCCCAAAATCAATACCGCTTACGATGATGTTTCACCATATATATATGCTGACAATCAATCCCTATTTTTTGCCTCCAAGGGAAGAGTAGGACTAGGCGGCCTCGATTTGTACGTTTCTTCAAATGCTAAAGAGGGGTGGCTTGACCCAAAGAACCTGGGCTATCCAATTAATAACGCTTTTGATCAAGTTGGTTATAGTATTAGTCCACAGGGCTGGGCTTATTATAGTTCCTCAAATGAAAATGGCCAGATTACCTTAAATAGATTCAAGTTACCTGAGGAGACCTTTTCCTCCAAAAACATAGAGATTATCCAAATCAAAGTATTGGATGAAGTCACGAGAGCCTTGGTCAAATCCTATATTACTGTCAACAACCAAACTGATGACAGTGGGAAGGAGACAATTATCTCAAATGTGAGTGACGGAATATTCAGGCTATTGGGAAGTACAGACTCCACACAGCTCAGCGTTCAGGCTGAGGGATATTTGACACATGAACTAGGTGTGAAGGCACTCAGAGAAATGATGGATTATGAAGTGCCCCTGAAGCCGCTGAAAGAAGACAAGCCGATTGCCTTTGGTACGATCAACTTTGACTTTGGAAGCGCTGAAATTAAACCTTCTAGTCATGAAGTTTTGGATGCCGTTGCGACCACCATCTTTAGTAACCCTCAAATAATCATTGAGATTGGAGGACATACCGATAAAATTGGTGAAGGAATTGACAATATGGCCTTGTCATTGGAAAGAGCTAAGTCAGTATACCTCTATTTAATTGAAAAAGGTGTTGCCAAAGAAAATTTGGTTTTTCGCGGATATGGAGAAGATCGTCCATTGAAGGCATCAAATGGTGCAGTCGATGGTAAACTTAACAGACGCATCGAGTTTAAGATCATTGGATTCTTGAAATAATACAACCCACTGGCTTAATATTCACGTAACATGGGGCTTTTACGTGATTCTTCGAAAAAAGTTTGGCCTTATGCTTGTATTTAACGCACATTTCACACTACGGATTTCCTCAAAATTGGTTTACCCTTACTCAACCAAACAAAATTCTTAAATACGTAGAAAAACCGTTTAAACACATAAAAAGGGACATTCAGGGGTGTTCTGATGTCATCAAATTTATTTGGCAATTGTTATTAAATGATGACATTTTATTTTATGTTTGACTTTCTAAACAAATTAATTATTCATCAATTAAACTAAAACGAAAGCAAAATGAAGAGAATTTTACTGACTCTTGTCATGCTCGTGTTTGCGGTTTTAACAACCTCAGCACTAGCCCAGAACAGGACAGTATCTGGTAAAGTGACTGGTTCAGATGATGGACTGCCACTTCCTCAGGTATCTATCTTTTTGAAGGGTACTACTCAAGGTGTGCCTACAAATGCTGACGGAACGTATTCAATAAATGTTCCTTCCAGTGGTGGTACTCTAGTGTACCGTTTCCTAGGTTATGTTACTCAAGAGATTGCTATTGGCAATCAATCTGTGATTAATGTATCGCTAGTACCAGATGCTACTTCACTTGGTGAGGTGGTTGTAACGGGTGTTGCTGCTGCAACGCCAGAGAAAAAGCTTGCATTCTCTGTAAGTAAAGTGAAAGAAGACCTGATCCAACAGGTTCCTCAAGCTAACGCTGGTTCTGCCGTAAGAGGTAAGGTTGCTGGTGTTAAGGTAAGACAAGGTGGTGCTCCACTTTCGAACCCTACTTTCCAAATTAGAGGTGCTAACCAGTTGAGAACTTCTAACAATCCTTTGATTGTTGTTGATGGTATCTTAATTGAAGGCGCTCTTTCTGATATCAACATGCAAGATGTTGAGAGTATCGAGGTATTGAAAGGTGCTTCTGCTGCTTCACTTTATGGTTCACGTGCTGCGAATGGTGTAGTTGCGATTAGAACACGAAGAGGTGATAAAGTAAATGGTATGAACTTTAGGTTCAGAAATGAGTTCGGTGCTGAGTCACTTTACAATTCAAGAGCTCCTGAGAAAACAGGTTCTCATCATTTCGAAACAAACCCTGATGGTTCTATTGTTACTGCAGCGGATCCTAATGGATTTGCACTTGGACAGGATGATCCGGATTTGATTCAGGATAACCCATTCCCTAATGGTACTGTTGATCACCTAGATCAATTCTTCACAGGAACTAGTTTCTGGACTTCTTACCTTCAATTGACTTCAAACTACGGTTCTGGTAACATTGCTGTTTCTTTTGAGAACACATTGACTGGTGGAGTTGTGCCAATGAATGATGGTGCTCAGCGTCAGAATATTAGAGTTAACCTTGATCAGAACATTACTGATAAATTAAAGCTTTCTGTAAGTACACTATATGGTATTAGAAAGAGAGATTTAAATTATACAGGTGGACTAGGTACTAGAGGTACTTTGAGAAACCTTTTCATGATGGATCCTTCTGCTGATTTGACGGAAGATAACTTTGATGGCACTCCTTACAGATGGAATGTTAACAAATTCTCTAACTCAGAATCTAACCCGCTTTACACTTTAAGTAGGTTGACTGAAGATTTCAGACAAAACAGGTTCTTAGGTAACATTAGATTGAATTATGAAATTGCTGACGGTTTAAATGCCGAGTACGCAATCTCAATGGACAGAAGTGATAACCATACTTTCACTTACCTTCCTAAAGGTCACTTGGACATTTCTGCAGGTAACAACCCTGGTCTAGGTCAGAGATCTGATTCTTTCAACGAAAGAACTGCTATTATCTCTACAACTACACTTTCATACGTTAAAGCTTTTGGCGATTGGAACTTGAGATCTAGAGTATTCTATCAGTATGAGGATAACCAAGGTGAAGGATGGGGTCTTTCTGCTCAGGATCAACAAGCAAGTGGTATCAGAACTTATAACAACTTCTTGACTACTAACCCGCTTACTTCTAATGAGAATCAAATTACTGCTCATAACTTTGCAGGTGCAATTTCTGGTGATTACCAAAACAAGTACATTGCTGACCTTATCGTAAGATATGAAGGTGTGTCTCTTTTTGGTGCTGATCAAAGATGGCAGACTTTCTTCAGAGGTTCTTTCAACTATAGAATTACTGAAGATGTAGATATCCCTGGTTTCCAAGAGCTTTCTATTAGAGGTTCTTACGGTACTTCAGGTAACAGACCTAACTTTGCAGACCAGTATGAGCAATTTGGTGTATCTGCGGGTGCGATTAGTGCAAACGGTACATTGGGTAACTCAAACTTGAAGAACTCAATTACAACTGAGTACGAAGTTTCTTTGAGAGCAGACTTCCTAGATAAGTTCTCTGCTTTGCTATCTTACTCTAGCAATAAAACTGAAGATCAAATTCTTACTGTGCCGATTTCTGGTGCTGCTTCTGGTGGTTTCAGTAGTCAAATTGCAAATGCAGGTACTGTAGAAGGTAACTCTATCGAGTTGACTTTAGATTACGAAGCAATCAAAACTGATAAAGTAGGATTGACTTTCGGATTAGTATTTGACAGATTCCAAGGAGAGATTACGGAGTTTGACAGAAGAGACCAAGTTGTTGGTTTGAACATCTGGAGAGAAGGATCTAAAATTGGTGATATCTATGGTGAGCAGTACGCTCGTACTTTAGGTGAATTGACTACAGATGCTAACGGATTCGTATTGAACGATCCATTCAGACAAGATGGTGTATTAGCTGATTACTCTGTTAATGCAGATGGATTTGTTGTACATACTGCTTCTATTGGAACTGCTCAAGAGTCTGTTTTGAGAAAGACTGACGAAAATGGTGTTGTATTGAACGATATCCTATTGGGTAATGCTACTCCTGATTTCAACTTAGGTCTTAACACTACTTTCAGATACAAGGATCTTAGTGTTTACATGTTGTGGACGCACCAAAGCGGTGGTTTGATTTACAACCAGAGTAACCAGTGGTTATCTCGTGATTTGTTACACCCAATGTTTGATCAAGCTGGTGTTGCTGATGGTTCTAAGAAAACTACTGCATACTACTTGTCTATCTACAACGTTAACAGAGCTAACGACTTCTACTTAGAAGATGCTACTAATACAAGACTTGCTGAGCTTGCTATTAACTATACTATCAACAAGAATGCTTTAGATAGAATGGGATTAGGCAACATCTTCAAGTCAGCTAAATTATCTCTGATTGGTAGAAACTTATTATTGTTCAGTGACTACACTGGTTTCGATCCTGAGGTAGGTAACTTACAACGTCCGGTTGATGACTTCAGCTACCCGTTAGTGAGATCATTCACAGGATCTATCGATTTGACTTTCTAAGTTTTACTACAAAACAGAAAAAATAGAAACATGAAAAAATATAAATTATTCATTCTAGCAGCGGCTTTCACAACCTTTATCATGGGTTGTGAGGACTTGGAGGTAGAAAACCTCAATGCTCCTGACAGGGCGACTCTTTTGGAGAACCCTGCTGAGTATCCTGCGAGTATTAACGGTGCTTATACATCGTTCTGGCGTGCGATTCAGCTGAGTCAGCCAAACATGCCAATAAGTGTTATGGGACAGGGAGTTTCAATGTCCTGGGGTAACTGGGGAGCTAGAGATTTGGGTACTATCCCAAGAGCTGCTCTACAGAACAACTTGACTTACGGCAACAGAGGTACTTGGAGAAATCCTTGGAATGGCCTTTACGCTACTTTAGGTCCTATTAACAGTATCTTGTCTATCCTTGCTGATGATCCAACTATTGTTGTTCCTGATGGAACTGGCAATGACATCACTCAGCAGACTATAGCAAACGCGAAAGCAGTTCAAGGTTTGGCTTTGGGTTACTTATCCCTATTGTTCGACCAAGCTTATATTGTTGATGAGAACTCTGATCCTTCAGCACTTACATTTTCTTCTTATGGAGATGTTAACGATGCTGCTATTGCTAAACTAGAAGAGGCGATTGGTATGTTCTCTGGATCTAGCTTTGTAATGGACGGATGGTTCGGTTTGAGCTTTACTGGTGACGATGCTGCTGATATCTTGAGAGGTTTCGTGGCTAAGTTTGAAATGACTCAGGCTAGAAACGCTGGTGAGGCTGCTTCTGTTGATTGGAACAGAATTTTAACTAATGCTTCTGCTGCTGATGTTGGATTGTCTCCAATTGGTGACGCTGGTAACAACTGGTGGCATAGAATGCTTATCCAAGGTCAAGACGGTGGATGGATGAGAATAAGCCAGAAGGTGATCAGAATGATGAACCCTTCTAAGCCTACTTCTGAAGTTCCTTATCCATGGCCTGATGGTGTGAATAGTTTCCCTGAAATTACTACACCAGATGACAACCGTATTACTACTGATTATACTTATAGTGCAAGTGTTGATTTCTCAGCAGCTAGAGGTTTTTACTTCTTCTCTAACTATGACTATAGCAGATACGAGTCTTTCAGAGCTGGTTTCACAGATCCAATGGATTTCTTGACAACTGCTGAGAATGACTTGATGCGTGCTGAAGCTCTTATCAGAACTGGTGGAGACAAAGCAGTAGCTGCAGGTATAATTAACAACACTCGTGTAACAAGAGGTGGATTAGCTCCACTTACTGGTGCGGAGAGTGATGCTGATTTATTGAATGCAATTACTTATGAGAGAATTGTCGAGCTCACTTATCATGGATCATGTAACGTTTGGTTCTTTAGAAGAATGGTAACTCCAGCAGGTAACACTGATGCGACTAACCTTTACTTCCTAGAGCCAGCAACTGCTAGACACATGCCTGTGCCTGCAGATGAGCTTTCAATCTTCGGATTACCTTTCTATACGTTCGGTGGTAACCAACCAGAGCAATAGAAATCGTATAATATACTTTTAAAACCGTCCCGTAAGGGACGGTTTTCTTTTTTTAGACTATTTGGTCAATTTTGGAATTCAACCTGAATCATGAATAGACTACAGTTCCTACTTTTTTGCCTACTATTAGTTTGCTGTGCTTCCTGCAAGCAAGTGACACCAAATAACGCTCGCTTTCAATTAGTAGATGGAGATTCCGGCTTCTCGTTTGAAAATGCTATTACGGAAAGCAATGACTTAAATGCCTATCACTTTTTATATATCTATAATGGTTCCGGAGTAGGAATAGGAGATTTTAATAATGATGGCCTTCAGGACATCTTTATGGCTGGGAATATGGTGCCCAGTAAAGTCTTCCTTAATAAAGGAGGTTTTCAATTTACCGATATCACAGGTGCATCAGGTATCAACACAAGGGCATGGGTACATGGCGTGAGTGTAGTTGATATAAATGATGATGGTCTCGATGATATCTACTTAAGCATCGGAGGCTTAGAAGAAGGAAGAGATACAAGAAATAAGCTCTATATCAATAATGGAGACTTAAGCTTCTCCGAGTCATCAGCCGAATATGGTTTGGACGACCCAAGCCTGACGACTCAGAGTAGCTTTTTTGATTACGACAATGATGGTGATCTGGACGTTTTCCTGATCAACTATGAAAACAACCCAGAGAAGGACCCGAATGTAATTCGTCCAAAGGCCTCAGACGGAAAATCAAAAAGTAATGATAGGCTGTATAAAAACGAGAAAGGTAAGTTTATAGACGTTACAAAAGAAGCAGGTATCGTCTATGAAGGTTATGGCTTAGGCATAAACATATCCGATTTCAATCAGGACGGTTGGTTGGACGTATATGTGAGTAATGATTTCGTCTTTGACGATAATCTATACATCAATAATCAAGACGGTACTTTTACTGATCAACTGTCAGAATACTTTGCCCATACCAGTAATTTCGGAATGGGTATCGACAAGGCAGACCTCAATAATGATGCTCTTCCGGACATTGTTCAGGTGGATATGTTACCTGAAGATAATCGCAGACAAAAGAAGCTACTAAGTGGACTCAACTATGACAGGCAGCAAATTCTTATTGAGAGAGGATATACCTCTCAATATATGAGAAACTCGCTTCAGTTAAATAGCCAGTCTGGAGAGTTCAAAGAGATTGGTACCTATGCCGGCATTCATACAACTGATTGGAGTTGGAGTCCTCTGGCGGCTGATTTCGATAATGATGGTTTAAAAGACGTCTTTATCACCAACGGCTACGTCAAAGACGTGACCGACATTGACTTTAGAGACTACATAGTTAACGAAACTCAAAAAGGACAAGGAAAGTCTCAGTCTGAGGTAGTCGCTACCGCTCTGGAAAACTTGGAGGGTGAGAAGACTCCCAATTACGCTTATCGCAATAAGGGCTCTCTCAGATTTGAAAACATCACTTCAGATTGGGGACTCAATACTCCTAGTTTTTCAACAGGAGCCGCTTATGCAGATCTCGACAATGATGGAGACTTAGACATCATTACAAATAACCTGAATCAAGCCTCATTCCTCTATGAGAATAAAACTGTTCAGATGGATAGTACCTCGTTCTTGAGAGTCAAGCTTACTGTGGATGGGAATACCACAAAGGCGGTTGGTGCAAGTGTGGTGCTGAAAGTGGGTGATCAATCTTTTGCCTCTGAGATCAGTGTAAATCGTGGCTTTCAGTCATCTATTGAGCCAATTGCTCACTTTGGTCTTGACAAAGTTCCTGTAGTAGATACACTTAAAGTGATATGGCCTGATAACACTACTGAATCTTTTACGAACATTGAGGTTAATCAAGTACTCAATATTAATAAGGGAAATAATTTAGCGTTCCATTCAGTTCCTAAGGATTTTACAACATTTTTTGAAGAGCAGGATTTCCAATACCAGCATGTGGAGTCTGGTTTTGTCGATTTTAAAAGAGAGGCGCTGCTTCCACACAAACTTTCTACCGAGGGACCCGCTACTGCATCGAGCGATGTCAACAGTGATGGAAGAACAGATCTCCTCATTACAGGATCAGCGGGTTCACCTTCATTGTTGTTTATTCAAACACGAACTGGGGGCTTTAAACAGATTGAACTTGAAGGCAGCATAGTGCCGGAAGACACGGATGCTTTGTTCTTTGATGTCGATAATGACGGAGATCAAGATCTTTATATAGCCAGTGGGAGTAATGAATTTTCTGAGGGTGATGCAAACTATCAGGATAGACTTTACATTAACTCAGGTAAGGGAGTATATCAACTAGACAAGAATAGATTACCCAAAGCTCGCTTCAGCACAGCGAAAGTTACCGCGACTGACTACGACAATGATGGAGATATTGACCTCTTCATAGCCGGAAGGCTCACTCCAAGTCAATATCCAATGCCAGGAACAAGCCAACTATTGGAGAATGAAAATGGCCAGTTCAAAGATGTGACACAACAGAAGGGACCAACACTTCAGAAGCTGGGTATGCTGAAAGATGCAACCTGGGCTGATTTGAACGGGGATGGGCAAAAGGAACTAATTGTAACAGGAGAATATCTTTCTATTGAAGTTTTCGAATGGAAAGAAGGGGTTTTGGAGCCTGTGAATCAGAAAAACGGATTAGCCGACTATACAGGTTGGTGGAATAGTTTGGAAGTTGCAGATGTAGATGCAGATGGCGACCTCGATATCATTGCTGGAAATTTAGGCTTAAACAGTCGTTACAAGGCCAATGCTGATGAGCCATTGTCGGTATATGCCTATGACTATGATCAGAATGGAAGATTAGATCCCGTCATTGGCTACTTTGTCAATGGGAAGGAGTACATCATTCATGATTTGACCACACTGGCACAGCAAGTGAGTTTGATTAGGAAGAAGTTTACATCCAATATCAGTTATGCAGAGGCTGAGAAAAAAGATGTCTTTGATCAGTCGGCATATGACCAGGCATATGTCTTAAGAGCTAAGCACTTTGAAACTTCTCTTTTCTTAAATGATGGAGATGGAAATTTTCAGTTGAAGGAGCTCCCGTATCAAGCTCAATTCTCATCAGTACACGCAATAAAAGTATTGGATGTCAATACAGATGGTGTACTAGACATTGTTTTAGGTGGTAACTCGTCCGCACCTGAAGTCTTTTCTGGAAATCAAGATGCTCAGGCGTCTCTTTTGATGTTAGGAAAAGGGAATGGTGACTTTGAAGTTGTTGATGAGACAGCATCTGGTTTGCTTTTTCAGGGAGATGTGGCTTCACTAGAAGCTTTTGATTATCAGGGTGCTCCTCATTTGTTTGTATTTAGAAATAGTGATAAAGCGCTTACATACGCCTTAAGTAAACAAAGAACACTGCCTAAAACACAACAACGATAAGTGTCTACCTTTTGGTTGTTAAAACAGGCCTTTTTGATTCAATAGATTATATTTGCTGTCTAATCCATTAAAGAAATGATTGTTGTAACGGGTGCTGTTGGCTTTATTGGAAGTTGTCTTATTGAGAAGCTAAATTCTGAGGGCTTCAATGATATTGTTGCCGTTGATCTATTCGAGAATCAGGAGAAAAATAAAAACCTGATTGGGAAGAAAGTTCTTCATAAGATCAATCGTGAGTCCTTTATTGATTGGTTAGATCAGAATGGCGCCAAAGTTGAGTTCATTTTCCACCTTGGAGCTAGAACTGACACCGCTGAGTTCGATACTGAGCTTTTAGATCGTCTTAATACCAACTATACCAAGAACGTCTGGAAGAAATGTATTGCTTACCAAATACCATTAGTTTACGCATCGTCTGCAGCTACTTATGGTGATGGCGCTCATGGCTATAATGATGCACATGACCAACCCTTTCAACTTACACCACTCAACCCATATGGTGTTTCGAAGAACGAATTTGACAAGTGGGCTTTGAAACAGGAGACTCAACCCTTATTCTGGGCAGGCTTAAAGTTCTTTAATGTCTATGGACCGAATGAATATCATAAGGGAAGAATGGCTTCTGTGGTGTTTCATGCTTACAATCAGATAAAAAAGACAAACGGCATGAGGTTATTTAGATCTCACAATCCAGACTTCAAGAATGGTGAACAAATGCGGGATTTTGTCTACGTTAAAGATGTTGTAGAAGTCTGTTGTTTTTTGATGCATCATAGGCGCAACTCGGGTATTTATAATTTAGGAAGCGGTAAGGCCAGAACATTCTTGGACTTGACAAAAGCCGTATTTAGAGCTTTGCAAGTACAAGAGGATATTGATTTCATTGATACACCAGAAGACATTAGAGAGAAATATCAATACTTTACAGAGGCTAATATGAGTAAACTAAAATCGATTGGTTATAATCGTGAGTTTACTACTCTGGAAGACGGTATTGAGGATTACGTTGGAAATTATCTTCAGAAGAATTTAAAGTATTAAGAGATGAGAATATTATTCACTTTGATGTTGCTATGTACAATGACCCTTGCGCAGGCACAAAGTAGTAGAGAGGCAGAGGCAGATAGTGTAGTCTTTTTTTATGCTAGTTTAAAGATGAGAAGCGGCCTTAACATTGTCTCCCCAATCGACTCTATCAGTCTACCCAAAAAAGGGATCAAACAGGAATTGTTCAAGCTGAATGCGAGTAACAGGCTCAGGTTTGTGAAGTTTGCCCAGAAAGAATTAGGAGACCCATCCTTGAGTGCCAAGATTAACAACCGCACAAATATCTTAGAAGCTAATGGAGATTTGAGGCAGCTAAAGTCTGACTTAGATAAGTTCCTCTCTCAAAATAGGGGTAATGTATATAACCTGCTTAATTTTATATTCACCAAACCCGGTGGCGAAAAAGCCTTAAAAAAGGAAACACGATATGAATAAGAAGTTGATTGTAGTATTTGTCGCATGTCTATTGATTGCTTCAGCATGCGGACAGAGAGCAAAGTACGTTGAGTCTGATGTAGTAGAAATTCTAGTTTGGGGAGATATTGAACCTGGAGAATGGATTGAAGTTGACGGATTGAGACTGGTTCATGCTAAAAATGATACCACATCAGGGGAGTGTGATCTAGAATATTTTCATGACTATGTAACTGTTAACGAAGCAAATACTTCTGATGATCACTTTTTTCTGCCGAGTACGAGGTACTACGTTTGTGTAGATGAAGGTAAGTTTACAGAGACACAAATCAGCCCGGGAGATCTTACGCAGAATATGTTATCTGCAATGAATGATTTTGCCAAAATTGATGGGGCTTCTCTGCAATTACCATATAAGAATGAGACCAACCTTTATGAAATGGCTCAAGGTAAAATGAGAATCGTTCGAACAGATGGCAAACCAATAAGAGTATCAACCAGTGCTAATTACAAAGCTCAGGTGAGTAAGGCTACTAAGTCGAATTAATGAGTAAATCAAAGAAGAGAGTATTTACAGTTATCTCGCTTCTTGTACCGATACTCTTCTTCGTTATATTAGAGTTGGTGCTAAGACTGGCGAACTATGGGGAAGAATATCCTCTCTTCATTGCTGATACTGTTGATGATAGCTATCTAATATTAAATCCCGAAGTATCAAAGCGATATTTTCCGGTAGAAGAATTTGCCACCAAAGGTCAATATGATCTCTTCTTGAAAGAGAAACCCGAAAAAACGTTGAGGATAGTGGTACAGGGTGCTTCTACATCTGCCGGCTTTCCTTACCAACATGGTGGATCTTTTCCGAGGCTCCTTGAACAACGTCTTCAATACAGCTATCCTGATTATCAGATAGAGGTGATCAATACCAGTTTAGCAGCCACCAATAGCTTCACGATATTGGATTTTGTGGATGAAATTATCGAGCAGGAACCTGACATCATTATTATATACAGTGGGCACAATGAATATTATGGAGCCCTTGGAGTAGGTTCTAGTCAGTCAATTGGTAAGACGGCAGCCATTACTAATAGCTACTTGAAACTCAAAAATGTAAGGCTGGTTCAGTTAATAAGAAACTGGGTTAGAAAAGCATATATTCCATCAGAAGACCCTAACAAGCAATCACTCATGGCTAAAATGGTTCAGAATACAAGTATCGAGCTTGATTCTGATGCCTACAATGCAGGTTTAGACCAATACGAGTTTAACATGTCTCGTGTCCTTGCCAAGTACAAGGAAGAGGGTATTCCCGTTTTCATAAGTAGTCTGGTGAGTAATCTAAAGGACTTTGAACCATTCGAGAGTGATGAGAGTTCGAATGCCTCTGGGCTATTTAAAACAGGAAGAGAAGCCTTGGAAGCAGGAGATATACCAAGGGCAAAAGCGAAGCTTCTAGAGGCCAGAGACAATGACTTACTTAAGTTTAGAGCTCCATCTGGGGTTGAAGACCTGATCAGTCAGTTGGCCGAAGAACATGGAGCAATGCTTGTTGATTCTCGAAATAAATTTGAAGCTGAGAGTAGTTTCGGGATTATTGGAAATGACCTGTTGCTTGAGCATGTTCATGTAAACCTTTCTGGAGCGCGACTTTTTGCTGACACCTTCTATGAGGCGTTAAAAGCATATTTAGATCAGAATGGATGGGTTTCGTCTTCAAATTCAGATGAGGAGTTTGATTACGTAATCGCTGAAGTAGACAGCCTTTTTGGAACCAAACTTGTCAAGAAATTGATGAACAACTGGCCATTTACTGATCAAGCCGCTGCAGAA
>JGI12316J15310_10000016_pt29 | contig 16160 bp, 9 predicted proteins | sample MarCyaLeptolynsp_FD_15310 | JGI IMG/M metagenome (IMG submission 15310)
CTTCGGCGGACGCGCGAGAAGCGGCTTGGCCATGAAGAGGATCGCGATTCCGCCGGCCACGGCGGGGGCTAGGTAGAGAAGAATGAGGATGGATGAGTTGAGCAACAGCATCCCGACGTTGGCGTCCAAGTGCCAAGCGACCAGCCAGGCCACGCCGAAGATTAGCGCGACGTAGAGCACCGGCAGCAGCAGCATGACCACCGCGGAGGCGAGCAGCCCTAGGCGGTAGAGCGGCGACAGGGAGGGACGCTCGAAGGTCCCTTCAAACGATTCCAGGACGCCTGGACGGGCGGCGACGGACATGGGCAATACCTCGGACGGCCAACGACAAGAATCGGGGGGGAGCGCCTATGTTCTCACACCCTATCTCCACGCTCGTGCGCCCGCGTCAACCGCGTTCGATTACACTCTGTGGTCATGCGACGCCGTGATTTTCTCGCTTCGACTTCCGCCGCTGCACTGGCCGCTTGCGCCTCCGAGCAGGCCCCGAAGCCGGACTACGATCTGGTCGTCTACGGACTGACCTCGGCCGGCGTCGCTGCCGCGGTCCAAGGCGCGCGGATGGGCTTGAAGGTCGTCTTGGTCGGCCCGGAAACTCACCTGGGCGGCCTCACCGCCGGCGGTCTCGGCTGGACCGACTCCGGCAAGAAGCATGTGATCGGCGGGCTGGCGCGCGAGTTCTACGCGCGCGTTTACGATCACTATCAGCAACCCGACGCGTGGAAATGGCAGACGCGCGACGCCTACGGGAACAAGGGGCAGGGGACTCCGGCGATCGACGGCGATGCGCGCACGATGTGGATCTTCGAGCCGCATGTCGCCGAACAGGCGTATGAACAGCTCGTCGCCGAGCACCAGGTTCCGGTCGAGCGCGACCAATGGCTCGACCGCGCAAAGGGCGTCGAGATGGAGGGCGATCGCATCGTCGCCGCCGCCATGCTCTCCGGCAAGCGCTACTCCGGGCGCATGTTCCTCGACTGCACCTATGAAGGCGATTTGATGGCCGCGGCCGGCGTCGACTATCACGTCGGGCGCGAGTCGAACGAGGTCTACGGCGAGCGCCACAACGGCGTGCAGAAAGACGTCCGCCACCACGGGCACTACTTCCCCGAGGAGAAGGTCAGCCCCTACGTCAAGCCGGGCGATCCCTCAAGCGGCCTCGTTCCGCGAGTCCACGACGGCGACCCGGGCGAGAACGGTCAGGGCGACCGGCGCATCCAGGCCTACTGCTACCGGCTCTGCCTGACTCAGGTCGAAGAGAATCGCATTCCGTTTGAAAAGCCCGAGGGCTACGACCCCTTCCAATACGAGTTGCTCGCGCGGGCCTTGGAGGCCGGCTGGGATCCCGTCTTTCGCAAGTTCGATCCGATCCCGAACGCCAAGACCGACACCAACAATCACGGCCCGTTCTCGACCGACAACATCGGGATGAACTACGACTATCCCGAAGGCAGTTACGAGCGGCGCCAGGAGATCCTCGAAGAGCACATCCGCTACCAGAAAGGCTGGGCGTACTTCCTCGCCAACGAGTCGCGCGTGCCCTCGGCGATTCGGACCGAGATGGCTAAGTGGGGACTGGCGGCGGACGAGTTCCCCGATACCGGCGGCTGGCCGCACCAGATCTACGTCCGCGAAGCTCGCCGTCTGATCGGCCCCTACGTGATGACGGAGTTCGACTGCTTGAGCGAGGTCGACACCCCGGAATCTGTCGGTATGGGATCCTACACGGCGGACTCGCATAACGTGCAGCGCTACGTCACTCCGGGCGGCTTCGTACAAAACGAAGGCGACGTCGGCGTGAAGCTGCCCAAGCCGTACAAGATCCCCTACGGTTCGCTGACGCCCAAGCGCGGGCAGGCGGCGAACTTGCTGGTCCCGGTCTGCTGTTCGACGTCCCACATCGCCTTCGGCTCGGTCCGCATGGAGCCCGTGTTCATGATCCTGGGGCAATCGGCGGCGACGGCGGCGGCTCTCGCGATCGAAGACGAGATCGCCGTCCAAGACCTGCCTTACGCTCGCCTGCGGGAACGCCTGTTGGCCGACAATCAGATCCTGGAAGAGCCTGCCTGAGTTCGGGCGCCTGCGGGGCCCATCCGACCGTAACCCGCTGCTCAACTTAAACGCCGTCCTATACGACGGCTAGCCTAAAAGGGACGCCGCCTCCACAGCCCGATGAGCGTACCCTCTTTTTCCATCCGATATCCGGTGACCGTCTCGATGGCGGCGCTGATGGCGATGCTGCTCGGGGCCATCGCCTTCATCGAGATCCCGGTCGACCTGATGCCCGAGACCGAGTACCCCACGCTCTCGGTCAACGTCGGCTATCCCGGCGTCGCGCCGGAGGAGATGGAGACGCTCGTCGCTCGCCCGCTCGAACAAGCCCTCGCCTCGACTCCGGGCGTCGAAGAGATCACCTCGTCCTCGTCCGAAGGCCGCGCCTCCGTACGTCTGCGCTTCGCCTACGGCGCCAACCTCGACGAAGCCGCCGCCGAGATGCGCTCCCGCATCGACCGCCGCCGCACCAATCTGCCAGACGACATGGACCCGCCCATGCTCTACAAGTACGACGTCTCGCAGTACCCGATCTTGTACTTGACCGTCGCTTCGCCCGAGATGGACGCCAAGGAGCTGCGCTTCTGGTCCGAAACCAAGCTCCAGTACCGCCTCGAGCGCGCCCCAGGCGTCGCCGCCACCAACATCAGCGGCGGCCTCCGGCGCCAGATCCACGTCAACCTCTCGCTCAAGAAGCTCCGCGCGCTCGATCTCTCCGTCGCGCAAGTCGTCCAGACGATTCGCGAGGAGAACCTCAACCGCCCCGTCGGCGCCGTTCAAGAAGGACGCTATGAGGTGCTCGTCCGCACTGACGGCGAGTTCAACTCGCTCGAAGACATCCTCAAAGTCGCCGTCGCCAATCGCAACGGCGTGAAGGTCTACCTGCGCGACATCGCCACCGTCGAGGACTCGCACGAGGACGTCCGCTATCTGGTCAGCGTCGACGGCAAGCCCGCCGTCCGCGTCTTCGTCTACAAGCAGTCCGGCGCCAACACGGTCGAAGTCGCCGAAGCCGTCCACGCCGAGGTCGCCAAGATCGACGCCGATTACCCCGAAGTGACTCTCGCGATTCCTTGGGATTCGTCTGAGTTCATCCAGGCCGCCATCAACAACGTCAAGAACGCCACCCTGCTCGGGGCCGGGCTCGCGGTCTTCGTGCTGCTGTTCTTCCTACGCAGCTTCACCTCCACGATGATCATCGGCGTCGCCATCCCGATCTCGGTCATCTCGACCTTCGCGCTGATGTACTTCAACGGCTTCACCTTGAACACGGTGAGCTTCGGCGGGCTGACTCTCGGCGTCGGCATGCTCGTCGACAACGCGATCGTCGTGCTCGAGAACATCTTCCGCCACCGCGAAGAAGGCATGGAGCCGAAGGAAGCCGCGATCCTGGGTTCAAGCGAAGTCGCCGTCGCGATCACGGCGTCGACGCTGACGACGATCGCGGTCTTCGTGCCGGTGCTGTTCATCCAGGGCGTCGCCGGACAGACCTTCCAGCAGTTGGCCTGGGTGGTCTCCTTCGCGCTCGGTTGCTCGTTGCTCGTCGCCGTCACCATCGTGCCGATGCTCTGCTCGCGCTTCCTTCGCCCGAGTGACGGAAAAGACAAAGTCGGATTCCGAGGCTGGATCGGACGTCGACTAGACGGGTTTTCGACCGGCTACGAGGGAATGCTCGGCTGGTCGTTGGCGAATCGGCTGGTCGTCGTAGGGACGGCCGCGGCGTTGTTTGCCGGCGCCGTCTACGTCTGGCCGTTGATCGGCGTTGAGTTGGAGCCGGAGCTGGATGAAGGGTCGATTCGAGTCAGCTTGACGCTCGAACCTGGCACGCGCGTCGAAGTGACCGATCAGTACGTCAAGAAGCTCGAAGCGATTATCCGCGAACACGCCGGCGACGAAGTCAAGAACATCATGTCCGAAGCCGGCAGCAACAGCTCCTGGCGCGCCGAGGGCACCAACGAGGGCGACATCCGCGTCTACCTCGTCGATCAGGCGCAGCGTGATCGCTCAGCCGCGGAGATCGCCGCCGAGTTACGCCCTCTGTTGCAAACCGACCCTGGGATGATCGTCAGCACGCAGATCCGCGGCGCCGTCCGCTCTCGCGGCGACAACGCCTTCGGCGACGGCCGCCTCTCAGTCGAGATCCGCGGTCACGATCCGGAAGTCTCGAACGAGTTGGCCGAGCAAGTCATCGCCGCCATGCGCTCGACTGAAGGCGTCGCCACCGCCCGCCTTAGCCGCCAACCGGGCATGCCTGAGATGGTCGTCTCCGTCGATCGTGAGAAAGCCAACAGCATGGGCCTCGCCGTCTCCGCCATCGCCGACACCATGGAGACCGCCATCGGCGGCACGCGCGCGTCGATGTTCCGCGAGCAAGGCGACGAATTCGACATCCTGGTCCGTCTAGCCGAAGAGGACCGCCTCGACATCTCGCAGATCGGACGCGTCTCCCTGCGGCTGCCGAACGGGGGAACGATCCCGGCGTCAGACGTGGTCGAGCTCAAACGCCGGGAAGGTCCGGTCGAGATCACCCGCGCCAACCAGCAACGCATCATCGTCGCCTCGGGCGTCATTGAAGATCGCGACCTCGGCAGCGTCGTCGCCGACCTCCGCGAGAAGATCGCCGAGATCCCGCGTCCGGCCGATTACGACATCTTCTTCGGCGGCGAGTACGAAGAGCAACAGAAGGCCTTCGAGGAGATGACCTTCGCCGCCCTGCTCGCCCTGTTACTCGTCTATATGGTGATGGCGGCGCAGTTCGAGTCGGTACGCGATCCGTTCATCATCCTGTTTTCGGTTCCGCTGGCCTTCGTCGGCATCGCGCTGATGCTGCTGCTGACGGGTACCACCTTCAACATGCAAGGCTTCCTCGGCGTCATCGTGCTGGTCGGCATCGTCGTCAACAACGCCATCGTGCTCGTCGACTACACCAACCTGCTGCGCCGCGAGCACGGCTACAGCGTCCGCGACGCGGTCGTCACCGCCGGCGGTCGCCGCCTGCGTCCCATCCTCATGACCAGCGCGACCACCGTGCTCGGTCTCGGCCCGATGGCGCTCGGTTGGGGAGAGGGCGGCGAGCTCCAGGTGCCGATGGCCCGCGTCGTCATCGGCGGCTTGACCACGTCGACGCTCATCACGCTGTTGTTTATTCCGGTGATCTACTTCACGTTGGAGAGCTGGCGGGAGAAGGCCGCCGTGCGCGATGCCGATCCCGGATTCGATGCGGTCCGGACGGCGGGCGACTAAGGCTCGCTGCACAACACCGCAAGCGCTTTCATGACACCCGGTTCGCGATTCAAGATTCGCCTTTTCAATGGTTTAGTCGTCCCGGGGCGGTCTGCCGGGCCGGTTGACGGTCTCTTGAATTTTGATCTATCATTGAGTGGATTGCCTTATGAAAAGGTTTTCTTTGAAGAGATAAGGGGTCTCTTCAGCACGGTTCGATGAAGCGGAAGGTCGTCTTCGGAGGGCGCTTCCGCAGGGGAAAGGGCGAGGGAAAAGCATGAAGAAAATGCTGATCGCAGCAGCGTCGCTGCTGCTTGCCGCTTCGGCGGCGTTTGGTCAGAGTCAGGGTACGTTCCAGGGCGTCGTCAGCGACGACTCCGGCGCGGTGATCCCCGGCGCGACCGTCTCCGTATTGAATACGGATACCGGTATCGAGCGCTCCACGACGACGAATGAAGTCGGCTTCTATCAGGTGCCGGGTCTTGATCCGGGACCGTATCAGGTCACGGCGATCTCAGACGGTTTCTCGACGCAGGAGCGCACCGGCCTCCGCTTGGAGACCCAGCAGACGCAACGCTTGGATTTCGCGATGAGCGTCGGTACGCTCACCGAGGTCGTCGAGGTCTCGGCGGTCGCGCAGTTGCTGCAGTCGGAGAAGACGGAAGTCGGTCAGGTGATCGACTCCAAGCGCATCTTGGAGATGCCGCTCAACGGCCGCAACTATCTCGAACTGGCTCGCTTCTCGGTCGGCGTCTTGCCTTCGCGTTCGCTCGGTAAGGGCACGCGTCAAGACGGCGAGCGCGGCGGCGAGGGCGGCACGATGGCCGTCGGCATGGCCGCGGCGCAGACCAACGTTCTGGTCGACGGCGCCGACAACTCCTCGCGTAACTCGGGCGGCGCTTTGGGCTTCCAAGCGCAGTCGACGAAGCCAGCGATCGACTCGGTCGGCGAATTCAAAGTCGTCACCAACAACAACTCGGCCGAGTACGGCTTCCGCATGGGCGCCAAGGTCATCGTGACCACCAAATCCGGCACCAACGAGATTCACGGCTCCGGCTACGAGTTCCTGCGCAACGACAAGCTTGACGGCACGAACTTCATGGCGAACTCGCGCGGCTCTGGGAAGCCGACTCTGCGCCGCAACCAGTTGGGCGCCACCATCGGCGGCCCCATCGCCAAGAACAAGATGTTCTACTTCGTATCGTGGCAAAGCACCTACGAAAGGCTGGGGCAGAGCTTCACCTCGTCGGTGCCGTCGGTGGCCGTCAAGAACGGCGACTTCTCCGGCGAGCCGGATCCGAACCGCTTGATCCACGATCCGCTGACCAACCCCGGCGGCGTGCGCGATCCGTTCCCGAACCTCCAAGTTCCGGCGACCCGTTTTGATCCCGTTTCGCAGAACATCATCAACATCTACCCGGATCCGAATGCGGCGGGCCTGCGCAACAACTTCTTTTTCTCGCCGGCCGATCGCATCAACTCCCACCAGTACGACTTCAAGTGGGACTACAACATCAACGAGGCGCACAAGACGTTCATCCGCTACTCGATCCGCGATGAAGACGTTCTCAACTCGTGCCCGTTGCCGTTACCCGTCTGCGGCGGCACCGGCCAGACCGTAGACCTCCCGGGGCAGAACTGGGCCGCGGCGTTTCAGTCGACTCTCGGAGCGCGCATGTTCAACGAGTTGCGCTTCGGCTTCACGCACTTCCCGACGCGCTTCGACATCCCGTTTACCGAGAACCTGCAATCGCAGTTCGGCATCAAGGGCGCCCCGGGCGATACGCTCGACGACGGCCTCGACCACGGCTTTGCCCGCTTCGTACCCGGCAGCGGATTTACGCAAGCCGGACCGCGCAGCTTCTGGCCTAACGTCAACAAGCTCGACAACCTGCAGATCTCAGACAACCTGTCGATCATCCAAGGTCGTCACACCTTCAAGATGGGCTACGAGTATCGCCGCACCAACGTGCCGCGCTCGCCGTCGCGCTTCCGTCGCGGCGTCTTCAACTTCAACGGGCAGTACACGGCCGAGAACCCGACCAGCGGCGCCAGCCGCGGCCAGACCGGCTCCGGTCTAGCCGACATGCTGCTCGGTTTCGCCAACAACGCCACTTGGGGCTTCCCCAACGGCGAGGAGGTCTTGGTGCCGTACCACGGCATGTTCTTCCAGGACGATTGGAAGGTCACCAACAAGCTCACTCTGAACTTGGGCGTTCGCTACGAGCGCTTCCTTCCGCCGAGGTTCCCCGACGTCGCCAACCAGACCGTCTCGCGCTTCATCACGGAAGTCAACGGACGTCCCTTCGGCGACGGCGAAGGCTCCACCTGGGGCGAAGCGGAGTTCCTTCCGTTCTTCGAGACGCCGGCCGGCGATCGCTCCTCGGGCGGCTCGACGGACAACAATAACTTCGCGCCGCGCGTCGGCATTGCCTACCGCGCGACGAACAAGATGGTCATCCGCGCCGGCGGCGGCCTGTACTACGGCGAAGCCAACAGCGTGCAGTCCGAGCACTCGCGCTACTTCACCGGCGCCCCGTTGAGCAACGAGTTCAACAACCCGCAACCGTTCAACCGCCTCACCGAGCTGATCGTTCAAGACGGCTTCGCGCCGGTCACCCCGACCGGATTCCCGCGTCGCAGCTTGAGCGTCAATACGACGGCCGACGGCGCCTGGCCGCAACTCTATTCCGGTCAGTGGTTCCTCGATATCCAACAGGAACTGCCGCTCGATACGTTGCTGACCATCGGCTACAACGGCACCTCGACTTCGCAGATGCCGGTGGCGATCAACATCAACCGTCCCGTCGAACTCGGCGACGGCAGCATCAACGTGAACCAGCGCCGTATCCGTCCGTTCTTCAACAACGTGAACCTGCGCGGCACCCAGTTCATGAACGCCAACTACAACTCGCTGACAGTCAAGGCCGAGAAGCGCTTCACCGACGGCTTCACGTTCCTGAGCTCGTTCACCTGGTCGCACAACATCGACTACGGCAACGAGAACCTGTTCCAAGGTACGACCGCTCAGCAGCGCTATACGTACAACCAAGGCATCGAGCGCTCCAGCGCGTCGCTCGATCGTCGTTGGGCCTACGTCGTCAGCGCGGTCTACGAACTGCCCTTCGGTAAGGACAAGCCGTTCTTGCAGTCCGGCGTCGGCCGCCACATCTTGGGCGGTTGGCAGATCGGCGGCATCCTTTCGCTGCTCGCCGGTACCCCGGACGGACACTCGTTCAACCAGAACACCACCGGCGTCGGCGGCGCGAACCGCGGCGACTTGGTCGGCGAGCTGAACCTGCCGAGTTCCGAACGCACGGTCGAACGTTGGTTCAACGTCGACGGCTGCCGTCCTCTCACCTCGGCCTGCGCCGTGCAACCCGGTCAGCCGGGTCAGCTCGACAACGCGGGCCGCAACCTGATCACCGGACCCCCGGTGCGGAACTTCGACTTCTCGGTCTCCCGTCGGTTCAACATCCCGATCGAGGGCCACTCGCTTCAGTTCCGCTTCGAGTCGTTCAACTTCACCAACACGCCGTCGTTCGGTCGCCCGAACACCGGCATCGGCGGAGCGAACGCCGGCATCATCACCACGGCCAGCGAGCCGCGCCGCATCCAGTTCGGTCTGAAGTACATCTTCTAAACCGAACCGGCGACAACCTTCCAACCAACGGGCGCTCCTTACCGCAAGGAGCGCCCGTTTTCTGTTTCCCGCACCACGTGGGCGAACGTAGCGCACGGCTCCGCCGTGTCGCCTTCGAGCCGCGCTCGAAGGTCTCCGCGCGCCCGTCGACCCTGCTCCCGAACGACAAAAGGCCCGATTCGCATCTCTGCGAACCGGGCCTTCGGTTTGGTTGGGACAGATGTCGTTTTAGTCAGCGGAGGTCACGGATTCGACCGTGATCTTGCCGTCGGCTTCCGAGCCGGTGACGGTCACTTTCGCGCCGGCATGGTCGGTGATCTTGTCTTGGTTGGCGATCTTGTGCACTTTGCCGTCCGCATCGACCAAGACGGCTTCCGCGCCGCCGCCGATGCAGCCCTTGGCGCAACCGGCGTGCTCGGCGCTCGCCTTACCCGCGGCAGCGCACTTGGCGTCGGTGACGAAGCCCGTCCAGGATCCGGCAAAGGCCGAAACGGAGGCGAGCAAGAAGAGACTCGTGGTCGCGATCAGTCGTTTCATGTGTTTGTTCCTCGCTAGCGGCAAGCTCAACGTGCGGTCGGGCGTCCCCGATACCTGCTTGCGTACCCATAGATTACTGAACGTTCGCTGCCAGATCAAACACTTAGACGGACCTCGCGGGCGCCCCTTCTCGCCCGATCGGTACTACCGCACTTACGCGCGGTACTAGGGCGTATGGCCGATGGACTTGCTCAGAGCCGAGATGTACGTTCGAGCGTGGCCGGTCTAGGCCGCAAAACCTATACGACAGATGACGCGAAACAGACACGAACTTCTCGCCCGTCGGTTGAAGACGACCGCGCTCGCGGCCGGCGCTCTCTTGACCGGGGCCGACGCCGCCGACGCCGCGGTGATTCACCAGAACGTCGACCATACCGTCAATTCCGGCGAGCGGTTCGACCTGGACCTGGACGGCGACGGGAGGGACGACTTCAGCTTTCTAGCGGGCGTGGGCTTCACCTCTACGACCGGGACCGGAACAACGGGGCCGGACGAGCTCGCCCTGATCGTCGCCAACTCCTACGCCACAGGAACCGGGACCGGGACCTTCGGCGGGACCGACTCCTTCGGCGGCGCCGTGGTGGTCGACAGCGGGCCCTTCGACACGGGAACGACCGACGGCACGACCGAGGGAACTCTCAGCTTTGGCGCCCGCGTCTTCCAGGGAAGCGAGTCGGTCGATCCGGAAACGATCGGCAGCCTAGCGCCGTTCGCGCCGCTCAGCCTCAGCGGCGTCGGAGCGTTCGTGGGCGGGCAGCCGAAGTTCGCCGGGCTCGTCTTCAACACCACCGATTACGGCGTCGTGACCGGCTGGGTGCGGGTCGCGGTCCCGAACAACAGCACGATCTACATCCAGGACTACGCCTTTGAGACGGACGGCGGCCCGATCCACGTCCCCAACGAGGTCCCCGAACCGAGCACGCTCTTGCTCATGGCTTCCGGCGCGGCGGGACTGTTGGCGCTGCGTAGGCGACGGAATTCGTAGGCCGCCCGTCACGAGGCCGCCCGCTTCGCCAATTGGACAGGCCGCCAGTACTGCCGGTTGCATCCGGTCATCTAGGGCCTTCCCCCGATAGACCCTGCGTACCCCAGGTTATACAGTTGAACAATCTGACCGCGCCCCGCGGTTGCCGTTGATCAGGAGCCCGACTATCCACATGAAGCGCACCAAGCAAGACGCTCTGACGCGTCGCCTGAAGACCACCGCCATCGCCGCCGGCGCCGCGCTGGCAGGCGGAGTCGCCGCGGACGCCGCCGTGATCGGCCACACGATCAATGAAACGGTCGGACCGAACGAGTCGTTCCTACTGGATCTCGACGGCGACGGCACCAACGATTTCGAGTTCAACGGCAGCACCAGCTTCACGAGTACGTCCACCAGCACGCCGGACGGCAGCACAACCTTTGTGACTACAACCTCCGCCTATGCCTCCGTGGCAGGCCTTGGCGACAATCGTGTTCTCGCCTCCGGCCGTTTCGCGCGCGTCTTCAGCGCGAGCGAATCGATCTCCGCCGGAGCCGGGGATACCGCCCCCTTCGCCTCGCTCACCAGCAGCTTCAGCGGCCCGTTCGCCGGCAGCACGCCCAAATATCTCGGACTCGTCTTCAATACGACCGACTACGGCGTCGTGAACGGCTGGGCGCGCGTGGCCGTTCCTGACGGGGGCGAGATCTTCATCGAAAGCTACGCCTTCGAGACGGACGGAAGCCCGATCCACGTCCCCAACGAGGTTCCCGAGCCCAGCACCCTGCTGCTGATGGCGTCCGGCGCCGCCGGGTTGATCGCGCTGCGTCGTCGCCGCAAGTCCTAGGCCGACCGCAAGCGCCGAAAGCGCCCGAAACATGTTACGGTCTTACTGTTGTAGGCCCGATCAAGAGTCCGTTCACGCGGCGTCGTCGGTTGACGGCGTCGCGTTGTTGATTCCGAGGCGAAACGGAAGATGACCATCGACCAAGTCCGGCCCATGGAGCCCCTAGCCAAGAAGGTCCTGCTGGTGGGCTGGGACGCCGCCGACTGGCAAGTAATCCATCCGCTGCTCGACGCGGGCAAAATGCCGTTCCTCGAGAAGCTGATCGACAACGGCGTCATGGGCAACTTGGCGACGCTCGAACCGGCGCTTTCGCCCATGCTGTGGACCTCGATCGCCACCGGCAAGACGGCGGACGAGCACGGGGTGCAGGGATTCATCGAGCCCGCGCCCAAGGGAGGCGTGCGCCCGGTGACCTGCGTTTCGCGCAAGGTCAAAGCGCTGTGGAACATCCTCCAGCAGAACGGGCTGAAGTCGAACGTGGTCGGCTGGTGGCCTTCGCACCCGGCTGAACCGATCGACGGCTGCATGGTCTCCAACCGCTTCCAGAGCGCCACGACCGGCCTGCAAGGCGAATGGCCGTTGCCTCCCTGGCCCATGTCGCCCGGCACGGTTCATCCGCAGAGACTCGCTGAAACGCTGGCCGAGTTCCGCTTCCATCCGAGCGAAGTGCAAGAAGACGCCGTTGCGACGTTCATGGCCAAGGCGCCGGAGCTCGATCTGGGCGAGGGTTCGCCGTTCGTCAAGCGCGTCGACTCGATCCGCAAGGTGATCGCCGAATGCACTTCCGTCCACGGCGCGGCGACCTACCTGCTCGAGCACGAGCCGTGGGACCTGGCGGCGATCTACTACGACGCGATCGACCACTTCAGCCACCTCTGCATGGGCTTTCACCCGCCACGCCGGCCGCATATCCCGAAGGACCAGTTTGAAGCCTTCCACGACGTGGTCGAGTCCGGCTATCGCTACCACGATTTGATGCTCGGCCGGTTGATGGAGTTGGCCGGCGACGAGGCGACGATCATCCTCATCTCCGATCACGGCTTCGAGTCGGGTGAGATGCGGCCCAGATTGTCGAAGGGATTCGGCCGCCCGGGACCGGCGGCTTGGCATCGGCCCTACGGCATCTTCGTGATGTCAGGACCCGGCGTACAGAAAGATCGCCGCGTCGCAGGCGCCGGACTGCTCGACATCGCGCCGACCGTTTTGCGTCTGTTCGGCCTGCCCGCCGGCGCCGACATGGGCGGACGCGTTTTGGCCGAGTGCTTCGAAGACGAGATTGCGCTCGATCGCATTCCCAGCTGGGAAGAGGTCGAAGGCGAGTGCGGCATGCACGAGCCGGGGCAGTACGAAGATCCCTGGGAAGAGCAGGAGATGATGCGCCAGCTCGCCGACCTCGGCTACATCGAGGAAGAGGAGGCGGGCGACGGAAGCAAGGAAGCGAGCGAGCGAGCCGTCCAGCGCGCCGTCGCCGACCGTCGCTTCAACCTGTCTCGCGTACTCGCCTCGAAAGGCAAGATCGAAGAGGCGGCCGGGATCCTCGAAGAGCTCGTCGAGGAACAGCCCGAGGAGAAGGCGTTCTCTCTACGGCTCGCACATCTCTATCTCCAGCTCGGACGCATGGCCGACTGTCGTCGCCTGGCCGAGGCCGCCATCGACCAAGCCCGCAAGGCCCGCATCGAGCGGCGCGCCGAGCAAGAGAAGACGCTCGCCGAGCAGGAAGACGGCCAGGAGAAGATCGCCAAGCTGAAGCCGCTCGACCCGGATTGGGTTCCGGCGCAGGCGGACTTCTTGCTGGGGTGTGTGGCCTTCGGCGAAGGCGACGCCGAGCAGGCGATGAAGCACTTTCACCGTGCGGAGGACCGCAAGCTGAGGCTTCCGGATCTGCACATTCAGATGGGCCGCGTGAACGAGCGAGAGCAGCGTTGGGTCGACGCGGAACGCTCGTATCGAGTCGCGCTCACGATCGATGAAGACAATGCGGCCGCTTGGAACGGCGTGGCCCAGACCTGCATCGAGCAAGGGGATTTTCGCAGCGCGGTGGACGCCGCCCTGCGCGCCGTGGGACTGCGCTACGCCTTTCCGGACGCGCACCGGGCGCTCGGCATCGCGCTCGCCGAGACCGGCAAGCCCGGGCGAGCCAAGACCGCGCTGCAGGTCTGCCTGAAGATGAATCCGCGGGACGAACTCGCGCGCGAGCGCCTCGACCGGTTGCAGGGCAAGGCGGGGCTCGTCGAAGCGTGAAGCGTCCGCTCGCAGCGTTCGTCGGGGCCTTGCTGCTGGCGAGTTGCGGCGGCGAAGCTCCGCGGGCGACCTCGTCCCCTGAGGACGAACGCCCAGGCCGCCCCTGGCTGGTCGAACGCGCCCAAGAAACCGGCCTCGACTTTGTCCATGAAAACGGCCGAGAGGGGCATTTCTGGACGCTCGAAATCATGGGCCCCGGCGCCGCCCTGTTCGACTACGACAACGACGGCGACCTCGACGTCTACGTGACCCAAGGCGGCCCGCTCGGCGCCCTGGGCCGCGGCGAGACGGTCGACTGGCCCACCGATCGGATGTTCCGCAACGAGCTCCAAGACGGCGCGCTGCGCTTTACCGACGTGACCGAGGCGGCCCGTATCGCGCCCGGCGGATACGGCATGGGCGTCGCCGCGGGCGACTACGACAACGACGGCTGGACCGATCTCTACGTGACCAACTACGACGGCAACCGACTGCTGCGCAACCGCGGCGACGGCTCGTTCGAGGACGTCACCACGGCCGCCGGCGCGGGCGAAGGTCGCTTCTCCACCAGCGCCGCTTTCGGTGACTTTGACGGCGACGGATGGTTGGATCTCTACGTCGCCAACTACGTGCGCTTTGAGATGGTCTACCGCACGCGCTGCTCGACGCCCGACGGCTCGCCCGACTACTGCGGGCCGCAGACGTTCCCGCCGGAACCCGACCGGCTCCTGCGCAATCGCGGCGACGGAACCTTCGAAGACGTTTCGCAAGCGATGGGGATCGCCGCGCGTCCAGGGCCGGGCTTGGGCGTCGTGATCGACGATCTCACCGGCGACGGTCGGCCCGATTACTACGTCGCGAACGACCTCAAGGCCAACCACTTCTGGGTCAACCAGGGCGAGCGATTCCTGGAAGACGCCGTCGCGGCCGGGGCGGCCTTCTCGATGGACGGCAAGGCCGAAGCCAGCATGGGATTGACCGCGGGCGACGTCGACGACGACGGCGATCTCGACCTGTTCATGACCCACATCATCAAGCAGAAGAACACGCTGTACGTGAACGACGGCGGCGGGCTGTTCCGCGACGCGACGGCTCGCTTCGGCCTGGACGCGTCCAGTCGGCCGTCCACCGGTTTCGGGGCGTTCTGGTTCGACGTCGATAGCGACGGTCGGCTGGACTTGTTCGCGGCCAACGGCGCCGTCAAGAAGAACGAGGCGCTCGCTAGAGAAGGCGTCGAGATTCCGCTCGACGAAGCCAATCAGCTCTTCCTGAACCAAGGCGACGACGGCTTTCGCGAGGCGAGTCGCGATGCCGGGCTCTCCGATCGAACCGAAGTGAGTCGCGGCGCCGCGGTCGGCGACTTGGACAACGACGGGGACGCCGACGTCGTTGTGCTCAACAACGCCGGCCGGCTGCGCTTGCTGGAGAACCGTATCGCTGACGGCGCCCACTGGCTCGGAATCCGAGCGATCGACGGAGGCCGCGACGCGCTCGGCGCGAAAGCGACGTTGCATCGCGTAGGGAGTCCCGCCAAGGTGCGCCGGATCGCGACCGACGGCAGCTACCTCTCCTCGAACGATCCGCGAGCGTTGTTCGGACTGGGCGACGACGCGACCGCCGGCGACGTCGAGGTCGCTTGGCCGGACGGCACGCGCGAGCGCTGGCGGGATCTGGCGACCGATCGCTACTGGACGCTCACGCGCGGCGAAGGCGAACTGCTCGTGACCCAAGCGCGACGCACGGAGTGAGCGGCGTGGGCGATCTGCTGCGATCGAAGGCGACCGGTTTGTTGCTCGCCGCGGTGTTGATCGCGAGTCTAGGCGGCGCCGGGTATCAGTGGTTGTTATCGACGCCCGCGCGACCCGAGCTGGAGCAGATCCCGCAACCAAACATGGAGGATGCGGAGCCGGTCACCCGAGACCATATTCGCGAGGCCCTAGAGCAGACGCTGCAGCGAGCCGACGCTAAGGCCTACGGGACGATGGGCCAGATTTACCAGTCGTACAACTACTTCGACGCGGCCGCGGCCTGCTACCGAAATGCGATCGCGCTGGACCCAGGCGAGTACCGTTGGCCGCACCTCTTGTCGCTCGTGCTCACCGACGACGGGGAGGCGGAAGGCGCTCTCGCCGCCGCCGAGCAGGCGTTGCAAGCGCTGCGTCAATCGCGCGGCGCCGATCCGGTCGAATCGCGCGCGGTGCGCTATCAACTGGCGATCCTCCATCTGCGCTCGGGAAACGCGGCCGCGGCCGAGCAACTGCTGGCGCCGCTCAGCGAAGCGGACGGGACCGGGGCCGTCTGGTACGCCCTGGGGCAGCTGGCCGCTCAGGTTGACCGGGGCGATGCGGCCGTTCAGGCCTACCGCAGGGCGGTCGAATTGGCGCCGGAGTCTCGGCCCGCGCTGAACGCACTCGGGGCGGAACTGCTTCGGCTGGGAGAGCGGGAGGAGGGCCGACGGTATCTCGCGCAGGCCCGCGGCGCCCGAGACGCGCCGCCGCGGGCGGTGGATCCCATGCGGGCGGCCGTCGCCGAACTGAACCAGAGCGCCGCCTCACTCAACCGTCGGGCGGCCGCCGCCTCGCGCGCGGGCAACTACAAGCGCGCGCTGACTCTCTATCGACGGGCCGTGGAGGCCGAGCCGAAGCACCGCACCGCACGGATCAACCTCGCCGTGA
>JGI12316J15310_10000498_pt10 | contig 16108 bp, 14 predicted proteins | sample MarCyaLeptolynsp_FD_15310 | JGI IMG/M metagenome (IMG submission 15310)
GTGCATTTACCCCGCAAATGTTTAAATTTAAAATATTATATGATGCGATTAAGCATGCGTTGCAAAATAGTATTACGATTACTGATGAAGCAAGTGCTATTGAATCTATGAATTTTCATCCATGTGTCGTTGAAGGAAGCAGTAGAAATATCAAGGTCACTTGTCCGGATGATATCGCTATTGCTGAAATGTACTTAACTTTGAATAAGTAAGCTTAGATTATATGAAAATTGGCCAAGGTTTTGATGCGCACCGCTTTACTAAGGGTGACCATATCATGTTGGGTGGTGTCAAGGTGCCGCATAATCATGGCATAGAGGCGCATTCTGATGGTGATGTACTATTGCATGCGTTATGTGACGCGATTTTGGGTGCGGCAGGCATGGGTGATATAGGGCGCCACTTTCCAGACCATGATGATGTCAATAAAAATAGGGACTCGCGTGAATTTGTTACTGATATTATCGGCAAAGTAACTAAACAAAATTTAACTATAGTAAATGTTGATGCAACAGTGATTTTGCAGGCACCAAAAATTAGTGCCTACATTGAGGATATGCAGAAATTAATTGCGCATGATCTAAACATCAGTGTAAATAATGTTAATGTAAAAGCTACTACCACTGAGCGCATGGGGTTTGTGGGGCGCGAAGAAGGTATCGCAGCCATGGTAGTTGTATTATTGCAGTAACATGTAAATAAACTATTGTATTAAGCCATTGTCAATTGAAGATTATTTTTCTTCGCAAGGCCAACTTGCGCAAAATATAGAAGGTTTTAAACATCGCCCACAGCAACTTGCTATGGCTGAAGCGGTAGATGATGCGATAAATCATTCCAGTACTCTGGTAGTTGAAGCTGGTACCGGAGTAGGTAAAACCTTTGCCTATTTAATGCCCGCGATATTGTCAGGAAAGAAAGTAGTTGTATCTACCGGCACGCGCCACCTACAAGACCAACTTTTTTATACTGATCTTCCGTTATTGCAACAGGCTTCTGCATTAAGTATCAATGCATCTATCCTGAAAGGCCGCTCAAACTATTTATGCAAGTATCGGTTCGAACGTTTTGAACATGATTTAAATGATTTTCGCAAGTTGAAGCGTGCCTATTATGAAGTTAAAGACTGGTCTGTTGTCACTAAGACCGGTGACATAGCCGAAGTTAATCAACTGTCTGAACAATCAGAATTATGGTCACACATAACCTCAACACGAGATAATTGTTTAGGTGGAGAGTGTCCTGAATATAATAAATGCCATGTATTAAAAGCACGTAAGCGCGCGCAAGAGTCTGATCTGGTGGTGATTAACCATCATTTATTATGTGCTGACTTGGTGCTTAAAGGAGAAGGCTTTGGTGAGTTGTTGCCTATGGCCGATGTATTTGTGCTAGATGAAGCGCATCAGTTGACTGAGGTGCTGCCAAACTTTTTTGGCAGTCACATAAGCAGTCGACAATTGCAGGAACTGGTCGCGGACATCAGTAAAGAGTGTTCACTGATTGCAACCGATACAACTTCAATAAGTAAAGTTTATTACTCAGTGTTAGATGTAGTTGAAAAATTCTACAGCAGCATCGCCAAGAAAATGCAAGAAACCAGAGAATTATGGCGCGATGTTATCAGCGATAAAACTGTGCAAAATGCATTTGAAAAATTATCTGCAGAACTATTAACTTTAGAGAATAAATTACTGCCTATTGCTAATGAGTCTCCAGGTTTGGCTCAATCGTATAAACGTATCGGTGAGCTTAATGGCTTGTTAGATGAATTTAAGAGCATTAATCATAATGCAGTTCAATGGGTTGAGCTGGGGCGTCGCAGGTTTGTTTTAGGCAGTGTGCCTCTAAATGTCGCAGGGCCTTATCAACGTGCAATTCAGGAATATCAATGTGCATGGATTTACACCTCGGCGACGTTGACTGCAAAACAAAGTTTTAAACATTTTGTCGACCAGCTAGGTCTGGATGAGGCCGAGTGTGTAATGTGTGATAGCCCTTATGACTATGCTGGTCAGTCCCGATTATTTCTTCCAGCCCTTCAATGTCAGCCAAATCAACAAGGCTACACTGAAGAAGTTGTAGAAACGGCTAAACCTTTATTGAGGGCGAGCCGTGGTAATGCATTTATGTTATTCACCAGCCATAAAGCACTTAACCATGCGGCGGAATTACTTAATAACAGTGAGTTTAATATATTGGTTCAGGGTGCAGCGGCCAAAAGAGAACTGCTTAAACAATTCCAGCAAACAGAAAATTGTGTTTTATTGGGCACGCAGAGCTTTTGGGAAGGTGTAGATGTTAAAGGACAAAATTTACGTCTAGTTATTATAGATAAACTACCTTTTGTATCGCCGGCTGACCCGCTGGTACAGGCGCGTTCCAAGGCGTTAGAAGAAGCTGGAGAAAATCCCTTTATTTATTACCAGATTCCACAAGCAATTCTTAACCTAAAACAGGGTGTGGGGCGTTTAATTCGCGGCGAACAGGATTGTGGGGTGGTGGTATTAATGGATCCTAGATTAAAATCAAAAAATTATGGCAAGTCATTTATAAAAAGTTTGCCGCCCATGACAATTAGCGAAGACCAAGACCATATCGTGCAATTTTTACAAGTGATACACGACAGTGAAACTATTAGCGATTGAAACAGCCACCGAAGCATGTTCAGCAGCAGTGTGTGTTGATGATGAAATAATCGAACGTCATCAGCTGGCACCGCGTAAACATAATGAATTGATTTTGCCCATGTGTGAGCAAGTGTTGGCTGAGGCAGGTGTTAGTGTTAATCAATTAGACGCAGTCGCTTTTGGTTGCGGGCCTGGTGCATTTACGGGACTGCGTATTGCTGCCAGTGTCACTCAAGCAATTGCCTTAGCACATGACTTGCCGGTTGCATCTGTTTCAACATTAGCAAACCTTGCTCATCAAGCAGAATTACAGCCTGGAGAATATGTATTAACCGCTATAGATGCGCGTATGGAAGAAATTTACTGGGCGATATATGAAAAAAATTCACATGCTGAAGTTGAATTGATAGGTGAAGAAAAAGTCCAGTTGCCAACAGATATAGCAATAGAAAAAAACATAACATGTGGGCTGGGATCAGGTTGGGGGACTTATCAGGCAGAACTAAATGCAAAAATAGAATTGAATCAATCTGCAATTAACTCTCAAGCGTTGCCGCGTGCACGTGTAACGGCAGAACTAGGTAAAAAGAAATACCTTAATGAAGATATGGTGGAAGCGATGCAAGCACTACCTGTGTACCTGCGTAATCAGGTTGTACACCAAAAAGCATGAGCCAAGCCCAATTTAATATACCGCCTTTTCATCTGGCATTTCCTGTCACTAATCTTAACGCCACGCGTGACTTTTATACGCGTATATTAAAGTGCCGGATAGGTCGTGAAGGTGAACGTTGGATAGATTTTGATTTTTTTGGTCATCAGATTACTGCCCATCTGGATGAAGCAAGCAGCCAGGATGTTGGACGTAACGATGTTGATAAAAAATCAATTCCTGCCAGACACTTCGGTGCCATCCTGCCATGGGATCAGTGGGATCAGCTAGTAACTCGTATTAAATCGCATAAAGTTGCATTTTATGTAGAACCATACACACGTTTTGCTGGCGAGGTGGGAGAGCAAAGAACGTTTTTTATTCAGGATCCAAGTGAAAACTATCTAGAGTTTAAATGTTTTAAACATCAGTCATCTATTTTTCAAAATGAATTATGAAGAAAATTATTATCTTATTGTTTTTTTTGGTTCCTATCGTGCAGGCAGATCCTCCGGTTATTGTAAAAGCCAAAGCGCAAGTTAAGAGTAATCAGTTATTTGATATTGCTGTAACCATTCGGCATGCAGATACCGGCTGGGATCATTATGCAAAAGAATGGGTGATTATTGCAGATGGTGACAAACAGTTAGCGAAACGCACTTTGCACCACCCACATGTCAATGAGCAGCCATTCACACGTTATTCAAGAGATGTGCATATTCCTGAAGATGCAAAGCGTGTGACGATTCGTGCAAAAGATAACTTAGGCGATGAATCTAACGAGTATATTTTGCTTGTACGCCAACCCAAAAAAGATAAAAAGGCACAGCAACAAGAAGCAAGCGATTAAGCTGCTTCTTGTTTTAAATGCAAGGCGTTACTTTTTAGGTTGCTTTACGATAAAGACGTTTTTCTGCAATTCTTTATCAATATTGGTATTGCGGCGAATGACTTTAGCTAAAGTTGTTTTCCTGATTTGTTTTAGCTCTTTGCCCCAGAAATTATTTTCATACCAGAATCGGTCGCCATCTCTAAGGCGTTCAAACTGGTCTTTAAGAATGGCCATGAATACTTCGCCCACTAATGCATCTTCAACATGGTCTTCAGCCAGGCCACCTACCCATAAATCAATATCGTTGACGTTTTCATAAGCCGCTTGCAAGCGTGCTTGCACAACAGGGTCAGATGAAATATCACTAAATGACAAGGCAGGATCCAAACCTAAAGCGATGCGGGTGTCGTTATAACTTAGCAAGCCATGGTCGCGACCGCGTTGAATATTTAACGAAGCCAGATCAAATCCACCCTGACCAGGTTGGCCAAATAAGAAATTGCGCACATCATCAATAATGAACACATCTAGATTTTGACACGTTTGTGAAGCCAAACCGCGCAGAATAGGGCCGATGTTATTTTGCTCAGTGAGTAGCTGGGGTGCAAAAAACGCTTCACGTAGTGAAATATGCCCATGGCGGGTTTCATTGCCGCGTTTGTTAATGCGTAAGATGCTTGGTGAAAGCAAACTATGGCCTAAACGATAAGCCGCAGTTGAAAACTCATTCGAAATGCGTGCGTCTACATCAGGGTTGTAACCTTGATATTTAGATAATGCATTTTTGCCTAACAATACAGGCAAGAACTCATTATAAGTAATCACTTGCATCTGAGCAGCCACCTTGCGGCGTGCACGCAAATAAATCTCATCGCCGCTTAACTCAGAGTTCCTGCGTTTTATGTTTTTTGCCAAGCGGTTATGTTCGCGCACAAATAATGTATGCATGGCAGTCAGACCAATTTGCTCATTTGCGCGTACATCGCCAGCCAAGAAAAGTGTGTCACTATTACCACCGGCATTGCTTAAACCTTCAGTATTAAATGGCAGTAAACCTCTCTTGCTGGTTTTTAATTTACCCGAGCCATCCAGTCGACGTAATGCATTTGCACGCTCTTCATCAGAGCCATATACATTGGATGCATCAATCCAGCCTGTGATTTCATTAAGCTGTTGTCGGGGTAATAAATTCTGTTCATATATAGAACGGTTAAACTTTAAAAAAGCCGTGCCAGTTGAATCAGGGTCAAAGTGTGGATCGCCTGTAGGAATACTTATAGGTTCAAGTTCTTCGGGATGTGTGCCATCGGTTAAATCCAGATCATGATCCAGAAACTGGCCCCACTGCCATAAAAAATCGCTGGCATTTTTGGCGTTGGGAATAGATTCGCTTTGTGACATTGCTGCATTACTAATGCTACGCGGCCCGGGGCGGTTAACACCTGCCATTGCGCTTGAGTTATCGCTGTATCCTTGTTCAGTAATACGCATCAGCGGTGTATCCGCTTCATTCATGTTTTCAGTAGTGAGGTTGTTCTGGCTACCGTCAATGCTGCGGTAAAAAATAGCTTTAGAGTTTTTCTTATATTTATTGTGATTACGCTCAATTCTGCGTACTGGCGAAGCATTGGGGTTGAGCATGCTTTGATCAGCCTGTTCAAGTAACTCATCGGTGGGGGATTTGTCTGCTTTGTCAGCAAGTGCAAGATTTAAGCATGTTGCTGAGCACAGCATAAGTGTGCCGACGAGCGCTATTTTCATAATATTTCCTTCTTGTGCTTTATTAGGTTTAAAAACTGATTCTGATTAGTGGGTTAGTACTGCTTTTTAGATCAAGCTATTATTGTCCGCAGACAAGCGGTAGTGTTTTACAGATAATCGTACAGCCAGGCGGGTTTAGCACGTGAACTGGTTCACAGATCAACCTTAAAGTTAAAATTTCTTAACAAGTAAATGTAATGAAAGCGCAATAAATACGGTCGCGCTGAGCCAGTTAAGATAACGCTGATTTATAGAGTTCAGGAAAGTGTGTTGTCTGAAGTGATGGGTAAGTATAGCAACGCTGCTGAAAATAATAATTACCAATGTCGTAAAAACTAAACCCAAAATTATCATAACAGTATGGGGTTGCTTAGAAGTCTCAGGAATGAACTGGGGAAGGAATGCAAGAAAAAATAACCCAACCTTAGGGTTAAGAATATTCATTAATAAACCGCGTATAAAAAAAGAGGTAGGGAGTTTGCTTGGTGTGTTCGAATTTTCTTGATTCGTTGCTTTAGCAGTGATGGCTAAATACGCAAGATAAAGTAAATACGCTGCACCTAAATACTGAATAATAGTTAATGCATAATCATTAGTTTGCAATACAAGCGTGACACCTAAAGCTGCCGCCAGTGTATGCACAAGATTCCCGCTTGCCAAGCCTAACGCAATCGCAAGACCCACTTTCAAGCTGTTTTGTAACGACTGTGCGATCAGGAAAATCACATCTGGCCCGGGTGCAATAATCAATACAATCGAGCTGATAATGAAAAAACTAAATTCGGTTGAGCCGAGCATAAATAATAGTCATAGCTGTTTCAGGAATGTCTATATCATACATGGCTATGGTGTTATTTCTGGTCTAATTTGTTATCAGTTTGCATTCGAATCGCAATATGCGATGCATATTTCTACCTAAAATGCTCTGTAATTAGCTGTGCAACTTATCGTTTGATCAATAATATTCTTTAATTTTTATTTTGGTGGTTCTAATAACATAAATAACAACAAGTTTATTAATAAATACAAATATAAAAAATAATAATGTATTAAATCAATTTAACGCTTATACAACAAGATCTGTTTTCCATATGAATTTTATGAAAGATTTATTTTCTGTTTTAGATATTTAATTAAGCATGATTAATAAGTTTATGATAAATATAATAACTTAACGAAATAGTCAGTTATTATTAAATAATAATTAATGTAATCATTAAAATTGACATAGAAATATGGTTGGTCAATGATAGCCATGTAAGACTAATAATATTTCATGGATATGTTGGGCGAAATCAAAAAAGTTATAAAGAGTCAACACCAGAATATGAGTGAGTTGTTATGTATATGCAATTCATGTCATACACCGTTAATTAAATATATGGATAACTATGCAGATAATGAAAAGTTAATCTGCACTCAATGTAATTCAACTAGTGTCGATGTCATTCGAATAAAATATCTTGAGGTTCTGGGATAAGAAATTTTTTTAGAAGAGCGCATGAAAATTAATTTATTTTTTGCTTTTTTAGTCATGCTTTTGATTAATACAAGTTAGGCTTTGGATGGTGCTGGAACAATAGAAGAAATAATTATGTGTAATAGGGATTCTACGAATAATTCTTGGAGGTCTGTTTTATTATTTAGACTTTCAGGTAATAACTGGTTTGGTGTATATGCAGATTACTTATCTAATACTGCGACTGACAATGATTCTAATGCAGAAGTGGCGATTGTGATTGTATTGAATGCTTTTTCACAGTTACTACAAACTAGTGTCAGAGCAAATTATGGAAACTCACCTTACTCTCGCTGTGGTCATGATGTTTATATGCTTTGGGGCGAAGAGGGGGATTACATTATGTATTACTAAATAAAATTGGTTTTAACTGCAATACATGATGTGGCTAATATGTTTAATTAATCCGAGGTTGCTATGAATAAAAAATATTTAACTCTTTGTTTGGTTGTCTTGATATCGTGCTTGTCTCCATTGACAAGCTGGTCAGCTGAAAGCACTGGGAAAATTAAGAAAGTAAAAGTGTGTGGTAGTGGTTTTACTACGACTAATCGCTGGAATAATTATTTACTATTCCAGATGGAAGATGATGTTTGGTACACAATACCTGGTAATTATGTCTCTCAAAGTATTCATAATCGTGACCTTGATGATAATTTATATCATTCGATTGTGATGCTGGCCTATAGTAATCAGCATGATGTACATGTTTCTTCGAGCAATAGTGCTGCGACAGTATGCGGTACAACCTCATATTCGTTATGGAACAGCATTAATGATCATATCGAAATAATTCGTCCACAATAAACCTTACTTGTAGATATAAGAAAAATGTATTCGAGAAGTTGGTCGCAATTAAGGTGTTTTTTTCTCTTTTTATTGTTTTTGTTTATATCCGGTCATTCATATGCTTTAACATTTGAGCTAAATAAATTAATACACGTACCAACACCTATACACATTCCCATTACTTATCACAATGTCAGTAAATATGGTTTGGAAGTTGATATTCCATTATCAGAAGTTGTTCAACAGGAATTGTGTATTCCTGGTAATTGTATGCAGGGTGCGTTGGATGCAGGTGCTGCATATCAGAAATCATTTGCAGCGGTTGGCTATGACGAAATTATCGTCTACTACAATGCCGAAGGCGAGGTTGTTGGTTCTGCGGCTGACATCGATGAATACTATGTGCCTCCGCCTAATCAGACTGCTGGTGGTGGCGTTCAACTTGTTGGATCGGTTCCAGGAGAGTTTAATGTCAGTAGTACCGGTGCAGCAGAATACAGTATTCCGATTGAACTTCCTCCAGGTACAGCAGGAGTGCAACCCCAGCTTTCCATTAACTATAACAGCCAAGGTGGTAATGGTTTATTAGGTATTGGATGGTCAATAGGAGGATTGTCTGTTATCCATCGTTGTCCAACGACATTGGCTAAAGATGGTTTTATTGATGGGATTGATTTTGATAGTAACGACCGTTTCTGTTTGGATGGCCAGCCGCTTGTAGCTGTTAATGGTGTATATGGCGCAAACAATACTGAGTATCGAACAGAAATTGATGGTTTCTCCAAAATTGTTTCACGTGATGCTGATGGTGTGAATGGTGTCGACAGTTTTACTGTGTATACCAAGTCAGGTGACGTCATGGAGTATGGCAATACTAGCGACTCATTACAAAACCCACCCCTAGCAAATGGCACAATACAAGCCAATGCCTTGTGCTGGTTGTTAAATAAAGTCACCGACAGTGTTGGCAACTATATGACTATCACATACTTTGATGATGAAGCCACTGGTGAGAATTATCCATTGAGGATCGATTACACAGGAAATAACAGTCAAAGTTTATTGCCATATAACACGGTAAACTTTGTATATGAGACAAGGACAGATGCATCAGTAAAATACCTTAGTGGAAAAGTGATGCAGTCTAATAAGAGGCTAAATAAGATAACTATAGACTCAAATGCTTTAACATCTATTGCTGCATATAATTTAACTTATGAATATAGTGACGAAACTAGTCGATCAAGAATTACTAAAATACAACGATGTGATGCAAATGACGATTGTGTGCCTGCAACAACAATTAGTTACGAACAACACGCTAAAGGTTGGATATATGATAGCAATTACCTGCCTCCATTTGATTTTGTTAGACATACAAGTGATGGTTATCAAGACCAGGGCGTAAGAGTTGCAAATTTAAACGGCGATGGCTTAGATGATCTTGTAATGGGCATTCGCTGGTCTACTAATAGTACTAGAAATGCGCGCCTAAATTCAGGATCAGGGTGGAGTGCCGCATCAAACTATGCGCCTGATTATGATTTTTCTCGCTCCACAGATAATGGCTATAAAGACCATGGTTCACGGCTCGTTGATCTAAATGCAGATGGATTACAAGATCAGCTTATAGGCATTCGTTGGTCTACTAATAGCACAAGAGATGCACGTTTAAATTCTGGATCTGGATGGAGCTCTGCATCAAGCTACGCGTCGCCTTTTGATTTTATCCGTACTACAAGTAACGGGTATGAAGACTATGGGACAAGGCTTGTCGACTTGGACGGCGATGGATTGCAAGATATTGTTCAATCAATTCGTTGGTCTACTAACAGTTCTAGAAACGTACGTTTGAATTCCGGATCTGGTTGGGTGAGTGCGCCTAATTATATTCCTCCTTTTGATTTTATTCATTCAACAAGTGAAGGTTATCAAGATTATGGTACTCGTCTTGTTGATCTTAATGGCGATGGCTTACAAGATATTATCCAATCTATTCGCTGGTCCACTAATAGTACAAGAACCGTGCGTTTGAATTCTGGCACTGGTTGGGTGACTGCTTCTAACTATGCACCTCCTCTTGATTTCGTTAGAGCTATATCTAGTGTTTACGAGGATTTTGGGACTAGGCTTGTCGATTTAAATGGCGATGGACTACAAGACATAGTGCAAGCGATACGTTGGAAAGATGGGTCATCTTCAAGGGCTGCATATCTTAATACGGGTGCAGGCTGGATAAGTGCACCTCAATTTAAACCACCTCTTGATTTTATACGCCACATCGATAGCTCAGGAAATGGGTATGAAGATTACGGGACACGCTTTGTTGATCTGAATGGCGATGGGTTACAAGATATTGTGCGATCTATCCGTTTTAGTTCTAATTCATCACGTAGTGCATACATCAATACAGGTTCTGGGTGGGTTAGTGCTTCTGTTTATGCTCCTTTACATGATTTTGTTAGACACACAGATAATGGGTATGAAGATTATGGCACTCGATTAATGGATTTAAATGGTGATGGATTGCAAGATATGGTGCAATCGATTCGCTGGACAGATGGAACATCTGGGAGGTATGTACGTTTAAATAGAGCATCCATACCAGATTTGGCGGTTAATATTACCAATGGTCTCGGTATCTCCATAGATATCGACTACAAACCTCTAACTGACTCTTCAGTCTACACTAAAGGTTCTTCTGCAACATATCCTGACCAAGATATTCAAAATCCAATGTATGTGGTGAGTCAATCGCGTACAGATAATGGCGTGGGTTCACAAAATACTTTGGACTATACCTATGCAGGTGCTAAAGCTAACTTGCATGGGCGTGGGTTCTTAGGTTTTGCATCACGTATAGTGGAAGATGCTTCTACAGGCACTATAGTTACTACTAATTTCCGTCAAGACTTTCCGTTTACTGGGATTGTGTCATCAACTGAAACCCGTCATGGTGCTACGTTATTGTCACGCGAAACTAATACGCATGCTTCGAGTGTGACAGGCACGAGTACCGAAACAGGATCAACCGATCCGGTGTTTATATATACCTCGCAAAGTGTGGCCGAGTCGTTTGATTTGGATACGGGAGTATTGATTACTACTACGACAACCACATCCACTTATGATGGCTATGGTAATCCCACACAAATTATTGCAACTACGAATGATATCGGCGAACCCTCATTTGTGGTGACAACAAATAATACTTACGTGAATGATACTACTTCTAATAAATGGCACTTAGGGCGTTTAACCGATGCCGATGTGACAAAGTCATTAGGTGGTGTCGCCAGCCCAACACGGTCATCTTCGTTTGAATACGATGCGGTGACTGGATTCTTAACCAAAGAGATTATTCAGCCCGGTTCTTCTATGGAGTTGATGAAAACCTACGTACATGATGGTTATGGTAATCGTGTATGCGTGGTGACCACAGGCTCTGATATCACCAGTTTAGGTAATGTTAACGAGTGTCAGCTTGGAGAGACTGTCATACACCCTGCAACAGCTGGCCGTATAACAACAACGAGTTATGATAGCCAGGGTCGCTTTGCGACGACAGCGACGAATGCTCTGGGCCATACCGAAACGCGCGAATACGATCCGTTATTCAATCAGGGCTGGGGGCAGGTGACTAAACTGACCGGACCCAATAATCTGGCCACGGTTTGGGAATACGACACCCTGGGTCGTAAGATTAAAGAAATGCGCGCTGATGGAACTGTTACTGATATAAGTTACAGTTTCTGTGATGGCAGTTGTCCAGTATTAGCTAATGACCAACGCCCATCTTACTTCGTGACTACTATTAACAGTGGTGCACCGAGCCAAAGAGAGTACTACGATACCGTTAATCGCCTGGTACTCGTAAAAACGCAGAGCTTCAATGGCGACGATGTGTTTGTACAAACTGAATTTGATGCACGCGCGCGTGTTGCACGTACGTCTTTACCATACTTCGGCAATACGCCGGACTTCTGGACTGTCAACACTTACGACACTCTTGATCGTTTAACCCAAGAGAATGCTCCAGATACTGGTATCACCACTTATAGCTTTAATGGTCTTGAAACCACAGTCACTAATGATCTTTTACAAGAAATGAAAGAGCGTAAAAACAGTCGTGGTCAAACGCTGTGGAGTGATGACGATGATGGTAATCGTGTTTCGTTTACTTATGATGCGGCAGGCAATCTCACTCATGTGAGTGATGGTACTAACGTGACTATCAACACCTATGACCTGCGTGGCTTTAAAGAAACCATGGATGATCCTGACATGGGCGTGTGGAAGTACGAATACAATGTACTGGGTGAATTAATTAAGCAGTGGGATGCTAAAACTGATCACTCTGGACCAGCAACCGTGGTGATGACCTACGATGTATTAGGCAGGTTAGAGTCAAGAGCTGAACCCGAAGGCACCACAACCTGGACGTATGACGATATCGCGACGGGAGGTGCAAAAGCAATAGGTAAACTCACAACAGTTCATCAGCCACACGATAACTTTACGCGTCATCATCATTATGATGGTTTAGGGCGTGAAGATCATGTGCAAACCCTTATCTTGGGTGGCCAATATGATGTGTATACTGATTATGATACGTTCAGTCGTGTCGATGAGATTACTTATCCTTCAGGCTATGGTGTTAAGTATCAATACACTTCCTTAGGTTATTTGCATAAAGTGGTTGATGCCATCAACACCAGTACAGTGCACTGGGAAGCTACAGGCATGAATAACTTTGGCAATATCACCACTTCCATTAATGGTGGCATTGTTTCAGAGAAAGTTTACGAACCTAACAGTGGCCGCCTGGAAAAAATTATTACTGGGTTTACAACAATTCAGGACTTGCAGTATGACTACGATAATTTAGGTAACCTAAAACAACGTAAAGATCATATACAAAACTTAACAGAAGATTTTGTTTACGATGATCTTAATCGCTTGAAGAGTGCGACCGTTGTCGGGGTTGGTACGGCAAAAACTTTTGTATATGACGCATTAGGTAATATCACCAATAAGTCTGATGTAGGAAATTACACCGCTTATGGAGCAGAACATGCTTCATGCGGTGCTGATAGTGCCGGCATTATAAAAGATGCAGGCCCACATGCAGTCACATCCATTGATAACGGCGCCATAAATTACTGCTACGATGCAAATGGTAATATGGAAAGCGGTAACGACCGTACAATTAGTTGGTCAAGTTACAACAAGCCTATTCAAATTGCCCGGGGTCAAGGGCAAGCGCAGAAAATTGTTAGCTTTAACTACGGCCCAGACCGTGCGCGCTTTCGTCAAGTAGCCAGCGATAACAGCACCACTAAAACGACGACTTATATTGGTGGTTTATATGAACAAATCCAGATCACGGGTAATAGCAATAAAGAGCATAAACATTTTATTCGTGCCAATGGCCAAACCATTGGTATACATACCTCATACGATATGGGTGAAAGCAGCACAGAATACTTGCATCGTGATCACTTGGGCTCTATTGATGTCATTACAGATTCCAGTCTAAATGTAGTTAATGGTGAACGCTTTTCTTTCGATGCCTTTGGTCAACGAAGAGAAAGTAATTGGAGTAATGCAATTGACCAAATCACCTCAGATATCACCACGCGTGGCTATACCGGGCACGAACAATTAGATAGTGTAGGCCTCATTCACATGAATGGGCGTGTGTACGACCCGCAACTGGGCAGATTCTTAAGTGCTGACCCGTTCGTGCAACAACCGAAGAACTATCAAAGTTTAAATCGTTATACCTATGTGCAAAACAATCCGCTGAGTTACACCGATCCCAGCGGGTTCTTTGTTAAGAAACTGAAGAAAGCAATTAAGAAAGCGGTGAAATCGATTTCTAAGGCAGTGTCGAGTGTTGTCTCTAGTGCTGCAAGAATTGTGGCGGGTGCAGCATTTAACTTGGCAGGTTCGGCACTGAATGCTATCAATAGCAATGTGATTACCTCAACCATTGCCCAAGCGGTGGCATGTGCAAGGCCTGATACCTGTGCAGCCTATACAGCAGCATCCACTTATGCGGCGACGGGAAGTTTGACCGCGAGTTTGAAAGCAGGAGCAATTGCATTTGGTACAGTAGAGATATCTGGGCATATAGGTAAAGCCAAAGGTCTTGATCGAGTGCAAAAAGCTTTTGCTCATGGGGCTGTGGGCGGAACAATAGCAGAGTTACAAGGTGGTAAGTTTACACAAGGGTTTGCAAGTTCATTCGTGGCAAAGCTAGGCTCTGGGAAAATAAAGGATCATTTTGGTGTTGAAAAGTTTAGTGATCGTGTTCAAGGTGCGGTTGCTGCTGCGACATTAGCTGGAACAGTTTCAGTAATCACCGGAGGAAAGTTTGTTAATGGAGCGAGAACTGCGGCGATTCAGTATTTGTACAATGAATTAAAATTAAAAAGGGCAATAGTTAAAACTGAGTCCCGAATCACTCAAACTACAAATAAGCCGATACCTTCTATAGTATTAGGACAAGGAGGACCAGAGGATATTGAGGAACGCACATACTCAGCTAATATTAGTGAGTGTTGTAATGAGGTAGGCACTGAAAGGTCGAGAGAGATTATATTTGAGCAAGAGACTGTCATTAGTACTACTAAGACATATGTAATTACAGACTCAATTATCTTTCAATCATCACAAGGTCAATCATGTCCTGCCACATGCGTACAATTTGGCGAGAGGTTAGAAAGCGTTAGGGACTTAGGATTTCCTTTGAGAATACACGAGGCAAATGAGCTTGGTGAATCTTTTGATAAAACAACAAGGTTTAAATAATTTGAATAGATTATATGCTTTTGTAAGAGGAGTCTTATATATAACCATAATTTTCATTGCTATTGCATGTAGTGATCCTTATGAAGATGAAATTAAGATTTCAACAATGAAGTATCTAGATGCGGAAGTAGATAAAGACTGGCAGATTATGTATAGCCTACGAACGCATAAATTTCAGAATGCAGTTGATTTTAATTATTATGTTAGAACAATGGAGCAGGACTATTCAAATTTTGAACTCGTTGAATACGATATTGAAGATATAAGATTCAAAAATGGCGAAGCATTTGTTTATGTGAATTTGGAGTATAATCAGTTAAACAATATTAATCCTTTGCGAATAAAATCCACACTCGTTTGGGAAAATTCTGAGTTTGAGTGGGGATGTGTCAGAGCATCATCAATACAAATTTCAAGCTTACATGGAAGTAGGAATATCTAATTATTAATAAATTCACATTCCACTAAGAAACTGAAAGCAAAACCGAAAGTAATCAATAGGTTTAGATTCGATTGAACAAGATCAATAGGGTCAAAATAGGGTCAGACTCGATTGATTTTCATTTGATGGAATTTTTTAATAAAAGATGTCCATACCCTTTATTCAGATAACGATTCTGGAAAGTAACCGCTCCAGGCAAACCAATACGCAATATGGCCGGGCAGTCTTTTCAAGCTTTCATTATTTGGGCCTGTTAATTCATTTTCACTGATAGTCCACATCTGGCCGTTTTCAATCAGTTCTCCGTTTTCATTTAAGGTGAATTGTTTTCCTTTCGACCGGTATGCCCTGACGGTGTGTGTTTCTGCATCGCCTACGACGACAATGGGAACAATACCGATATGGTCGTTGATGGCTTTCGGTGGGCTGAATGAAGACAATGGCCACGCTTTGTGTGCACCGCTTATGCGTAAACCAAACACGCGTTCTTTTGGGTGCAAACGATTGTCACCTACGTGTGCGGGGAACATTAATTCATCGCTAATATAGTAGCTGCCATAGGCTGTCCATGGTGCATAGTCACGATCAAAACCGGTGTTTATATCCAACACTTTGGTATCTGGGTGCTGTGTTTTCCACTCTTTCCAGCTTGTTAAGACGACAGGCA
>JGI12316J15310_10001400_pt1 | contig 16093 bp, 11 predicted proteins | sample MarCyaLeptolynsp_FD_15310 | JGI IMG/M metagenome (IMG submission 15310)
CCCGTTCTTCTGTTATATCGCGTTAGAAGCGCTCCCTGACTACCTGCGTAGAATACATCAGGATTCGTTGGACTTTGGGTAATCCAACCACTTTCTCCTCCACCTACAGCATAGGCCCAGGAGGCACCCAGACCTCGTGCCATCATATGCCCCCAGCCTTCACTTGGCATTGATAGGGTACTGTTATCTTGTTGAGCACCAGCTACATGGTAAGGAACATCTGAAGTGGTCATTACATGATAGAACTGAGTAGTCGTGTAGTTTTGATCGGTCCAGCTTTGGCCGCCATTGATACTCACTGATCCACCACCATCACTTGCTGAAATCATCCGCATAGGATCGTTAGGGTCTATCCATAGGTCGTGGTGATCGCCATGAGGCGGGAAAATTCGAGTGTCAAAAGTCTTTCCGCCATCCGTGGACTTCCAGAAGCCTACGTTCAGTCCATAAACCACATCTTTATCAAACGGATCAGCCACCAATCGTGAATAGTAGAAGGCTCTTTGCCTTAGTTTACGTTCTGAATTGACACGTTCCCAGGTCCAGCCAGCATCATCTGAACGGAAGACACCACCTTCGTTGGCCTCAACCACAGCCCAAACACGGTTAGGGTCAACGGGTGAGACGGTTACTCCAATCTTACCGATAGGCCCTTCCGGCATACCAGGGTTATCTGTTAGCTCTACCCAGGTGTCACCACCATCAAGCGATTTCCACAATCCGCAACCCGGACCACCGCCCCACATTTTCCAGGCTTTGCGATAAACCTGCCAGGTAGTGGCATAAATCACCTCCGGATTATTACGGTCGATAATCAGATCGGCAGCACCAGTTTTATCATCTACATATAAGGCCTTTTGCCAGGTATTTCCACCATCTTTTGAACGGAATACACCTCTTTCTTCATTATCGCCATAAACATGGCCCAGAGCGGCTACATAAACGATATTAGGGTTCGTGGGATGAACCCTGATCCTTGAAATGGCTTGCGTTTCTTTGAGACCTAAATGTCTCCATGTCTTACCTCCATCAGTGGTTTTATAAACACCATCACCCTGGGTGATACTGCCTCTTAACTGAGTCTCTCCACCACCGATATAGACAATATCAGGATTGGTTTCGGCAACAGCCACGGCCCCTATACTGGATGAGGTAATTTGACCATCGGTCACCGGAAACCAGTTGTTTCCGCCATCCATGGTCTTCCACAATCCACCACCAGTAGCGCCAAAGTAGTACTCATTAGGTCTACCTGGGCTTCCTGAAGCCCCTAGGGAACGCCCACCTCTTTTAGGACCAATGTTTCGCCATTGATAGCTTTGATAAAAGGATGGATCAACAGGATCATCGTTTTGCGCGTTGATCTCATGGTTAACCGAGAAGATTAATAGAAAGGAAAGAAGGAAGGTCAATTGCTTCATCTGACTAGTTTTAGGTTGAACCTGAATTTAGGAAAAACCCTTAACTCCTTTCGGGTAGGATTCTACGAATGGCTGAAGTACTTTGAGGTCAGGTCATTTACCGGTCGGAAAGTCTGGTATTTGGTCTGTACTTTTTTGCCAGGTGTCCATAAGCCTAGAATTATTCTCATCGATCGACATAGGAGTGATCACAATAAACCCTTCATCCAAATAGTCCTGGTCCAGCTTAGGACCCACAGGTAGGTTGTTGTCTGAATACCGCATGGCCCAAAGGGTTTTGTTCTCAGGGTCGTGAGGGTTTTCTCCCTGAATTTTATAAAAGACAACAGATTCTGGGTTTTCGAAAGAAATCCTTCGGTTCGCCAGTTTAATGCCTTTTATGTTGTCTAATGGCACTTCCGGAAAGCCAATCGTCAGATAATCGTTTTTGCTCATGTCATCAATTATTTCAGAAGAAATAAACGCTGTAATCCAATCAGGAATCTTACGGTAAGACGCTTCCTCCTCATCATCAAATCCGGAAAGTGCAATACCACGAACACCGAGATATGTGGCCATACGCACTGCACCTATGGTGCCTGATTTAAACCATCCAGGGCCGATGTTAGCACCACTATTTATACCAGACAGTACCAAATCAGGTTTTTCATTGGGAAATAATCCATTTAACCCTAGAATCACACAGTCTGCAGGGTTTCCAGGCATCTCGTAGATTCTGATGTCACTTGCTGTATCATGATATGTACAAGTAACCTCTAGAGAGGACTGATACTTTCCGAAAGTCGTATAATTGGAAGTTCCGGACTTGTCGAAAGCTGACACAACAATGGATACGCGGGCTGCAACTTTTTTAACACTTCTGGCTAGTGCCAACAATCGCTTAGCGTCCTCAATGCCATCATCATTGGTAATAAGGATGTGTTGATATTTAAAACCTTCCTGGGCTTGAGTTGGTGTGAGTAAAACACAAAGGAGTAGCGCAATAATCGACACGTGTAATTTCATGATTCAGCGTTTTAGTTTCTAAATCATAAGACTACGATGTTCTATTCCAGGTTACCTCATTCCAAAGAGCAGAAAGTCCTGCGAACCCCGATTACTTAAGAATAAGTCCTTTATACCATCACCGTTAAAGTCTTGGAAGTCAATGTCAAAACCTCTTCCTTTGACACTTTCGGGAAGGAGAGTGCCTGTTGCATCGTTGAACTTTCCATTGCCGTCATTGAGGTATACACTGAAGGGCGTTTCACCTCCGAACCTTGCACCATTGGTATTGCCAGTCATAATATCTGCATCACCGTCACCGTCAATATCCAAGAAAGCTACACCGAAGCAACGGTTATCATCATTGGGGAGGTGTGTCTCAGTGATATCGGTAAAAAAGCCTTTTCCATCATTCAGGAGCAATCGGTTCTGCCGAACTGCGCCTGGTACAAAGGCCTGAACATTACCATATAGCATATCCAGATCACCATCTCCATCGATATCTGCCACATCTACCTCTCTGGTTTCTTCAGGGGTATCTCTGTAGGCAAGACGTTTGGCAGATTCGTCCTTGAAAAAGCCTTTGCCATTATTGACGAGCACTCGATTAGTGCCTTCATTTCCAATCAATAGGTCCTGATCCCCATCCTTGTCAATATCCGCTAAAGTGAGGTCTTGTGTTACATCGTTAAACTCTCCAAATCGCTCGATCGTCTCATCCTTGAAGTGCCCCTTTCCATCATTGATGAGGACATTGTTCTGCCCGTTGTTACCTATCAGCACATCTGGAGCACCGTCAAGATTGATGTCAAATACCACGACAGAGTTAGAGGTGCCAGTTACTGGAATTCGACTGCCTGCATCTGTAAAGGTGCCATCACCATTATTGAGATAGAGTTCATTCACCTGATCGTCTTCACTGACAATGATGATGTCTGGATCACCATCCAAATCAAAATCTGCAATGCCAATGTCCTCACTATCGTGGTTTACCTGTGGAATACGCTTGCTCTCGTTAGTAAATTTCCCTTTGCCATCATTGATGAGTAAAATATTGGGTCTGTGTTCGTTGGCGATGATGATATCCATATCGCCATCCTGATCTAAATCGGCAACGCCCGCATCCATAGAGAGCTGTTGCAGGTCTTTGAAGGGGAGGTGACTGCTTGTTACATCTTTGTAACTAAGGGTAGATTCCTGGCTATTCGCTTGATAAGCAATGCAAAGGACAATTGAGAGAAGGATTATCTTTTTCATCAGGTCGGGTTTGAATGTAAACATACAAGAGGTCAAGTTGAATTGGCAGCTGTATTTATATATATGGTTGTTTATCTGTCACAATCACTTGAATTCCTTACGGTTCACAATAGAAGGCTATGATTGGAATCGCTTTTGCCCTTCCATACCTCTTTCTATCTTTGGTGCTTGAGTAATTTTTTAGCACTTGTCCATGCTTGATAGCATCCCTTTGTTTTCTGCCATTCTAGGCGCAATGCTCTTGTTTGTACTATTTTCTAACAAGAGTGCCTTGGGAAGCAATAAACCTGCCTGGCGCACGCTTATACTGATTATACTCCTGGCCATCCACACACAGGTGGATGCCTACCTCTATTTCACTGGAGTTGATTCTGATTGGGTAGGACTTTCTTTTCTGCACTTTCCATTAATGGGTGGTTTATTCCTGCGCTTTGCCAGTCAACTCACTAGGATTCAGATCAATCTTAAGTTCTGGGGACTTATGCTGGCCATTTATACAGTGATCAGAGTCTTGATTCTTATCCCTGAGGATACGGCTGCCTATGAGAATTACTCCGATGACATCAGCTGGACGGATATAGGAATCATGTTTGATAGCCTGGTATCCAATGCACTCAATATTGGGGGATTGGCACTGGCTTTTACCAAGATCAAAAGACTGGGATTTGTGGTCAAGCCTAGTGCGAAAGAGGAACTAAATCTAAAGTTACTGAGTGGCTTGCTTGTTCTTCAAATGGGTCTTTATGTCGCCTCATTTGGTATTAATATCACCACATTTTTCTATGCCGATCAATGGCTCATCTTTTGGAAGATAGAATCCATGGTCTCCGGTTTCTTTTTCTTTGTGCTGGCTTTTTATGCGATCCGCTTTCCCATCTTTTCTGTCTATGGAGACTTCGAGGATCTGGGAGCCAAGGAAAAGAAATATGCCAACTCATCTCTTGACTCTGAAGACTCCAATCACATCTGGACGGAGATCAGCCGTTTGATGGAAGAGGAGAAACTCTATCTCAATGCGGAGTACCGGCTCAATGACCTGGCGCAGCGGGTAGGTAAATCAATACATCATGTTTCGCAAGCCATCAACCAACATCGGGGCGATAGTTTCTCTGATTTTCTAAATGGCTATAGGGTAGAGGCGGCAAAGGCTCTGCTATCTTCTGATCAGGCACAGCGCTTCACTATTTTGGCCATTGCCCATGAGTCCGGCTTCAATAGCAAGACGGCTTTCTACAATGCCTTTAAAAAGTTCGAAGGCAAAACGCCTTCCCAGTTTATGAAAGAACAGGTCTAGGTGCTTTTCATCTTCAACCCCGATAAAACAGGACATAGAAATCGTTTATAAAGCGTTCCGAATTATAGGAAGGGAAGACTTTGGTCCTTAAAAGCCGCTGTTTTGGTCTATTATTTATCAAAAGATCAAAAACAAATGGAAGATTTAATAGTGTGGGCCGAAGCAAACATAGGCCTGTTTATTTTTGGCTTTTTCCTGTTTGCCATAGGCTTGGCCTCAGTAGAATTCATCTGGGAATGGCGCAAGAAGAAGCTTACCAAATGGAGACTGAAAGAAATGCTCTCAAGCTTTATGGTTTTTATACCAGCTCAACTAACCGAGAAGGCCTCAACTGCTCTTTTGTTCGGTGCTTACTTTCTGGTGTATCAGTTTATTCCCTGGCAAATTCCGGTGAATACCTGGACGATTATACTGGCCATACTGGTAGTAGACTTTATTTACTATTGGGAACATCGTTGGGAGCATGAAATTCGTTTATTGTGGACCTATCATTCTATCCATCATAGCTCACCGATATACAATTATACAACGGCACTGAGGGTATCCTTTATTGACAACTTTGTGTCGTGGATCTTCTTTTTACCAGCCATATTGATTGGCTTTCATCCAGTGATTGTAGCGCTGGCCCTGGTATTTATTCTAACCTATCAGTTCTGGCTACATACCGAGTTGATCCCTAAGCTGGGGTGGTTTGAAAAGATATTTAACAGCCCTTCGCTGCATCGAGTGCATCATGGTTCAGATGAGCTCTATCTGGATAAGAACTATGGTGGTATGCTGATCATTTGGGATCGTATGTTTGGTACTTTTCAGGCAGAAGAATTTAAGCCTACCTATGGCCTGACAACCCAGCTGAATTCCATCAATCCTTTGACCGTCCACTTCAAGGAGTATGCAGATATCGTACGTGATGTAAGGAAGGCTAAAAGCTTTAAAGAGAAACTCAGCTATGTCTTTGGCAAACCCGGTTGGAAACCTGCTGCTAAGCCTTCGACAGCATCATCCACATGAAAAAGTTGATGCGCCAGTACCGCTGGCAGTTTTCATTGACCCTGCTTTTAGTATTACTAGAGGCAGGGCTTTTCCTGCTTTTTCCGCTTTTTATCGGTCAGGCAATAGGGGATGCCATGGAAGCACAATACAGGGGTGCTTATGCCCTGGGCTGCCTGGGCATGGCTAGTCTGCTCGTAGGAGCGGCCAGGCGTTTCTTCGACTCACGTTTTTATGCCAAAGTATATCAACGTCTGGGAACGGCTATTGGTGATGAGACTGATCAATCTGCTAGTACAAAGACAGCTCACCTTAGTTTTCTGACCGAGGTGGTGGAGTTCTTTGAAAACCTGATGCCGCAATTGATCAATAGTACCATTGGTTTGCTAGGTACGGTTATTATTATTGGGGCCATTGACCTCAACCTTTTCTGGGCTTGCCTTGTCGTCTTGCTACTCACATTTATGGTTTATGCACTTTCAGGAAAACGTACTTCAAACCTGAATCATGGCTTTAATACCGAGCTTGAGCAGCAAGTGGATATGGTTTCCAGTCATCAACCCATTCTGCTACGCTACCATTTAAAAAGATTGATGCGTTGGAATATCCGACTGTCAGATCTGGAAACCATCAATTTCTCCATAACCTGGCTTTTCATGATGATCTTTCTCGTTGGTGGAATCATCTATGCCGCCCAAAGCGGAATTGCCCAATATGCTGCCCTCTTCAGCCTCGTGCTTTATCTCTTTCAGTTTATTGAAACGGCTATTCAGCTACCGATTTTCTACCAGCAATGGCTAAGGCTCAAGGTGATTCTTGAGAGGTTGAGGGTGTTGGTTTAGAGGGGTAAGCTTGACTGGATTGGCTTTAATAGTTAGGCACGCTCATTTAGTCCAGGGCTTTTGTCCGACATTTGTCAAGTCGAATTTGATATATTGACTCAATTATCTACTTATAGTTCAAATATTTATTGAAAATTGTTTACTTTCAATACTGACGCCATTTTGATTTGAAGAAAAAGAAATCATCTGAAGAACTTGCATTGTGGCAGCGAGTTTTATTGATCGAAAAATTGCCGTATTTACTTAGCCTTCTTTTTATCGGGGTGGGCTTATGCCTTTCTTATATATTTAAAAATCTCGAAGAATGGCCAGTTATAGAATACTCTATAAAACATTCCAAATCAATCAAAATAAATGATCAAGATTTAGAAGTTTATTCGATCAAAGTTCAAAACATAACCAACAAGTATGTATTCGAAAAAATGGATCTTTATATTGATTACGACAACGAGTTCAATTACCAAATAATAGATGCCTCGCTACAAATTCCCCCACCATCGTTCTTTCCAGATGTAGGTAGTTCATTAGAAAACATTTCATCTCTCTACTATAAACTGAGTATTCAACATTTGCAACCTAGTAGTGAGTTTTCTATTAGCGTAATTGTTGATGGGAAATTTAAACCAAGCTTACGAGTTTATTCAAAGGATAGAGCTAAGGTGTTGGAAGCCAATTTATTAACTTTTTTATTTAAGAATCAACTTCAAGCTATTGCTGCGACATGCTTTCTTTGGATTTTAATAATCTCTCTGTATTTAATATTCTACGCAAAGAACCTTAAAACCAAGACAAATGAGAAATGCTAAATTGCTCTGTTTGATCATATTAATTTTTTATACTGCTAACCTCAATGCGCAAAAAGTTCGAACAATTAAAAGCATTGTCTATAAAAATGGTCAAACAGTACGCCCCGTAGTATCAAATATTTCTTTTTTTAGTAAAGAAGAAATGAAATGGACTCCAGTTGATGGTTCCCTATTTGTTTCAGATACAGAGATAGACTGTGGCATGGTACGCTCGATCAAGATACTACCGAAATACCCGGGAATTTATAAGTCTAGAGAATTGTCGTGTGAGGAAATAACTGAAGAGATTGAAGTATATAGTGTTAAGCAGTTCATTGCCGCGAGGCAGCCTTCTTGGAGTGTTGGTTTTGATGGCCAAACTTTCAATAATTTACTACTGACATTTGAGAAAGACGACCAAATCGACAATGCGATTCTAAAGATCTTGAGACCCATTGGTTTTGAATCTATCTACAATTCAGGAAGATTTATTGTCGAAAGTGCACCAATTGACATAGCTCAAGCGTCAATAATAGATTCACGGAGATACATCTTTTACAACCCTCAAATTGTTCAAAACATTTTGGATAATGACTGGAGAGTTATTGGTGTATTCGCACACGAACTTGCCCATCATTTGTTCATCCAAAACGAAGGAGGACCATTAGATGATGGTGACTTAAATATCAATAAAGAGCTTGAAGCAGATGAATGGGCGGGTTACATACTTGGTTATTTGAATTCCACCAAAGAAGAGGCCGTCTCAATGTTAGAATATCTTCAGAATAGTGAGGACTTTCCAATAAGCCTGAGTGAGCGATCTTCACGTATAACAAAAGGATGGGATAAGGCGGTTGAGAATAAATTAAACTCACTGATCAATAAAAAATACGTCTTATATCAGAGCTTAGCTGAGGAATTAATTAATAAGTATGAGTTTGATGAGCAAGTTGGGGTAGAATATATGTCTGATATGAAGAAGGCAAAGAGATACTTAGATACGGCCATTTCAATGAATGACTATAACTCAGTCCTTTATTTCGAAAGAGCTAAGGTAAACTCAATATTTGACCTTGCGGGTGGAGTCGCTGACGCCAGAAAAGCACATGATCGAGACCCAAATGATGTCGAGATAATTTCTCTGCTGGCCTTAATGAGTATACGGATTAATCAATATCAAGACGCAGAGAGTTTTTTTGACTTGTTGCAAGGCGCTAAGCTGAAGGATCCAGCTATGTATGATTACGTGCAAGGCACTATTTACTTTAATAAGCGTAATTTTGCAGAGGCGATACAGTCTTTCACGAAGGCAATTGAAAAGAGCCCTACTAAAGCACTTAATTCGAGACATTACAGGGGGCTCAGTTATGCTCAAACTCAAGAGTTTGAGAAGGCGCTTGTAGATTTTACAGAATCAATTAAAATAGCCCCTAAGTATCTAAATGGATATCAAGAGAAAGCAAATCTTGAATCAATGCTAGGGCGGTACGATGATGCTTATGCAACAGTAACAAAAGGGATATTAAGATCAGACCCAATAAATCGACCGTTTTTGTATCATCAACGAGCTTTTTTTAGGTATAACGTATGGAATCAAAGTAGATCACAGGGTTGGGCAGCCGCTCTATCAGGGGAAGACAAAACTGAGCTTAACAATATAATCAGAGACCTCGAAAGGTCTTTGGCAATTAACCCATCTAATCTAGATGCACAATTCTTAAAGGGACAAACCCTAATGGCGCTCAAGGAATTTCGTGAGGCATTCAAAATATTTAATGATCTTGTAATAAAAAACCCTATTGAATTGAACTATCTATGGAGAGGAATGGCCTCATCTCACATTCGTAGATATGGTGATGCTGAAAATGACTTTAATTTTTACCTTAATAAGTTTCCAAATGACTTAGGGACAATTGAGGCGCGTGCTTTTATGAGAGCTGCGCTAAAGAACTATGATAAAGCTATAGAAGATTTCAATAAATTAATTACTCTTAACAGTGCGAATACTAATGCTAGAAACGGGCGCGCCCGTGCATTCTTCAACGTAGCTAAATACGAACAAAGCCTACAAGACTTTTTGGCTTTGGATCAGTTAGATGGAATAGGAAATGTGACTTTTTATGACTTCGGCACAGGGCTTACAAGCTATATGAAAAGCGTCAAATACTACTTGAATTTTCATATAGCTCAATGCTACGAGTACCTAAATCAAAATGATAATGCTGATAATTATTATAGCAAGCTAATTGACCTTGATGATAAAGATTACGAAAGCTTGATTCTCAGAGGTTTGTTTAGAAAAAGAATTAGTAGAATGGACCTTTCCAAACAAGATTTTCAAAGAGCATTGATAGTCTTTCAATCTTTAAAAGAAGAAGAAGAATATACCTTTTGGGAGTACCAGAGACTTTTTGAGATTTATCTTGCACTAGAAAACTATGATTTGGCCGAACGTGCAATTCAGAGGAAGTTTGCTTTAGAGGAAGATTGGGCACACCCTTATACTCGCTCTCAAATCGCCAGAGTTCTAATAGCCCAAAAGCGGTATAAAGAGGCACTGAAAAACCTAAGTCCAAATACCGTAGACAAATTTAATCGAGATGGTCATAACTACTATTCAGGTATTGCATTGATTAACTTAGGTGAGGTTGCCAAGGGCTGCGAACACTTGCGGCTAATTGATTTTCAAGGACATCCTGAGTTTACTGACTTGGATTCAGCGAGACAAAATTTTTGCAATAATTAAGTTTCGGTGAATTGCCAGACCAGATTTCGATTTGTATCCAAATCTGGTCTGGCAGACTTGAATATGTTTCTAGTGTAAGGCTTAAGAGGTTATTGATACTTAATCTAGTGGTCGGCCTGATTCTAGGGGTAGGAGGAGAGCAATGACACACTTATGTGACATGCGTTGCTGGCGCATGTGTGTGGCATTTAGGGGTTGAATAGAGCCGCTAAATTCACATTAATAGTTTTATAAATTTATCAATGCCAAGGCTAAGCATTGTGAATATCACTGCAAAAAGACCAAAAAAACCTGCAGTGAGATGATATGGATCTTCAGCTAATGCTCCTTTAAAAAGTAATCTATTAGCAGGCATGATTACCATTTTGCCAATTGTAGCCATGACAATAATGAACAAGTATATTAATGTAGGAATAAAAGTAGTGTGCATTGCCCAGAAAAGAGGGCCAAATTCTAAGGCTCCATTATCTTGAGGGCTAGCACCCAGTAACACTTTAGATACTTGAAGTATAGATAGCTCTTTGTCAGTATTTAGTAAACCAAAGTACAAGGAAAGAATTGCAAAAACCGCAGCAAGGAGCAAATCCAATATTATAACAACTCCAATATTCCACTTTTTTGATTTACGGTTTATTAAAGGAACGGCTTGTTCGAGCAGAGCAATTGTGGTAAAAAGCGTCAGGTTATCAAATAATATATTTGAGATAAGTAACTGAGAGTTTATGTCAACATCACATGTTGCACATAGTAGGTGACCTATCACGAATGATAATATTGTTAGAATAATACTTAGAGAAATACTCAAGCCTGATAACATCCAGCGATCCTCTAGCTTTCGTAGAATACTGTTGTCGACTAAGGATAAAAAGTAATGTGTAAAAGCAGTTGTTATATCCAGTACTGCATTCCCAAAAAGGTAGCTAAATACTGGAGTGAGACTTAAAAGAATTATACTAGCGATATATATATCAAGAGTCAGTACTAGGTTTATCCCATAAAAAACACCAAAAAAACGTATGAATACTATAGCTAATTGTAGGAGCCAAATGAGCCAATGCATCAAGAATTCAAATACGGACTTATTCACTTGATAAGGACTAACAGCATTTCTTTTGACTAGTGGAAGACGGTTCTCTAGAAAAAGAACACAAATAACTAGAGCGGTCGTAATTGCATAATTAAACAAGTCGGAAAATAAGATAAACGTACTGGCCCCAGTTACAATGACTTCTAGAAATGTCAGTTTATAAACTGTATTTAAAAAATCTATCTGGCTTGTCTTTCTTATATACCTCCGATAGAAGGATTTTAAATTTAGAACTCTCACATAAACACTAAACATAGATTGTAACCTTCCAACTATCACCGTGGAGGAAAAAATCGCCAGACCAGCCACAAAATTTAAAAACTTGATTATCACCAATAGTGGCAGATGAATTAAATAGTTAGAATCAATCCAATGCCAAAGGCGTTCGTAAAACCCTCTTATCTGTTTTTTATCTTCAATACTGTTTCGAAGTCGGCTTGAGTATTCAAACCAGCCGGCACTAATTCCAAAAAAGGCAGATAAACAAAACAGAACTATGGAAAGAAAAATTAAGGTGTTTTTCAGCATACTTAATTTGGAGACTTAAGAGAGTTCTTGAGTGGAATCAAACTTCGAAATTAGATTCATTAATAACGCTATCCCTAAATTTTACATTGAATAAGTGCTATTAATTGCACATATTTCAAAATACATTATTTTAAGTGAATGGAACAAAATGATCTAGCTATCCTTGGAATTATTATTTCAGTATTAGGCATTCTACTTGGCACCGGCATTTATTACAGAAGGAAGTCAAAAAACCATCAGCCTCTGTAATTGAAAACGGATAGTAGCGGTGCGCGCCACTGCGCGGTTAACATAATATGATTATATAACCAACGTGGCTGTAAACAGCCTAGAACCACGCATTTCCATTAGTTTGTTATATAATTTATATTATGTAAAATAGAATAGATATAAAGAAAGGGAAGATCTCTCCTCCCTTATAACTTTAGACTATTCTCCGCCTTCTAGCTTCTCCAGCGTGTCTAGTACTTTGTCTCTCTTATCATCCATGCCCAACTGATCATAGATGGTACTCAATGGTCTGAGTGCGTATACATCCTCTGCATCTGCAGCGATCAATTTCTCGAACATTGGAAGCGCTTCTTTGAATCTGTCCTGCGCTGCTTTCTTCTTAGACTCGTAAGCTGCATCATCATCAACGCTCATGCTCGCTTCTTTCATCATCTCTACTCCCTGGTTAAAGATTACTGATCCAGCTACATAGTAAGCGTCCAGATAATTCGCATCCATCTCTAGTGCTTTCTTAGCGCTTACCTCAGCGTCAGCTAACTCTTCGTTGTTCCACTGCAAGAAACCTAGAGTATAGTAAGTCACTTTATCAGCGTTGCCAGCGTCTACGATTTTCTTAAGGTTGGTAATGGCTTCGCTCATCTTATCAGCCTTAATCAATACTTCTACTTCCCAGCTGCCATAAAGCTTCTCATCAGGGAAAGTATCCTGAGCGTTTCTGATTACCTCAAGGGCATCGTCAAACTTCTCGCCATCAATATTGCTCTGGATTAGCTTTTGGTAAGCATAAGATTTGTTGCCGTATGCTTCTTCAGCAGCGATAACAATCTTGAAGTACTCCGATGCTTTCTCCTCGTTATCTGCATTATCGGCAGCATAACCAGTAAAGAATGCACGGTCAACACTTGGTGTAATCTGGTAAGCAAGGTCCAGGTAAGGATACGCTTTCGCATAATCCTCATCTTCCAATGCCACATTGGCCACGCCTACCAACCAGTACTCTAAGAGTCCCAGTTGCTCTCCACCTACTGCTTCCTGATCGTTCAGTGGGTTGGTGAGTGCTTGCTCCAAAATGTCTTCTTTTGCTTTTGGCGTAGCCAGCTCTAGTGCTTTGTTGAACCAGTCTAAACTTTCCTTCGCCAAGTCCAGGTCCTCTAATCCGCCATCGATGAATTTCTGAAGGCTGATTTTACCTAAAAGTGAGTAAACTTCTGAGCTACTGCCTGTTTCAGCATTCTCTGCTGCTTGTTTAGCCAAAGTGGTGGCTTCTTCGTATGAGCCTTTTTTGAAGGCCTTTTGTGCACTTTTCATCACCTTCTTCTGAGCAAAAGCGCCCATAACTAAAAGTGATAATGCCGCTGTGAAAAATAGCTTTTTCATGAGTAAGTATTCTAGTTAAGTCTTAATTATTCCTCTGTATTATTCTCATCCGAGGCTTCTTCTGATGCCTCAGTGGTAGTATTCTCATCTTCTGAGGCCAAAACCTCTTCTTCTTCGCCCTCTATCAATTCAATTTTCTCTACAGATGAAATCTCATCCCCATCGTTTAATCGAATGACGCGAACGCCCTGTGTAGCTCGTCCCATGACCCTCAAACCACTCACCGAAATACGGATTGTGATTCCAGATTTGTTAATAATCATTAAGTCATCGGTATCGATTACCTCTTTAATTGCAACTAAGTTACCAGTTTTCTCGGTAATGTTAATGGTTTTCACACCCTTACCGCCTCTTTTGGTAATTCGGTAATCATCTATTGGAGAGCGTTTGCCGTATCCTTTTTCCGATACGACCAACAGGTTAGCATCTTCCCTAGCTACACATACCATGCCAACTACCTTGTCGTCTTCTCCCTCCAAGGTCACTCCTCTCACTCCGGCAGCCGTACGGCCCATCGCTCTGGTTTGACTTTCGTGGAAGTGAACCACCTTACCAGAACGCTTACCAATAATGATGTGATTATCACCATTTGTGAGCTTTATTTCCAGTAAACGATCGCCTTCGTTGATGGTAATGGCATTGATTCCGTTCGTTCTAGGACGTGAATATGCTTCTAATGTGGTCTTCTTAATGGTGCCTTTTTCAGTACACATGACCACATAGTTATTATTGATATAGTCTTCGTCTTTGAGGTCGGCTACATTGATCACCGCCCTGATTTTATCACCAGGTTCTATGTTGATCAGGTTCTGCACCGGACGTCCTTTAGAAGTTTTTCCACCTTCAGGCAGTTCCCAGACCTTCTTCCAATAGACCTTACCGAATTCTGTGAAGATCAAAAGGTAGTTATGGGTCATCCCCACAAACAGGTGTTCTGTAAAGTCATCGTCCTTGGAGCCCGCTCCTTTAGATCCTACGCCACCTCTGCCCTGCGTTCTGTACTCTGAAAGCAAGGTTCGCTTCACATATCCCTGATGAGAAATGGTAATTAACATCTCTTCATTAGGGATCATATCTTCCGTGGTGAAGTCTTCCGCAGAATGAATAATATCCGTTCTACGCTCGTCTCCATATCGATCCTGAATCTCGATCAGCTCATCCTTGATGATGCCCATTCGAAGCTCTTCTTTCTCAAGAATCTCTTTCAACTTGGCGATCAATTCCATGATCTCATCGTATTCTTTCTGGATTTTCTCTCTTTCAAGTCCGGTTAGCCTTTGCAGACGCATTTCCAGGATAGCTTTCGCCTGAATTTCGCTTAGTTTAAACTTCTCAATCAAGCCTGCTTTAGCAATCTCAGGATCTCTTGAGCTTCTGATCAAATCAATGACCTCATCCAGGTTATCCAAGGCGATCAGATAGCCTTCTAAGATATGAGCTCTCTTCTCCGCTTCCTTTAATTCGTACTCTGTACGTCTGATGACTACCTCATGTCTATGATCAACATAGTGCTTGATTAAGTCTTTGAGGTTCAGTGTATAAGGACGTCCTTTTACAAGTGCTACATTATTAACACTAAAGGATGATTGTAGCTGTGTGTACTTGAACAGGTTGTTCAAAACCACATTACCTATCGCATCCTTTTTCAGCTCATAAACAATGCGCATTCCGTTTCTATCAGACTCATCTCTGATGTCAGAAATGCCCTCAATTTTCTTTTCATTGACTAAGCCTGCTGTCTTTTCAATCATGCTGGCTTTGTTGACCTGATATGGTATCTCGGTCACAATGATTTGCTCACGGCCGGTTTTAGTAGTTTCTATGTCCGCCTTAGCGCGCAGCACTACTCTACCTCTACCCGTCTCCAAGGCTGATTTCACACCGGTATAACCATAAATGGTACCTCCAGTTGGGAAATCCGGTGCAGTCACATGCTGCATCAGCTCAGACACCTCTATGTCGTTATTATCAATATAGGCTACTACTCCATTCACAACCTCTGTCAGGTTATGTGGGGCCATATTGGTGGCCATACCTACAGCAATACCTGAACTACCATTTAAGAGCAAGTTGGGCAACTTACCCGGTAGTACGGTAGGCTCTTTTAAGGAGTCATCAAAGTTGAACTGAAAGTCAACCGTGTCCTTATTGATATCTGTTAATAATTCTTCTGCAATTCTCCGCAAGCGAGCCTCTGTATAACGCATCGCTGCTGGCGAGTCACCATCAACGGAACCAAAGTTACCCTGACCGTCAACAAGCGGGTATCGCAATGACCATTCCTGGGCCATTCTCACCATGGTGTCATACACGGATGAATCACCATGCGGGTGATACTTACCGAGTACCTCTCCTACGATTCTTGCTGATTTTTTGTAAGCTTTGTTCCAGTTGACGCCCAGGTCTAACATGCCGTACAAAACCCTTCTGTGAACGGGTTTCAGGCCATCTCTAACGTCTGGTAGTGCTCTTGAAATGATCACCGACATGGAATAGTCGATGTATGCACCCCGCATCTCATCTTCTATGTTAATCGGGATGATTGTTTCCT
>JGI12316J15310_10000016_pt7 | contig 16082 bp, 16 predicted proteins | sample MarCyaLeptolynsp_FD_15310 | JGI IMG/M metagenome (IMG submission 15310)
ACTTGCGATTGGATCTGCGCCGGACGTTGAAGGGCGACGGTTGGGACGAGGAGCCGGAATGAGGTCAAGGGTTGGATTGTTGAGGGAAGGGGGCGGCCGCCCCCTTCCCTCAACAATCCAACTCAACCCCCGGGTCAGCGGAACGAAGCGAAGAGGGAGCGAACGGGAAAGGAGCGAGTGTCACATATGTCCCGTGAACGTTTTGTCACATATGTTTGGTTGCTTGACACGTGAGCCCGCGACCACGGCCGCACGTGAAGCCTCGCCCGCTGCGACATGGCCTCGCAAGTAAGATTCCTAGCAAGGGCAAGAGCCACGAAGACCTCGACGATCCATTCACGACCGCCCGGTTCAGTTCTTTCACAGCCCCTGGGTGCCAGGTCCCAAGGCGATTTGCAAAGCAATAGCCCGTTGTTCAGCCCGAAGGGGGCTCAGCCTGCAGAGACTCGGTATGCCGAGTCCGCCCGTGCGCAAGCGGCAACCACGTCTACAACGCCGCCTGAACGTCCTTCATCAGGCGTTTGGCGCCCTCCACGCCGTCCCACGGCCCTTGCTCAAAATCCAAAGCGATCTTGCCGATGCGCCCGACGTAGCGCACGGCTCCAGCCGTGCCGCCTTCGAGCCGTGCTCGAAGGTTTCTCGCGCGACCCCGCACCGCTGCCCCGAACCCAAATGGGGCTGTGAAAGAACACAACGACCATCCGATTCCCCACGACCGCCGGCGAACGAACAAGAACCTCCCCAAGAACCCCGTCACGCATGAATCCACAATGGCCTGCCGTCCAGCATCCGTGCCGCGACCGTAAGGTCGTGACCACCGCGACCCGGGAAGCCTCGTCTGCATCGACCTCCGCACCGCGACCTTTTCGAACCTCTATCGGGGACGGGTTCCATTCGGTCGCGCAGCCACTCTTCCGAGGGCGATCAACGGGGCCGTTCTCCCCCCTCCAACAAATCACCCCTTCCACGGCGCCTGCGGAGCTCGCCACGCCCGCCCCCCTAGAGGAAGGAACCGCGGCAACATAGGCGGTGTCAAACCGGTATGGCAGCTCCGCCGACATCGCGCACCTACTGGGCTGGCTCGTCTCTCGTGTTTTGCGCGTTCGCCTACGGACTCAGCTACTACTTCTTCGGCCCAGCAGCCGACGGAAGCGGCTACTGGCCCACAACGGCGCTGCCCGGCTACTCTCCGCCCCTAGCCACCCTGGGCGAGTTTGAAGGGGGCGGCAGAATCTGGCTCCTCTACCAGCTTCCCTACCTATTCTGGTCGGCGCTCTACTCCGGGGCCGTCATTCCAACGCTGGCGCTGATCCACCGCCGGGCGCCCGCGCGTTCGCGGCACGCAGCAAGCTTCGCGGCCTCCGTTCTGGTGATCGCAGCCATATCAGCGGCATCACACTTCGGCCTGTTCGGAGGCTACCGAAGCCTGGGCGCCCGGTCCCTGCCTGACGAATTCCAGCTTGTTCTGGTGGTCTTTTGGCTGCCCTTGGGCGCCGTCGCGACCGCCCTGTCATGGGGCCACGCGCGGATTGGGCTCAGACCGTCCGCCGCCGCTCGAAACTTGCACCCCCGAGCTACGCTAAAGGCAGAGTTACGCCCAACAACATCCAAAGAGACAAATGGTCCTAGATCGCAAGTCCCAGCGAACCCCAAGAATCGCATGTCAGTACCATGACATTTTTGAAGACAGCTTAAATTGCTCAATCTAGGCCACTTAAGAGGAATCGAAACGGTTAGGAAAATTGAAAAATCCCAAAACCGAAGTACTTTTGTTGATTCCAAAGAACTTACGCCAGAAAAAATGTCAAAACCCTGTCAAAACCTGACATTTTCGTGCAAAACACTGACATCGCCCAACGAACAATCAATCACTTACAGACGAAAAATGTCAGTCCCATGACATTTCCCCAACCGGTACCTTTGCCGACTCTCAAAAACCTCCGTCCCGGTACCGCAATCACAGACGAGGCCTACATCTCCCAACTCTCCAACTGAACCTTCCATCCGTCGGCTTCCTTCACCATCTGGACCGTAGCCGAGCCCTCATCCGAGCTGTCGCAGGCCGGAATCTCCCCCTCGACCTTCAACGTCGCTTGGTCGCCGTTCTCTTCGACACTCACGATCGTCGCCTCACGCGGATGCCCGTCCTGGAAAAACTCCAAGAAGAACTCCGCGTCTTCGCCCGTGATCTGGTCCGCATGCTCCTTGATCGCGAACTTCTTCCCCTCATCGAGTTCGAGCGCCATCATCGCCTGGTAGTAAGCGATGTACGCCTTGGCCGGCGCCGAGTCCGTCTCGCCGTCAATCGTCGCCTCGATCGGTCCCCGCTCCGACTTCAGCGAAACGTCGAACTCGACCGAATAGGCAAACGTGTGGTCGGCGAACGAGCCTTCCGCCAGCGCGACCGACCCGCGCAGCCTCTCCTCGTCGAACTGCTCGATGCTCACCTCGGGCTCGCCGATCGCTCCGAGCTTCCCGCCCCAGCTCATGTGAAACAGCCCGTTCATCCCCGCGGGCTCGACCGCCTTGGTCGCCATCGAAAGGCTCACCGCGACGCCGCGAAGCTTCCCCGAAGACGCCAGCATGAAGGCGTCGTAGGGACCGCACCCGTCGGGCAGCGGCCGGTCGGTAATCAGCAGCCCCGCCTGGTCGAGCCCGGTCTCGACGGCGACCGCGCTCAGCTCCACCCGATCGCCGTTAGCCGTCAGTTCGCCGCTCGCCGAGTCCGCGGCCCAAGCGTGCCCGCAAAGGGAGAAAACGGCTACGCCAAGTCCCAGCAAGTAACGTCGCATTGGAGGAGATTATAGCCGCGTTCCGGCGCGCCTCAACGCCAAAATCAGGCAGTCGCGGGCAGGCCGCTCTAGGGAGTCTCGGCCGGATCTTCGACCGGATCGAGAGCGCCCGATTCGATCGCTTCGATCATCGCCGCCGCTCGCGTGCGGGCCAACTGGACGATCTGCTTTTTCGCGACGATCTTCTTAAGGATCGGGAGCAGTTGCTCCGGCGAGATGATCCGCCTCCGATCCATCGAGCTCTGCAGGTGCAGCAGCGCCTTGTTGACGCCCAACCGGTCAAACTGCGTCACGCGCTCGAGCTCGATCAGGTGCCGACAGGTAGCGGTCACCTTGAGGAACCAGGTCGAGAGCGACTGCGCTTCCGGGATCTGGCTGAAGACGAACTTCGACTCGCTGCGGACCTGGCCGTCTTCGCCCGTCCAGCGGATCACCTTGTCGCCGGTGAACGCGGTCTTCACCTCGCTCTGCACTTCCCCCTCTCGGCCTTCGAGCGCTTGGGCCCAGTTGAACAGCCGCTCCAGCGTCTTCTCGTCGACGGTGAACTCGACCGGGAACTCGTCGTCCACCGCCTCGCGATAGACCGCCTCGCCGCTGCGCTGGACCGTGACGTCAAAGTACTCGGGGACGCTCTTGGGAAAGTCGCGCGAGTAGAACAGCGACTCTTGGGCCGTTAGGGAGGTCGCCGCCAGGATGAGCAGGAGCAGCTTACCCACGACGGACTCCCGCTACCACCGGTCTACGCCCCGGCCGTCGAGCTGCGTGGTCGAACGCGGTTTGCGAGGCGTGGCAGATGGCGGCGGCCAGCGCGTCGGCCGCGTCATGCGGTTCGACCGGTTCGCGCAATCCCAACAGCGTCGAAACCATCATCTGCACTTGCGCCTTTTCGGCCCGCCCGAAGCCGACGACCGACGACTTGATCTCCAGCGGCGAATACTCGCCGACCGGCAGTTCGCGCTCGGCGGCGCACAACAGAGCCACTCCGCGAACGTGGGCCAGCTTCAACGCGGACTGCGCGTTGACCGCGTGAAAGACTTCCTCAACCGCGACGCGCTCGGGACGGTGCTCGTCGATCACCTCGGCGAGCCCTCGATGGATCTTGCGCAATCGTTCGGCAAACGGAGTCTTGGACGAAGTGCGCACGACTCCGGTTGCGACCAGCCGGTGACGCCGACCGTCGGTGTCGATGACGCCGTATCCGGTCGTCGTCGAGCCGCAGTCGATGCCCAAGATCCGCACGGGGCCTCTAGGCGGACAACGCTTCGAGTTCGGCGTCGTCGATGTCGAAGTTGGCCCAGACGTTCTGGACGTCGTCGTGGTTGTCGATCGCGTCATACATCCGCATGACGGCGGCCGCTTCCTTTCCTTCGACCTTGACCGTGTTCTGCGGTACGCGCGTGACCTCAGCCGAGACCGGCTCGACGCCAAGCGCCGTCACCGCCGCCAAGATCTCATCGTGCGCGTTGGGCTCGCCCAGAATCTCGAACACCTCTCCCTGGTCCTGCATGTCCTCGGCGCCGGCGCCGAGAGCGGCCTCCATTAGGTCGTCTTCGGTAGTGTCCGTCTTGTTGACGACGATCTGACTCTTGCGGTCGAAGATCCAACCCACGCAGCCGTTCTCGCCGAGGTTCCCGCCGTTCTTCGAGAAAGCATGACGCAACTCGCTCACCGTGCGATTGCGGTTGTCGGTCACCGTCTCGACGTACACCGCCACGCCGTGCGGCGCGTAGCCCTCAAACGTGATCTCCTCCAGCGACTCGCCTTCCAACTGGCCGGAACCGCGCAGAATCGCCTTCTCAATATTTGCGTTGGGGACGGATTTCGCCTTGGCAGCCGTCACCGCCGTGCGCAAACGAGCGTTCGCCGAGGGGTCGGCGCCGCCGCGCGCCGCGATCTGAATTTCCCGAAGAAGGCGCGTGAAGACCTTGCCGCGCTTGGCGTCCAGAGCCGCCTTCTTGTGCTTAATCGTGTGCCATTTTGAGTGGCCGGACATGACTCGAAACTCCCCTCGCCCGCTCAGCGGACGTACCCTCAAAGAATAGCAAGACCGTCCCGGGCCAGGCTGCTCAGCGCTCCGGACAAGGGCTGCGTGAGGTATACGATGGGAACGTCCGTCCCTCTGTCGTCCCCCTGCAATGCGCGCCCTCCCAACCGCCCTCCGCCTCTTCCTGAATCTCCTGGCGGTCGCCCTTCTCCTGGCGGCGCCGCGCGGTCAGGCGCAGCCGCTCGAGGAGCTGATCTCGGACCTGCTCACACGCCCAGCGGCGCAACGTGCGGTTTGGGGCGTCCACGCCGTCTGGCTCGACGACGGCTCGCCGCTCTACTCCCACAACGAGCAGAAGCTCTTCACTCCGGCTTCCACGGCCAAACTCTACTCGACCGCCCTCGCCCTGCACACCCTCGGCGGCGACCATCGCTTTGAAACGCTGGTCACGGCCGAGACGCCGATCTCCGCCGGCGGCGTCCTGTCGGGCGATCTCCGCCTCATCGGCGGCGGTGATCCGAACCTCTCGGCGCGCATCCTTCCCTATGACCCAAAGACCGAGTTCGGCGAGGACCGCATGGCGCCGGTCCGCGAGCTCGCCGAGCAACTCTACGCCGCCGGGCTGCGGCGTGTCGAGGGCGACGTCGTCGGCGACGATCGACGCTACGTCTGGCAGCCGCATCCGCCCGGCTGGTCAATCGAAGACGCCGTCTGGGGCTATGGCGCCCCGGTCAGCGCCCTCAGCTTCAACGACAACGCCGTAGAAGTTCTCATTCGCCCAGGAACCGCCGCCGGTCAGCCGGCGCAACTCCGCTTTGAGCCCGACTTCGAGTACCTGCGCGTCGTCAACCGGACCCAGACCGCCCGCACCCGTCGCGTCGCTAAGTGGCTCGACGCCCGACGACGCAGCGGAGAACCGGCCTCCATCGATCTCTGGGGGCAGATCTCCATCCGGTCCCCGGGCCGCGAGATGACGTTCGCCGTCGACGACCCGGCGCTCTTCGCCGCCGCCGCCCTGCGCAGTGAGCTGGAGGCTCTGGGAGTCGAGATCGAGGGCGGCCTGCGCGCGGATCACCTCGAGCCCCACGAAGTCGCCGATCTCAAGCAGGGGCCCGCCCCGGAAGCGAGCCCGGGCATCGTGCTCGCCCGCCGTCCCTCGCAGCCGCTCGGCGAGATCCTGACGGTCATCAACAAGTCCAGTCAGAACCTACACGCCGAGATGCTGCTTCGCGAGGCGGGCTTGGCGACCTATCGCATCGGAACTCTAGAGGCGGGGATCGGGGCGCTACGCGATCGCCTCAAGGAGATCGGGCTCAGTCCCTGGGAGTTCTACCTCGGAGACGGCTCCGGACTCTCGCGCAAGAGTCTCGTCAGCCCGGCCGGAACCGTGAAGCTGCTGCGGGCGACGGCCTCGTCGGCGAACGGCGACCTGTTCCGCGGCACCCTGGCTGTGGGAGGCGTCGACGGGACGCTCGACTGGCGGTTCTCCGACGGCCCGCTCGAAGGCCGCCTCAACGCCAAGACCGGGACCCTCTCCCACGTCACCGCCCTGGCGGGCTACGCAACCGCGGCCGACGGCCGACCTTTCGCCTTCGCCGTCTTCGTCAATAACTTCGGCGTCTCGACGTCCTATATTCGCAACCTCGTCGATCGCATCGTCGAAACGATGGCGACGAGCGAGCCGCAGTCGCCCTAGAGCGGGGAGGCGCCGACAGTCCAGCGACTGAGGAGTCCGGGACCGACGGCGCCGTCAAGGAACCGTTCTTGAGGAGGGCTTATTCTCGCCGAAGGTTGCGAAGCTTGCGACCGCCGGCCAACATGCCCAGTCCGATCAGCATCAGACTAATCGTGCCCGGCTCAGGAATCTCTTCGCCCGGGGGCGGAGGCGAGGGGACGCCGGTGACCAGCCAGTCGTTGAAGCCGGGCCAACGGCCCTGCACCCAGCCCTCCCCGACCCAGCCCGTGCCCGGCGCATCCGGAAGCTTGGAACCGTCGTTGTCCCAGATGAAAGCCCAGCCGTCCAAATCTTGCTTGCCGAGCAGTTCGTAGCTGCAATCGACCGTACAAGGGGCGATGGCGGTGATCGACCCGTTCCCGCCGCTCGCGCGGAACCCCTCGCCGAATGCGGACAGACCGAAAAGGAAGTACTCGACGTCGAAGTTCACTCCGTCACCGGGTTCCGTGTTGCGGTCGATCGTTCCGAAGATGCGCGCACCGGCCGCGAGATCGTCAGGGTCATAGGTGAGGTACAGCGGTCCGCCGTTGCCTCCTAAATTGTTTCCGGCGCTGTACGTCGCGTCGAGGTGGTCTAGACGTAGGCCGTAGGCCGTGTCCGGATCCGTGTCGTCGTACAAGAGCCCGCCGGGGTGGTCACCCAGCAAGAAAAATACCGGCGCGGCCTGTGTGGCCGGCGCGAAAACGCCGAGTGCTGCAAGCAGAGCGGCGGCAATACAAGTCCTTGGCATGCTGTTTCCTCATTCCTCTACGAGCGGGGCGGGATCGAGATCCCTCACTCCGCAGGGGGACAATCCTTCGTTTGGCGGACCTAACCTACGACTCGCGTAGTAAGACCTGCCGATGAGGCTCAGCATGCAGGAAGGAATTCGGGTTTTCCTAGACCCAATCTGAATTTGAGACCAAGATACCGGCGTTTCAGGTTCTCGCTCGAAGTACCCAGCGCCTACGGAAATGGTACTTCCGTTCCGGCGACTCCGTTGCAGTAGCGGCTAAGTCTCATCATTCGGTCGACTTAGCTGCTCGGTGCGCACCAAACGAGAAAGGCGCCGCCGGTCCGACCACTGAGGGGTCTGGGACCGACGGCGCCGTGAAGGAACCGTTCTGAGAGCGGGCTTAGTCTTGCTTGCGGTTGCGGAACTTGCGACCGCCGGCGAGCATGCCCAAGCCGATCAGCATCAGACCGACCGTACCCGGCTCCGGAACTTCTTCGCCCGGCGCGTCGGACGGGACGCCCGTGACGAGCCAGTCATTGGTACCGGCGCCCTCAAGCCAGCCGTTGCCGACCCAGCCTTCGCCCAAGTTGGTCCCGTTGGGGCCAAGGCGGAAGCCGATGTTGCTGAAAATGAAGGCGAGGCCGTTGTCATCCTGCTTCCCGATCAGGGAGAAAGGATCACAGTTGAGGGAGCAGGGGCCGGCGGCCGAAGCCGTGCCGTTGCCGCCGGTCGCGGTGAAACCTGCGCCTTCAGCTACGACGCCGCTCAACTCGTACTCGACGAAGAAGGCTTGGCCCGGTCCGCTGTCGGAACCGTCGCCGGGGTAGTACCGGTCGATGAAGCCGCGAATTTCCGCCGTCAGCGCGACAGGGTCGTACTCAAGAACCAACGGTCCGCCTTCGCCGCCGAGGTTGCCCCCGACGCTGTACAAGGCGCCTTGTTGGTCATAGCGAAGGCCGTAGGCGGTATCGCTGGAGCCGTCGTACTCTCTCCCGTCGGGGTGGTCCCCCAACAGGAAGAACATTGGTGCGGCCTGGGTGGCCGGCACGAACATGATGCCGACTGCGAGGAGCAGTGCGGCTGCAATGGTTATCCTTGGCATTTTTCCTTTCATTCCTCCACGTGTGTAGGACAGATGTCGTAGGGGACGCTAGTGTCGGGTCGCTCGATCTCTTACGGATGCGTAGCGTGGTACAGCTCCCGACTCCGATATTTGGTGCTATCTGACAGGTAGATTTAGATTCTCTCCGTGGCCGCCACCCTACGACAGACGACGTACGCCGGTCGCGGAGCTTCGCCAACGCACCAAGGATGCACCTAGGAGCTGCCGTATTCCAAGTAACAAACAGCAAAATGTAACCACGGTACCCCTGAAGTCCTACTTGGAACCCACTTAGTCCTACTAGAATCGTAGTACTTCCAACCAGTACTGCCGCCGGGACCGAAACAGAGTCTCGCACGGGTGGACCAGACGGGCGTAACTTCCGGGCCGGATCGGCCGAACAGAGGGGCTAGGAGCGGCTCGGCGTTCAGCGACGACCGCTCGATCTCCCCATGGCGACCTTCTCCACTCCGACCCTCGGCGGCACGTCCGAAACCGAAGATCTGCGCGAATATCTGCGCTTCTACTATGGGAAGTACCTAACCAAGACGGCCGACCTCGCCGAGAAGGCCTGCTGCACCCTCGATACGTCGGATCGCCACGCCGAAATCTTCCGGTTGATTCCAGATGCGGTCGCCGAACGCCACTACGGTTGCGGTTGTCCGATTCCAGACGACGACTTGACCGGGCTCACCGTGCTCGACCTAGGCTCCGGCGCCGGGGTGGACGCCTTCCTGATGGCGCACAAGGTCGGCGAGAGCGGGTTCGTCCACGGCGTCGACATGACCGACGAGCAGTTGGAGGTCGCGCGCTCACACGCCGACGAAGTGGCTCGCAACTTCGGCTACGAGCGCCCGAACACGGCGTTTCACGAGGACTTCATCGAGACGGCGGATGAGATCGCGGACGAATCGATCGATCTGGTGATCTCGGACTGCGTGCTGAACCTGTCGCCGCGCAAGGATCTCGTCTTTGAGACGATCGGGCGTGTACTGAAGCCTGGCGGCGAGTTCTATGTCGCTGATATCGCCGCGGATCGGCGCGTTCCGGATTCGATCCGGACCGACCCGCAGATGATCGCCGAATGCTTGGGGGGAGCGCTGTACGAGCACGACTGGTTCGACCTGATGAAGGAGCACGGCTTCCGCGACCCGCGGACGGTCTCGCGCCGGACGGTCCAGACGGAGGCCAAGGGCGAGCCGATCACCTTCTACTCGATGACGGTGCGGGCCCAAAAATTCGCCGAGCCGCTCGATTGGCGCTGCGAAGACTACGGCCAATTCGCCGTCTACGACGGCTCATGTCCCGGCCAGGAAGCGCGGTTTACCTATGACGACCACCACGTCTTCGAGGCGCACCGGCCTACGGCGGTGTGCCGCAACACGGCCCGCATGCTTTCCGAGACGCGGCTGGGTCGCTACTTCGAGGTCAGCGAGCCGGTGAAGCACTTTGGGCTGTTCCCTTGCGGGCCGGCCCCGGCGGAGGCAGGGAGCGAGCCGGCGCCCTGCTGCTGAGCTGGTTGAGGGCGGACACGGCATGCCGGGCTGAACAACGGGCTCTCGCTTCGCGAATCGCCTTGGAGCGGGGCTGAAGCCCCACTGCGGGCTGAAGCCCGGGCCACAAGAAGTCCGGGTGCGCTACGTCGGCTAGAGCAGGTAGTAGACGCCGTCGCGTTCGACGACCTCGCGCTCGACGCCGAACAGTTCGCCTAGGACGTCTTGGCGCAGGAGGTCGGTTTTGGGTCCGTCGCGCCAGACCTTGCCGTCCTTGAGCATGACGATCCTCTCGACCTCGGGGAGGATGTCGGGCAGGTGGTGGGTGACGACGATCATGCCGACGCCGGACTGGGCGAGCTTGCGGAGCGTCCGCATGAGTTCGTGGACGGCGCGCGGGTCGAGGCTGTTGGTCGGCTCGTCGAGCATCAGCGCCATCGGGTCGTGGGCGAGGGCGCGGCCGATCAAGATGCGGCGCGATTCGCCGGACGACATCTGCGCGGTGGTGCGCTCGGCTAGGTGCTCGATCTCGAGCTTGGCCAGGATCTCGTCGGCCTTGCGCTCCCTCTCAGGGGTGACGTCGTTGTGCGGCCAGAGTTCGAGCGTCGAGAAGAAGCCGGAGAGGATGACGTCGCGACCGGTGGCCGGTCGGCGGCTGCGGGCGAGCAGATCGTCGGAGACGATGCCGAGCATGGGGCGCAGCTCGAAGACGTTGTAGAGCTTCTTGCCGAGGATGGCGAGCTCGGAGTCGGGGTTGTAGAGCGGATGGACTTCGCGGCTGATGGTCTTCATCAGCGTCGACTTGCCGCAGCCGTTGGGGCCGAGGATGGCGACGTGTTGCCCCTGCGGGATGGAGAGCGTGAAGTCGTCGAGGGCGCGGGTTTCGCCGCGACAGACGGTGACGTCGCGGCAGGAGATCAGGGCGGGCTTTTCCATGGGCGGATGAATAGGCCAGCGTATCAGGACGGCCGCCATGCGATGATGACCGACGCTATGCGCAGCCTGCTTCTCGTCTTCCTTGCCCTACCGCTGTTGGCCGTCGAACCGGACCCGCAAGCCGCCGGAATGGACCCGGACCGGTTGGCGCGGATTCCGGCTCGGCTGAGCGAGTTTGTCGAGCAGGGCACGGCGGCGGGGTTCGTGGCGTTGACGGCTCGGCACGGGGAGATCGCATCGCTTGATGCGGTGGGTTACCGCGACTTGGCTTCGAAGGCGCCGATGCGCACGGACTCGATCCACCAGGTGATGTCGTGTACCAAGCCGATCACCGTGGCCGGGCTGATGATTCTGGTCGACGAGGGGCGGGTGGCGCTGACCGATCCGGTCGAGAAGTATCTGCCGGAGTTCAAGAACCCGCGGTTGAATCCGTGCGGGGCCGGGACGGCCGGATTCCATTGCGCGATGCGGCCTCCGAAGCGGCTGGTCCAGATTCGCGACTTGATGACGCACACGTCGGGGATCGCCTCGGGACCGCCGTCCGACTTTCCGCGTTACACGAGTTCACTGGCGGAGGTGGTCGCGGCGGGCGCCAAGGAGCCGATGCTGTTCGACCCGGGGACGCAGTGGAGCTACAACAACCTCGGCATCGCGACGCTTGGGCGGATCATCGAGGTCGTCACAGGGCAGAGCTTCGAAGACTTTATGCAGGCGCGCATCTTCGACCCGATCGGGATGAAGGATACGAGCTTCTATCCGCCGACGGACAAGATGGACCGTGTCGCAACCGTCTACACGTTGACGGACGGGAAGCTTGAGGAATTTCGACGAGATCCGCCGCGGTCGGAGTGGGGCAACCCTTTCCCGGAAGGAGGCCTCTACAGCACGGCCTTTGACATGGCGAGTTTCTATTGGATGATGCTCGACGGGGGCGTGTTCGGTCCGAATCGCGTCCTCTCCAAAGCCGCCGTCGACACGATGACGACGCTCCAGACGGGCGAAATCCCCTCGGGCTGGGGGCCGGGCATCGGCTTTGGATTGGGGTTCGCGATGGTGAAGGATCCGGTGGCGGCGTTGCGCTATACGAGCGTCGGATCGTTCGGGCACGGCGGCGCTTATCGCACGTTCACGTGGGCGGACCCGGAGAAGGATCTGATCCTGGTGCTGCTGTACCAGCGAACCAACGGGGGCGGGGATTTGGCCGACGAGATCAACGCCTTCGTGCAGATGGCGGCGGCGGCGATCGAGTAGGGGCGGCGGCTCAGTCCGCGACGCCGACGGTAACTGAGAAGATGGGCGGCAGGTGTTCGGCGATCGCCTTCCAGCGGTCGCCGCCGTTGGCCGTGGCGTAGAGTTGGCCGTTGGCGGTGCCGAAGTAGACGCCGGACGGGGAGTGGGCGTCGGCGTCCATCGCTTCACGCAGGATCAGCAGGTGCGCGTTCTGCTGCGGCAGGCCGTTGGCGAGCAGGTCCCAGGTCTTGCCGCCGTCGCGCGTCCGACCGACGCGGAGGGCGCCGCCCGGCGTGCAACGGTACTCGGGGCTCTCGATGGGGACGGTGAAGAAGGTCTCCGGCTCAGCCGCCGGGACCGCGGCGGCGAATCCGAAGCGCGAAGGCAGTCCCTTCGAGACGTCTTTCCAGCGCTTGCCGTCGAACGTGCCGCGGTAGACGCCGCAGTGGTTCTGCTGAAAGAGCAGCTCCGGGTTGCGGGGGTGCGTGCGCAGTTTGTGGACGCATTGGCCGACCACGGGGCGCTTCTCCGGAATGAAGTCCGCGCGCACGCCGACGTTGTGCGGCTCCCACGACTTTCCGCCGTCGGCCGAACGGAAGGTTCCCGCGGCCGAGATAGCGACCAGGAGCCGCCCGTCGCCGAGGGCCTCAATCGAGTGCAGGCACATGCCGCCGGCGCCGGGGTTCCACTTGGAGCGCGTCTCGTGGCGGTTGAGCGAGCGGACTTCCGCCCAGGTCGCTCCGTCGTCCTCGCTGCGGAAGAGCGCGCCGGGGTCGCCTCCGGCGTAGACGACTTTGGGCTCGTCGGCGTGTCCGTGGCGGATCTGCCAGACGCGCTTGAGCGATTGGCCCTTGACGCTCTTGAGTTCGAGTCCTTTCTCGGAGAGCTTCCAAGTCTTGCCGCCGTTCTTGCTGGCGTGGATGTGCGGTCCGAACCAGGCGCTGTTGACGGCGGCGAGGACGCGCTTGGGGTCGCGCGGGTCTTGGGCGATTGCGTTGACTTCCGAGCCGCGGAAGTGCGGGCCTTCGACCTCCCACTTGCGCCGATCCTTCGAACGGAAAACGAACGCGCCTTTGCGCGTGCCGACCCACAACGTCACCGATTTCGCCATAGGAAGATCCTACGCCCAGATATCGTTTCCGCCGAAGGAAAAAGACCGGAGAACGGAGCTTTCGACGCGCGCGACTCTGCTGCCCGAAATGGTTCGCTCGAAATGGAAAAGCCGGCTCGGGGTCACAATCCGAGCCGGCCGATTCGCCGAGGTCGCCTGAATGAGAAGAGAGAGAGAAAGGAACTCGTTTCGGGCGGGGTCTCGTGTTCTGTATTGAAGGTATCAGGGCGGACTAAGTAAGACCACCTAGGAATGCTCCCGGTTCGTCCTAAGGTTCCGGCTTCGGCTAAGGCCGCGGCCGCGGTTCGGCGAAGATAGAAGGTTGGCGGACTCACCGTTTATCCAGATTTTGCGGGCGCAGTTGCGCTCGCTGCGGCGGGCGGCCGGGAAGCATGCGTTTACGATCATCGTGCTCGGGCCGATGATCGTCGGCGGATTTTACTTCATCCTCGAGCCGACGCTCGAACGCCTCTCGAGCTACTTGCAGCGGGCGGCGCCGGGTTGGACGGACGGACACCTCGACGCGGCGGCACTGCTGTTGGCCGGGACGCTGGTTGCGGGCGGGTTGGCGCCGGCGGTTCGCAACGTCTTTGCGGTGCGCTCGGCCGCGGGCTATCTGGATGCGCTGCCGGTGGCAGCGGGAACGAAGCTGCACGCGGCGCTGGCGGCGCAGTTGGCGCTGAACGTTCCGGCGTTCACGGCGGTGTGGTTGCTGACGCTGATTTTGGCACGGGTGGGCGCGGGAGATCCGGCGACTCCGATGCTGCTGCCGGCGGCGGTGCTCGCGACGTTGGTCCAGTGCGCGCTGGCGTTGACGTTGGTACGCGTCGGAGGGCTCGGGCGGCTGCGGCTGGCCTTGTTCGGCGCGGCGGTGTTGGCGTTGGTGTGGATCAGCGCTTCGACGCCTTGGGTCGGCTGGATTGCGGCGCCGTTGAAGCTGGCGGCGGAACCGTTGGCGGCCGTGCTGCGCAGCGCGTTGGGGCGCGAGGCTCAACCGCCGTTCGCGGCAGGTGCGATCGGCTTTGTCGGGCTTTATGCCTTGGTGCGCTGGGGCTACTTCGCTTGGCGCGACGAGTACCGCGAGCGGGCGGAGGCGTCGGCGAGCCGGGCGCGTCTGCTGCCGAACGCGCAGAGGCGCTGGGAGGCGCGTATCGGTCGTCCGGCGGCGGCGCAGTTGACGCGCGATCTGCGGCTGACTCTGCGCGGCTTCTCGCCGGCGGTGTACGTCGCGGGGGCGGCGGCGTTGCTGTGCGAGTTGGCGGGGGTATCGGCTTGGCTGGGGGGCTGGATTCCCGCACAGTGGATGCCGATGTTCTTGCTGCTTTGCTTGGCGCTGGCGACGTTGAGCTTGAGCGCGATCGCGCCGTTGCTGCTGGAGTTCGAGTTGCCGCGGATGTGGTTGGAGCAGGGCGCGGGCGTCGACCCGGCGACGATGTGGAAGTCGAAGATGTTCCTGGCGGGCGTGCTTTCTTGCCCGGCGTATTTGGCGACGGTCGCGGTGATTTTCGGATATGAGGCGGACGTTTTCTCGGCGGCCTATCTCGCTTTCCGCGCGCTGCTGGTTTGGCTTACGACGGCGAGCGTGATCGGCGTACTGGCGTTTGAGATCGCCCCGGCGCCGATCTTGGGAATGCTGCTGGGAGGCGTGTTCGCGGTGGGTTTGAGCGGCATGTATGCGATCGCCGACGTATGGCCGGTGGGGCTGTTTCTGTACGCTTATCTCATGAACGGGTTGATGCAGCGAGCGACCGCGACGGCGTCGCGGCTGGGAGGCGAGGCTTGAGCGAAGCGGCGGCGCTTGAAGTCGTCGATCTGGTCAAGCACTACGAGGAGACTCGGGCGCTGAACGGGGTCTCGCTGCGCGCCGACGGAGAGATTTTCGGGCTGCTGGGCGCGAACGGCGCGGGCAAGTCGACGCTGATCAAGTCGGTGCTGGGGTTGGTGGCGCCGACCTCGGGGCAGGTGTCGGTCGGGGGCGTCAATCCGCGGACTGACCCGGTCGAGGCGAAGCGGCTGATCGGTTACCTGCCCGAGGAACTGCACCTCTATGAGCGGCTGACCGGTTGGGAGTTTTTGGAGCTGGTGGCGGGCCTGAAGAACGTGGATTGCGGGTCGGCGGTCGAGGAGGATTTTCGGCGCTTTGGGCTGTTTGAGCGGCGCAACGAGCTGATCGGCGAGTACTCGCTTGGCATGCGCAAGAAGACGGGGATTATCGCCGCGCTGGTCGGCGCGCCGAAGCTGTTGCTGCTCGACGAACCGCTGAACGGGTTGGACGCCGAGAGTATGCGGCTGTTGCGGCTGCGGCTGGAGACGCTGGCTGAGGAAGGCGTGACGATCGTGCTGAGTTCGCACGTGATGGGTTTCATTGAGCGGATCTGCGCGCGGGTTTGCGTGCTGAAGAAGGGGGAGAAGGTGATTGAAGGGACGCCTGGGGATCTGCGCGAGGCGGCCGGGATTGCGGATGAAGCCTTTGATGATGTGTTTTTGCACTTTGCGCTTTAGCGGGTGTTTGTGGGCGCGGGTTGGGCCTTGGTAGTCGACTGGGGACAGATGGGATGAGACGGCTGGTTCGCCTTGGCAGCGTAGTAAGCTGCTTGGCGCACTCAGGAAAGGTGCAAAGGAGAACCAGCCATGAAGAAGAATACCAGTGCGTTGCGGAAACGAACAGCGAAAGCGAAGAGGATTCGGGCGCAGTTTCCCGCCCTGCCGGAGTTTTGCTACGGGGTCGATCTCGGCGATCGGCGCAGTTGCTACGTGCTCCTCAACCAAGACGGAGAAGAGATCGAAGAAGGCGAGTTCGACAACACGATCGACGGTCTCAAGAGCGTCTTCGAGGATCGTCCGCGGTCGCGCGTCGTGCTCGAAACCGGCGGGCAGTCGGCTTGGATTTCGCGGGCGATCGAAGGTTTCGGACACGAGATGTTGATCGCCAACGCACGCGACGTCGGCGGGAAAGGCGGGCGTAAGAACGATCGGCGCGACGC
>JGI12316J15310_10001797_pt2 | contig 16079 bp, 12 predicted proteins | sample MarCyaLeptolynsp_FD_15310 | JGI IMG/M metagenome (IMG submission 15310)
CAATGGGGTGCCTCTGGCAGTTTGCTGACCGATTATTGGTCCTTTACCGGTGGATTGGAATATACCTTTTACGGTATCATGGATGGTGATTCAGATATCGGTGTCCTGATCGAATATGTCTATGACGACCGCGGGAATTTATCGCCAACAGGTTTCGAAGATGATTTGTTTGTCGGTCTGCGTTGGGTGGCTAATGACGAAGACAGCCTGGAAATCCTCGCCGGGGCGATTTTTGATCTGGATACATCGGCCAAATTCGTCAATCTGGAAGCCAGCCGCCGCGTTGGCGATGACTGGCTGATCTCACTGGATGTGCGCTTGTTTGTGGATTATCCCACAACAGACCCACTGTTTCTTTTCTCCACAGAAGATTTTATCCAGTTAAGACTGGCGAAATATTTCTAAATAAACCAGACTTTATGACAAAATAGGCAGGCCAACACGCTTCCGACCTTCATTATTTTTCAAGGAAAAGTCATCCCCCGCAAGGTCTTTGGCATCTTCACTTAAGAGGTAAGCAATGGCTTTTGCGACCCATTCAGCGGGAATATGGGATGACCAATCAAGTTGGCTGACGGGATTGATGCCACTATCCTTGATTATTTGTTGCATTTCTGTTGCGACGGTGCCGGGACTTAAACCAAAAATACGAATGCCTTGATCAGCATATTCTTTATGAATACATCGTGTTAGGGACAACACTGCAGCTTTGGTTGAACAATAATGGCTCCAGCCTTCCAAAGTGCTGGTAGCAGCTCCTGAGCTGATATTAATAATTGTACCTTGGCCTTTGGTCAGCATATCAGGAAGTACTGCACGCAGTCCGTGGTAAACACCTTTGAAATTGACATCAACGACCTCTGACCAGGCATATATATCACTTTCAGCTAATCGTGCAATCGGGTCTATAATGCCTGCGTTATTAATCAAAACATCAATTTTTCCATAAATACTTGTTGTTTTAATGACGGCTTTTTGTAAGTCCTCGTAGTTCGAGACACTACCTGAGAAAGCTTCTGCGGTACCGCCCGTTTCCTTTATGTCAGAGACTATTTTTTGTAATTTGTCGCTACTTCTTGCAAACAGCATTATTTTAGCACCATGTTTGGCAAGGAAATGCGCTGTGATTTTGCCGATTCCCTGACTGGCGCCAGTGATCAATATGGTTTTGCCTTTTAAATGTTCCATTCCATGTTCTCCGTTATTTTATTAAACTCAATAATCCTGTAGATCTTGAGAAAATATATTGATGATGATTATGATAATAAATAGATATATTTTCATTATATTCATGTGTATTATGCATGAATGGATACGCGTGTTTTTGAACATTTTCTGGAAGTTGTCCGATCTGGCAGTTTTGCTGCGGCGGCGCGCAAGATGGATATGGATCCTTCTGTCATTTCCCGCTCGATAAAAAACCTGGAAACAGATCTTGGGGTCAGGCTTTTTCAGCGCACAACCCGATCTTTGTCACTTACAGAAGCCGGCGAACAGTTCCGCAGCAGAATTGAAGGTCTGGTTTTTGAAATAGAAAATATCAAAAATGATTTTGCGGAACAAAACAGCCTGCCAAAAGGTCGCTTATGCATTACCGCATCTGTGGCTTTTGGACAAATGTGCATTACACCGCACATTGATCACTTCAGGAAACAATATCCCGACATTGATCTTGAGCTGAAATTTACAGACCGTAATGTTGATCTGGTAGCGGAAAATGTGGATCTGGCAATCCGATTGGCGCCCTCATTGGATATAGATGTGATCACCAGTAAATTGATGAGTACCCGTTACCGTGTCTGTGCCAGTCCAGAATATCTTCAAGGATCACCAAATATTCTTGAACCGCACGATATACAGAAACACCGCCCCGTATGTTTTGAGATTCCCGCTTTTCAAAAACGTTGGATTTTCAAAAAAGATACAAAAGATCTGATCGAAGTTCCTGTTAATCCGGGTCTGGTTGTTTCCAGTGCATTGGCCATACGCGAGCTTACTTTGAGGGGAATGGGGCCTTCTTTATTGGCAGACTGGCTTATCATGGATGACTTAGAACAGGGGACTCTCGTTGATGTTTTTCCCAAATATGAAGTGACGGCGACAAATTTTGACACGGCAGCATGGCTTGTGTACCCCAGCCGGGCTTTTTTGCCATATAAAACACGTGTAGCAATCGACTTCTTGCGAAAAATATTGCACCGTTAAATATTAAGGTCTCTTGAATTGATGTTGTTCAGCTTTCATTCATCTATTCTGTGGCATGCAGTTCAGTGAGGCAGTCTATTTTAAAGGATTTTGATGATGCAAGATGTGAAACCTGTACCCCTGGGGCGTGTTCTGACCATATGCGCTGCGGCCCTGTTGACCCTCATTGGCGTGATTGAGTTTGTTTCATATAATCCTGAACAATCTGCAAAACATAATAGTCAACATGTGAAGCTTGATGAAAATATGCTTGTAAAGGTGAGCTTTTCTGATGACGACGTTTCGGGCGCGTGTTTGGATGAGAAACATATCAAAGCCCGCCTGATGGTTCTGGCTTTGATGCAAAAACGTTTAGTGCAAGAAAGTCATTTACCAGAAGCCATCAAGCAGCAAATCGATTATGAACTTGACGGGTATAGTATGGAAAACCAAACCCTTGCAGCTTGCGTGAAATCGGAAGCTGACAAGGGTTTAGAAAGTTTTCACGGGGCAACGACGTTGCTTTAAAAGGCCATAATCCCGAAAAAGCCCAATCCTACTGCGGATACGATCAATGTTTGTTTACGGTATCCAGGGGCCATCACCCCAACCGCAAAACCACCAATAACCACCAGGCACAGGACCAATCCTGCAATCATTTGATAGGTGCGGAAGATGCGCGGGCCGTGTCCCTTGTGCAGTTCCATCAAAGTATATTGCAGACCGGGTTCATTCACGCTCAGTTCGGCGCCATTGTCCGTTTGCTTAATCACGGCAAATGTACGTGTTGTTGGGCGCGTTGTCAGGCTGCTGGACCGGGCGCGAATATATTCGAATTCAAGGTTAATTCCATTGTCTTCAAGAATCTCTGCCACATGTTCTTCCAGGTCAGGACGGTTTGGATCAACCTGGTAATTTTCCAGAACCGCAACTGTGGTTTTTTCCACAGGGCGTTCAATGCCAAATAAATAAAGCCCTCCGGTAAAGGCCAGCAGAATAAAAACCGGGGCCAGGAAGGATGCCAAATAAAGGTGAATTGAAACCAGAAGGGAACGAATTTTAAGTTTATTGAGTGCCATGATGTTTCTTGCTCTTTTTGTATTACTTTAAAAATGGCCAATTTAAGTATATTTTTCAGCCAAGTCTATTTGAAAATAATATTCATTATCTTTCTCATGTGACCCTTTGATGACAGTTAGACCACGAAGTTTGATTTTCAACTGCCCTCTGTTATGATCCAAGGCTAATTCGATGAACAGGGGTTGGGGATGGTTGCACATATTGGCACAGTGGCATTTGTCGGGGTGGAGGCCCGGGCAATTGATGTGCAGGTTCAGGTGGCCAACGGGCTACCGGCGTTCACCATTGTTGGTTTGCCGGATAAAGCCGTGGCGGAATCCCGCGAACGGGTCCGTGCAGCCCTTGGTGCAATAGGTCTTTCACTTCCCCCAAAACGTATTACCGTTAATCTGGCTCCTGCGGATATGCCCAAAGAAGGCAGCCATTTCGATTTACCCATCGCTTTGGGGTTATTAACTGCCATGCAGGCCATCGAAAGCGATACGGTGGAAGGCTATGTGGTTGTTGGGGAATTGGGACTGGACGGTGGAATTGGTCCGGTACCGGGTGTGTTACCGGCTGCTTTGAAAGCCATGGAAATGGATCTGGGCCTGATTTGCCCTGCGGGCAATGGTGGTGAGGCGGCCTGGGCGGGGGAGCTTGAAATTATTGCTGCCGACAACTTACTGGTTCTGCTTAATCATTTGCGGGGTAATCAGGCAATCGATCCGCCATCACCGGATATGACTGATACAGAGGTGGTGATCCCGGACCTGAAAGATATCAAGGGACAGGAAAGTGCCAAGAGGGCGTTGGAAGTGGCAGCAGCCGGTGGTCATAACATCAATATGATTGGACCGCCGGGGTCTGGTAAATCCATGCTGGCGGCCCGTCTGCCGGGCATATTACCGCCCATGAGTGCCGCAGAAATTCTGGATGTCAGCATGATCAATTCGGTGGCGGGGCTGTTGACTGATGGCCATATTACGCGCCAGAGACCTTTTCGTAATCCACATCATTCTGCCTCCATGGCGGCTCTGACCGGTGGTGGTTTCAAGGCCCGACCCGGGGAAGTATCCCTGGCCCATCGCGGTGTCTTATTTCTGGATGAATTGCCGGAATTTAACCGGTCGGCGCTGGACAGTTTACGACAACCACTGGAAAGCGGTGAGGCAGTGGTGGCGCGCGCCAATATGCATGTCAGTTATCCGGCGCGGTTTCAGATGGTAACAGCCATGAATCCCTGCCGGTGCGGGTATCTGGATGATCCGGCGCAGGCTTGCAGCCGGGCACCAAAATGTGCCGTAGATTATCAGGCCAAAATCTCTGGTCCTTTCATGGATCGTATTGATATTCATATCGAAGTACCTGCGGTATCCGCAATGGATCTGTCGTTGCCACCGGCTGCGGAAGGTTCCGCAGAAATCGCTGAACGGGTGGCGCGGGCACGCACCATTCAACAGGAACGCTTTGCGGCAGAAAAAACACATCAGCCCATTTTCACCAATGCCGAGGCAGAGGGCGAATTGCTGGAAAAAATCGCGCCGCTGGATGAAAAATCCCGCGATACCCTGACCCGGGCGGCCGAAATGATGAAATTGACCGCCCGGGGCTATCACCGTATCTTACGGGTTGCCCGCACCCTGGCCGATTTGGAGGCAGCAGACAATATCAACCAGTCCCATGTGGCCGAGGCCTTAAGTTATCGACAAAATAAAATCATGCGATAGCGACAATCGGGGGGTGTCAGTATGTTAAGTTGCCCGCACGAGTTTCTGTGAATACCAATCATAATATTTTCGGATTCTGTTCCCCAAATAACCGATTAGCGTGACAGGCTTTGCGACATTGGCTTTTACAGACATGTAAGCGTAATTTGTGAAATCATCTACATTGGATTTTGACTGAAACTTGCCATTAACCAGTAAGGTCCCGCCACCCCAGGTGAAATCAAACATATAGGCCAGTGCTGAACTGGAAATTGAAATGTTATAGTCATCACCACTGTTGTCAGTTTCAAGCCCATGTGGCGACAATGTCAGGATTTGATCAAGATCGGTGATATATAATTTGACCGGGCGAAGACCGCTAACGGCGATTTTAGAATGGCTGTCATATAAAAGATCTAGAAATTTTCGAGCTTTTTGCAACAACTCATCCAAAGGGATGACTGGTTTTTCCTGCTCTGATATCTCAATATTATTTGCATCTTCCATGTATTTATCAATTGCCGATTGGCTATCGACAGGATCGATGAAATTCCATTCGTCACCGGGATAAAAAACAGGACAATTATTATAGGAAGAGATTTCCTGATAAGCATCAGCAATTGTGTTGATGCTGTCATTCATATTTTGATTTTCGCGATCACAAAAATAAATGAAACTGGCAAAAGGAATGATGGCTTCGGGCTTTAATACATCATTCTGGATTCTGACACGATCCAAGACATCAGCGGCGCCTTTTTGTCTTTCTGCCTGTGTATTATACCATTTGGCGTAACTAAATTGTGTCAGCAGAATATCTACTTTGCCAACTGCTTTTTGTACTTCCTGAGCTGTTTTGGAGGTTGCAACAACACAATCGTTCAAATTGAGAATCGTTTGATTGTCGAATTTGGTCGCCATCCATGAATCACCATGGCTGAAAGGGGTGCAGATTATTTCGAAGTCTTCAGATAAACGAACCCATTTTGACGTCGGTAATATTTGGGTTTTGAATCCAGCTTTTTTACAAAACTGAATAACTTTTCCATCATTCGATTCTTGATATAAAACAGTAATTTGACGGCGGTATTCCTCAGGAATTTTCATGATGTTCGGTGGTGAAAAATGATCAGGGTGCTCGTGGGAAAACCAGATATGCGTGATATCTTTAAAATCTTCGTAGTTCAGCTTTGTCTTTGACAGCAATGACCAGCCGTTATCGAAGGCTTTTCCTTCAATCCAGGGGTCGCATATTAACCGAACGTCTGGCGTTTCGATAATGTAGGACGCATGGTTTACCCAAATCAGTTTTTTCATCGTATCCAATAACTCTCTGGTTATGTTTTTTTGTCGTTGAAAGACGAATATTTAGTCAATAGTATTTTAGCAACTGCCAACATCGTCATGATGCTAGCACTCGTTTTATAAAAAATACTTAATGTGCGTGAGAAATTGAACAGACCCTTATCAAAAATAGGAAATTATTGGCAGGCGATTGAAATTTATCGTAGGCCCCGTGTGCTGTCAATTTTCAGTATGGGTATATCCAGCGGATTTCCCCTGACATTGATCCTCTCAACTTTGGGGTTCTGGCTTGCGCAGGAAGGTATTAGTGCCAAAACCATTGGTTTGTTGTCTTTGGCAACATTGCCCTACAGCATCAAATTTATTTGGGCCCCGCTGATTGACCGTTTGCAGTTGCCGGGTTTAGGGGGGCGATTTGGGCGCAGGCGGTCCTGGTTGTTTTTTATTCAGTCTGGACTGTTTCTTTCGGTCCTTTTTTTAGGGTCAACCAATCCCGCCGAAAATGCAGGGCTTACAGCATTGGCTGCTGTCCTGGTAGGGTTTATGAGTGCCTCTCAGGATATTGTGCTGGATGCATACAGAATTGAAATTCTAAAAGATGAAGAACTGCCCGCTGGCGCGGCGATGATCCAGTATGGCTATCGGATTGGTAATCTGATAGCCGGGGCAGGCGGTCTGGCTTTAGCCGCCATTTATGGCTGGCATGTGACCTATTATATTCTGGCCTTTATGGTGTTATTTGGTGCTGTACCAGCCTTGCTGATGGGCGAACCAGCTACCAAAAACCAGGACCTGATTGAACAGGAAACAGAAAAGGTTGCGAAATTTTTAGATGTTGAGAGCACCGGTCCTTCAATCTGGACAATGTTGGCAGAAAATATTTATCTGAGTGTCATTGTACCTTTCAAGGAATTCATGACCCGCAAAGGGTGGTTACTGGTATTGCTGTTTATCATCCTGCTCAAGGTGGGAGATGGTATGGCATCTGTGATGACGTCCAAGTTAATCACGGATTTGGGTTTCACGAACGAAGAGATTATCTTTGCCAATAAATCAGTTGGTTTTGTGGCTCTGATGATTGGCGTTTTTGTGGGGGGATTGGTTCTGAAAATATTCGGCACCTATCGCGGATTATTGTTTTCAGCGGTATTAATGGCCATTTCGAATCTCAGTTTTGCGGTGCTGGCTGAGCTGGGGCATTCAGTGCCGTTTCTTGCTTTTACCATTGGTTTTGAAAATCTAGCCACGGGCATGGGCGGGACGGTTGCCATCGCCTATTTATCGGGGTTATGTAATCTGGCCTATACGGCAACACAATATGCGCTTTTATCTTCTTTGGCATCGGTGGGGCGTGGGTTTTTGGCAGCGCCCTCCGGTTTTGGATATGATGAATGGGGCGCGGCGGTCTTTTTCATCTTCACCACCTTTGCGGCAATTCCGGCGATCATCTTATTGATGGTCATGAAACGCCGTGGTTTTGTCACAGAAAATCTGCGTTCTGGTTCACATTCTACTTCACATTCTTCTGGCATAGACTCTTAATTCTGTTTGCCAGAAAGGGGTGCGCCAGACCACTTTGAAACCATGACGTTCCAGCATAATCATTACATGGCGGGCCTTGAAAAAATTCACCTGGTTATCCAGCCTGGGTGTAATGCGAAAAGGTACTGTGATGGGGGTGGATAAAAATAATAAACCACCGGGTTTTAGAGACAAAAAACGTTCCCTGAAAAAATCATCCAGGTCGGCCATATAAGGCAACATCAGTTCTGACCAAATCAAATCTTGTTCTTCAAGTGTTTTATGATAGGCCTTTGGCATAATATTATGTGCCGTGAATTGGGTATCTAAATCATCATAAACATATGATTCATAAGAAATATTAGTTAGACGTGAAATATCTTGTAACCGTAAGAAACTTTCATTGAAAATTGCCTGATCTATATTTTTATGCACCAATGTTGTACCATCGGTGATATAACGTCCAAAACGTTCAAATCGACAGATACGACATTTGACATATTCGGGCGATTTATTGTGTGATAGATTGGCACCACAAACCGGACAGCATGATAATTTCAAACGGGACATTTAGATCTCGTGATAAGAAAAGTTAAAAGGGACAATAATGCATTTGATCAGTCAGATGATTTTTTTGCAACAAAAGCTTTAAAAAACCGTCACAGGATTGACTTTGTATTATTTTAACAGTGAGAATTATGAAGATAGAGCCGATGAAAGCACGCACCGAAAATATGCGGTGGATACCCGAAGATGCCGAGCCGATTGTGATTGAGGCCGGGCATCTTGAAATTCGGCTTGCCCGAACATCCGAAGAACTCGCTGCCGCCCAGGCCCTGAGATACAAAGTATTTTATCAGGAAATGGACGCCAAGCCCACGGCCGCCATGGCGGATCTGGAACGGGACTTTGATGATTTTGATGACATTTGTGACCATCTGCTGGCATTCGACCTGACCAAAAAGGGTCCGGAGCGGGTGGTGGCGACATACCGTTTGCTGCGCGAAGAAGTGATCAGCGGCATGGATGAATTTTATTCGTCCCAGGAATTTGACATCAGCAGTCTGTTCACTGAAAAATTCCGCCGTGAAAAAGTTGGCGAAGATCGTCAAATCCTGGAACTGGGCCGCAGCTGTGTGCACCCTGATTATCGCACCAACAACACCATTCAATTAATGTGGCGTGCCATTGCCCGTTATATCGAAAAACACAACATCGCTTATCTGTTTGGTTGTGCCAGCCTGCCCGGTACAGACCCGGATGAGCTGAAATTACAGCTTTCTTACCTCTATAACCGTCATAAAACCCCCGAAGAATATAATGTGCCGGCCTTGCCCCATTATTATCGCAAAATGGATTATATGACACCGGAAGAATATGATGACCGTATGGGATTACGTTCCCAGGCGCCGCTGATTAAAGGTTATTTGCGCTTAGGCTGCTTTATCGGCGACGGTGCTGTGGTGGATGAACAGTTCGGCACAACCGACGTCTTCATCCTGTTGCCTTCAGATGGCATCAAACGCCGTTATCTGCGCTTGTTCAATTAATATTCAAAATATCTGTTTGTCACTCCCGCCTGCGCGGGAGTGACAAATTTGAGTGTGTTTTACTGACCTGTCAGATCACGGACCATTTTCACATTATGGGCTGCCAGTGCTGCCAGGTTGATGATTTCGGAGGCATATGCACCCATAGGCACCACTTGTACAGATTGGCTGAGACCGACCAGCATTGGGCCGATGACCCGACCGCCGCCCAACTCACGGATCAGTTTTGTGGAAATATGACCGGAATGTAGGCCCGGCATTATCAGAACGTTGGCCGGACCGGACAGACGACAGAAAGGATATTCCGCCATGATTTCCGGGTTCAGGGCTACATCCGCATGCATTTCCCCTTCATATTCGAAGTCCACATTACGGCCATCCAATACGCCAATGGCACCGCGGGATGTGGAAGCCAGCATACCGCCCATGGGATTGCCGAAATTGGTATAGGACGGGAAGGCGACGCGCGGTTCAAAACCAAAGTGGCGCACAATTTCAGCGGCATGTTCAGCAATGTCGGCCATTTCTTCGCTGTTGGGGATTTCATTGATCGCCGTATCCGCCATAAAGATCGTCCGTCCATTACACACCAGCAATGACATGCCCATAGCCACCCGGCCAGGGATCGGATCAATGACCCGCATGACACTTTCCAGGGCATTGGCATAAAGGCGCACATGGCCGGTCACCATCGCATCCGCATGGCCAAAGGCCAACATGCAGGAGCTGAAAATATCGCGGTTTGATTCCACCAGACGCTGACAATCGCGTTTCAGGAAACCTTTGCGTTGTAATCTCTGGAACATGAAGTCCACATATTGATCCAGTTTGCCGTAATCTTCGCGGGCGTGGTGAATTTCCAGATCATCGACATTTTCATGACCCATACCACGCAGCAATTGATGGATTCTGTCCTTATGACCAATCAATACCGGTTTGCCATAACCATTTTGTTCAAAACCCATGGCAGCACGCAGGACGGTTTCTTCATCTGCTTCGGTGAAGATCACCCGACGTGGTTGCTTGCCCAGCTGGTCATAGATCATTTGCAGCGTGCCGGTGGTCGGGTTCAGCCGCGCGGCCAGTTCTTTCTGATATTCATCCAGATCAATGATCGGCAGGCGTGCAACACCACTGTCCATAGCCGCCTTGGCCACGGCGGGCGAAATATAACTGATCAGGCGCGGATCAAATGGCGCAGGGATAATATAATCTGCACCATATTTGGGATGTTCCCCTGAATAAGCAGAGGCCACTTCATCGGGCACATCTTCCCGCGCCAGTTCCGCAATGGCCTGAGCCGCAGCAATTTTCATTTCATCATTAATGCGTGATGCCCGAACGTCCAATGCACCGCGGAAAATGTACGGGAAACCCAAAACATTATTCACCTGGTTCGGATAATCGGACCGGCCAGTGGCGACAATGGCATCGGGGCGAATGGCTTTGGCATCTTCCGGCGTGATTTCCGGATCAGGGTTGGCCATGGCAAAGATGATCGGTTTGTCGGCCATTTTTTCCACCATTTCCGGGGTGACGGCACCTTTGACCGACAGGCCTAAGAAAATGTCAGCACCTTCCAGGGCTTCTGCCAACGTCCGGTCTTCGGTGGGCACCGCATGGGCAGATTTCCATTGGTTCATGCCGTCGGTACGGCCCTGATAAATCACACCTTTACTGTCGCACATGATGACGTTTTCATGGCGGATGCCCATGGCTTTGATCAATTCGGTACAGGCAATAGAAGCCGCACCCGCGCCATTGACCACCACTTTGGTGTCTTCGATTTTGCGTCCTGTCAAGTCCAAGGCGTTGATAACACCAGCAGCGGTAATAATGGCGGTGCCGTGCTGGTCATCATGGAAAACCGGGATGTCCATTTCTTCTTTCAAGCGCTGTTCAATGATGAAACATTCCGGGGCCTTGATGTCTTCCAGGTTAATGCCGCCAAAGCTCGGGCCTAACAAACGAACACAATTGATAAATTCATCCACATCGGCTGTATCCACTTCCAAATCAATGGAATCCACATCGGCAAAGCGTTTAAACAAAACCGCTTTTCCTTCCATCACCGGTTTGGATGCCAATGCGCCAAGATTGCCGAGGCCCAAAATCGCCGAGCCATTGGAAATAACCGCCACCAGATTGCCTTTGGAGGTATATTCATAAGCCTTATCCGGATGATCGGCGATGGCCCGCACCGGCGCCGCCACACCGGGGGAATAAGCCAGGGACAAATCCCGCTGGGTATCCATGGATTTACTGGCAATGATTTCGATTTTGCCGGGGCGTCCTGCTGAATGGTAATGGAGGGCTTCTTTATCACCAAAGGGGGAATTTTCGTCGGTCATTTTTAATGTGTTTCCAGTCTAAACTTTATATATTTTTGGGCCTGATTTATCTTGGCGGCAACGTTTGCTTTTATACAGTGATGGCGATAGAGTATCAGGCTTGTTGAGTCCATATATTTTTGTTCGACTATATGGCATATTCTGCAAAATAAAAGTATAAAAATTATATTAAAATGATGTTTTTTGTAATTATATTATTTTATGTGTAGATAAAAAGACTTTAAATTACGATTTTAGGGGCAATAAAGCCAGAATCCATGACTGACAATATTAAATCCCAAACTGACGAATCTGATGAAGACACGGTGACTGAAAATCAGCAATCGGCCCCAGCCCGTAAAGCAGCCAAACCCAAAGCTGAAAAAGTGACGCCCATGATGGCGCAGTTCTTGGAACTGAAAGAAGTTCATCAGGAATATTTGCTGTTTTATCGCATGGGTGATTTTTATGAGCTGTTTTTTGAGGATGCGGTCAAGGCGGCGGAAGCCCTGGATATCACGCTCACTAAACGGGGTAAACATAATGGCGCAGACATTCCCATGTGCGGGGTGCCCGTACATGCGGCGGAAAGTTATTTATCCCGGCTGATTAAAAAAGGTTTTAAGGTCGCTGTCTGTGAACAGATGGAAGACCCAGCAGAAGCCAAAAAGCGTGGCTCGAAATCAGTGGTCAGGCGGGATGTGGTACGTCTGGTCACACCGGGCACCATTACCGAAGAAAATCTCTTACAGGCACGGGAACATAATTATCTTGCGGCTTTGACATCGGTAGGAAGCGCAGATGATCAATATGCGCTGGCCTGGCTGGATATTTCAACTGGTGATTTTTCCGTGGGCAGTTATGCCTTGGCGTCTTTGAATGCCGAACTGGCCCGCATTGCGCCCGGTGAAATGATCCTGCCGTCCAGTTTTTTGATTAAGCCGGGCCTGGAAGAGATATTGGAAGAATGGCAGGAATGCCTTAGCCCATTGGAAACATCTTCCTTTGACAGTCAGCGATCCGAAAAAAGCCTCAAAGAATGTTACGGAGTGTCCGTTCTGGACGGTATTGCCAGTTTCACCCGGGCGGAACTGGCGGCTTGTGGTGCATTGGTGGATTACCTGAAGGAAACCCAGAAAGGCAAAATGCCGCTTCTCAACCGGCCACGCAAAGTTTTTGAAAATGCCAGCATGATGATTGATGCGGCGACCCGGCGCAATCTGGAATTGACCCGCACTTTAAGTGGTCAACGTCAGGGAAGTCTGCTGCAGGTTATTGATAAAACGGTTACCGGCGCGGGGGCACGGTTATTTAATCGATATTTGTCAGCTCCTCTGATGAATTCGTTGGAAATTAACCGTAGACTGGATCTGGTATCTTATTTCCATGAACAGGAAGCCATGCGCCATGAGCTGCGCAGCCTGTTGCGCAAATGTCCTGATCTGGAACGGGCTTTATCACGTTTGTCGGTGGGCAGGGGCGGCCCGCGGGACCTGGCGGCAATCCGGGATGGACTTTTGCAAGCGACACACATTAAACAAATGCTGACCAATGCTCAAAACAGCAATCAAAAAACCGTTCTTGAGCCACCGGCTTTATTATCACTGATTCTCGACAGTCTTGGTCATCATGGTGAGATTGTTGATCTATTGGGTCGGGCTTTACAGGAAGAACTGCCGACCATCATTCGTGACGGTAATTTTATCGCCAAAGGTTTTCATGCGGCTCTGGATGAATTCCGCACATTACGTGATGAAAGCCGTCGTTTAATCGCGGCGCTGGAAGGTGGATATCGTGAAAAAACCGGCATCACGGCCCTGAAAGTACGCCATAACAATGTCCTTGGTTACTATATCGAAGTGACGGCCGCCCATGCGGACAAGATGATGTCACCGCCGCTATCCGAAGAATTCATCCATCGCCAGACATTGGCCAATGTAGTGCGCTTTAACAGTTCAGAGCTGGCAAAACTGGCCGGAAAAATCGGTGAGGCTGGAGACCGGGCACTGGCGCTGGAACATGAAATCTTTGAAAATCTGGTGAAAGATGTTCTGGCCCGCTGGGCAGATATTTCAGAAGCCTCCTCTGGTCTGGCCCGGTTGGATGTGGCCACAGGTCTGGCGGAACTGGCCGTTAATAATGATTATTGCCGACCGCAAGTGGATGACAGTTTAACCTTCGATATCAACGCTGGTCGCCATCCGGTGGTGGAAGCAGCCCTGGCCAAGGGCGGCAGTGATCCCTTTATTTCCAATGATTGTGATCTGGGGCCGGATCGGCGGCTGTGGCTGATCACCGGACCGAACATGGCCGGTAAATCCACATTCTTACGCCAAAATGCCTTGATTGCCATCATGGCGCAAATGGGTAGTTTTGTACCAGCCAAAACCGCGCATATTGGCGTGGTGGACAGGTTATTCAGCCGCGTAGGGGCCAGCGATGATCTGGCCCGTGGCCGGTCAACCTTTATGGTTGAAATGGTGGAAACCGCCGCGATCCTGAACCAGTCCAGTGAACGGTCATTGGTGATCCTGGACGAAATTGGTCGGGGCACAGCCACCTATGACGGCCTGTCCATTGCCTGGGCGGCTGTAGAGCATCTGCATGAAAAAAACCAGAGCCGTGGATTGTTTGCGACCCATTATCATGAAATGACGGCTTTGGCGGCGCGTTTGGATCAGCTGGACCTGCATTATATGAAGGTCAAGGATTGGGAAGGCGAGATCGTCTTCCTGCATGAGGTGGCCGCAGGGGCGGCGGACCGTTCATACGGTATCCAGGTGGCGAAACTGGCGGGTCTGCCCAAAATTGTTATTGAACGGGCAGAACAGGTGCTGCATTCACTGGAACAACAGGGACAAACTTCTGCAAAAACCCCAAAAGATGCGTCCTTGCCGAAGGCCGCGGCGGTGGCCATGACGGACATTGCTGATGAATTGCCGTTATTTTCTTCTTTGCAGAGCACCCAACAGGTCATATCATCTGAACCATCCGCAGTGGAAGAGCGCTTGAAAACCATTATGCCTGATGAATTAAGCCCCCGTGAAGCCCTGGATTTAATGTATGAGTTACGTCAATTATTGAGCGAAGAATGACCAGAGTCCGTAAATATAAAGAAATTATCGATAAGAAGGCGTTAGCAAAGCAAATTGATGCGCTGAAAGATGAATATTCACCCGATAATATTCGCGGGCCTTTTCTGGATTTGCTGAAGGAAGCTTATAAAGCCGGGTTTGATGCCATTGAAAAGCGGTGTGAAGAGGGTGAGAAGGGTGTCAAACTGGTCCAGGCACAATCTTTCCTGACGGACAGCATCCTGAAGCTGATTTATGATCTGACGACAAAATATGTCTATCATTTACCAAATCCCACCAAAGCGGAACAATTATCCCTGGTGGCCATTGGTGGTTATGGCCGGGGTGAAATGGCGCCTTATTCTGATGTGGATATTCTGTTTCTATTACCTTACAAGCAAACACCCTGGGGCGAACAGGCCGTTGAATATATTCTGTATATGTTATGGGATTTGGGCCTGAAAGTTGGTCATGCCACCCGGACAATTGTTGAATGCGTGCGCCTGTCCAAAGAAGATCTGACCATCCGCACGTCTTTATTGGAAGCGCGTTTTATCGAGGGCGAAGAGTATGTATTCGAAGAATTTCAGGATGCCTTCAAAAAGCAAGTGGTCGACGGCAAAGAACCGGAATTCATTGAACAAAAACTGGAAGAACGTGACGAACGCCATCTGAAAATGGGCGGATCGCGCTATTTTGTTGAACCCAACCTGAAAGATGGTAAAGGCGGTCTCAGAGACCTGCAAACCCTGTATTGGATTACCAAATTTATCTTTGGTGTCCAGTCCGTTTCCGAAGTGGTGGATAAAGGCGTTTTTTCCAAATCAGAATATCGGCAGTTCCAGAAATCCGAGAATTTTCTCTATACGGTGCGCTGTCATTTGCATTATGTGGCGGGCCGTCCGGAAGAACGCATCACTTTTGATGTCCAGAAAACCCTTGCCGAACGGTTGGGGTATACGGACCGGCCCGGATCATCCGGTGTTGAACGCTTTATGAAACATTATTTCCTGACGGCCAAGAATGTTGGGGATTTGACCCGCATTTTCTGTGCTTATCTGGAAGAAGCCTATAAACGTAAATCATTCCTGCGTTTGCCGAAGTTCGGTTTGAGTAAACGCAAAGTAGATGGTTTTCAGGTGGACGGGGCGCGGTTATTGTTGCCGTCTGCGAAAATTTTAACTGATGATCCGATCAATATGATCCGCCTGTTTCATGTGGCACAGAAACATGGTCTGGATATTCACCCGCGGGCTTTGCTGACCATTCGTCAGAATTTGAAACTGGTAAACGGTAAGTTGCGCCGTGATCCGGAAGCTAATCGGTTGTTTGTGGAAATACTGGGTTTCT
>JGI12316J15310_10000101_pt29 | contig 16067 bp, 18 predicted proteins | sample MarCyaLeptolynsp_FD_15310 | JGI IMG/M metagenome (IMG submission 15310)
AGCTCGGTGCCCACGGGCAGCGCGAGGGTCTGGCCGCCCACTGGGAGCTTTGGATGTTCGTGCAGGGCGGTATGACGCCGCTCGAGGCGCTTCGTGCCGGCACCATCGACGGCGCGCGCTACGTCGGGCTCGATGGCGACATCGGGTCGCTCGAGACGGGCAAGCTCGCCGACCTCGCGGTCATCGACGGCAACCCGCTGCAGGACATTCGCACCTCGGATCGCGTCGTCTACACGATGGTGGGCGGGCGCCTCTACGACGCCGCCACGATGAACCAGCTGGCCCCCCAGGCGCGGGAGCGGCCCCCGCTCTACTTCGAGCGCGAAGGCGGAGGCCCGACCCGCGCCGTGAGCGGGACCCACTCCAGCGGGGAAGCCACGCACGACAGCTGCTCGTGCCACTGAGCGCTGCCGGGATACGGCTATACTCCCGGCACCCGATGCACTGGACGAGCTGCCTGTCCACCGCGCCCGACACGAGCGCGGCCGTGGACCAAGTCGCGGAGGAAGCCTCCGATCGACTCGGGGCGGCTCCGGATCTCGCGTTCGTGTTCGCGAGTCGGCACCATCGGCCGCACTTCGAGGACCTCGCGCAGCGACTTGGCGACGCCTTGGGTCGTGCCCCGCTGCTGGGATGCGGCGCCGGTGGGGTGATCGCCTCGGGGACCGAGATCGAAGACGCGCCGGGCCTGGCGGTGGTGGCCGCCCACCTTCCCGGCGTGCACGTGGCTCCGTTTCACTTCGAGCCGCAGGAGGTCCCGCCGCCGGGGACGGCCACTGCGACCTGGGACGCTCGGCTCGGTCTGCCCGACGCCTCGGCGCCCCACTTCATCATCATGCCCGACCCGTTCACGTGTCGGGTCGGCGACTTCGTCCAGGCGATGGACGAGGCCTACCCCGATGCCAGCATCGTGGGCGGCATGCCCAGCGGCGGCAACCAGGCCGGAGACAATGCGATGTTCCTCGGCAACCGGCTCCACGGGGCCGGCGTCGTTGGGGTCGCGCTGTCGGGCAATCTGGTGGTCGACACGGTGGTTGCCCAGGGCTGTCGTCCGGTCGGCGCGCCGATGTTCGTCACCCGCGGGGGTGGCAACGTCATCGCCGAGCTCGACGGCCGCGCGCCTTCGGAGGTCCTGCAGGAGCTGTACTCCCAGGCCAGCGCCCGCGACCAGAAGCTGATGCGCTCCGCCCTGCACATCGGCGTGGTGATGCGCGAAGCCCAGGAGGTTTACCGCCAGGGTGACTTCTTGATCCGCAACATCATCGCGCTCGATGGGCGCACCGGATCGGTCGGTGTCGCGACGAACATCGAGCCCGGTCAGGTCGTTCAGTTTCACATTCGCGACGCGGAGACGTCCGCGGAGGACCTCGATCGACTCCTCGTCGCGCACGAGGAGGGTTGTGAGCCGGCGGGGGCGCTGCTGTTTTCGTGCCTGGGCCGCGGGGAAAACCTCTACGGCGAGCCCGATCACGACAGCCAGGCGTTTGCCCGGCGGTTTGGGCCGGTGCCCGTGGGTGGTTTCTTCTGCGGCGGCGAGATCGGCCCGGTCGCGGGGCGAACGCACCTGCACGGCTACACGAGCGTGTTCGCGATGTTCCGTCGACGCCGCGCCGACTGAGCCGCGCCCCCAGCTATTGGATCGGCGCTTCGACGACGGCCGAGCCACGCGTGAGCGTGTAGGGGTGCACCGCGACCCCGCTAGGCGTCAGCACGTAGACCACGCCCACGAGCGGATGCTCGGCGTCGACGCGGGTGGTCGCGCGCACGAGGACCGCCCCACCCCGCTCGGCGTCCGCATGAATGATGGCGCCGGCAAAGTCGCCGTGCCGTTGGTCGCGTGCGTCGAGGTTGGTGAATGACAGCCCGCCGCGAGCATCCTCGACGAACACCCGAACCGCCTCGGGATCGACGAAGGTCCCGGTGACGACGATGACGCGCCCCGACGGCGACGCGTTCAGACCGTAGCGAGCCGTGAGCTCGCGGGTGAAGTCGTTGGACTCGGCCTGGTTGACGGCCGAGGCGAGGAGCGCAGCGACGGCAGCGGGCGGCTTGGCATCCGGGTCGGCGAAAGACGCCCGGCGGGCCTCGAGATCGGCGCGCACGGCCGCGTCGAAGTGCCGCGCTGCGGTCTCGTGCTCACCACGGGCGGAGGCGGCGAGCCCTCGCAAGAGCTCGGCGTGCTCGGTGACCTCGGGCTCGAACGCCGCCGCGGCACGATCGAAGCGCTGCGCCCCAACCTTGGTGGGATCGAGCGCGTACACTCGGTCGACGGGATCGAGCGCTGCGACGTTCAGCGCCGGCTGCTCGGCGTGGCCGGCCCGCTCCCGATCGGTCCGGGCGGACTGGAGCCGCCGCTGCCCCCACGCACGCATCGCTTCGTCGAGGTACGTCTGACGCTGCGGCTTGGGGCCGCGCGTTGCCGGGTCGGCCTTGGCCCATCGCTCGAGGTCGTGAACGAAGCGCCGCTCGGCGGGCTCGAACCGCCGGTGGATCCGCTCGAGCCGCTGCGCCTCCGAAATCGGCTCCCCCGCGACAGTCCCCGACGGATTGGACGGCGCGACAGACTCGGTCGCCGGGGGAGCGGAGGACGAGGTCGACGGCGCGCTCGGAGCCGCAGTCGAAGCGGTGGGCTTGCACCCCAGCGGGAGCAGCAGCGCGATGGCGGCGGCGCGCACGTGGTTGTTGGACGTACAACGCCCCGGATTGTTTCGGGCCGCACGCAAGGACGGCCCAAGTTGATCCCGGCGCCCGTCTGCGGCGGGTCCTACGAGTCTCGGGCGAGCTTCTTGCTCCCTAACGCCCGTGGACATCGCGACGATCATCGGTCTCGTTCTCGCTGCCGGCCTCGTAGTCGGCTCGATCCTGATCGGAGGCTCGTTGACTGCGTTCATCGACGTCGCCGGTCTGCTCATCGTCGTGGGAGGCACCGTTGCCGCCACGCTGACAGCAGAAAACCTGCCCAACGTCATCGGCTCGATCAAGGTCGCGCTCAAGACGTTCAAGCAGCCAGGCAACGACGCCAACGCCACGATCGAGAAGATCGTCGAGCTGTCGGCCATCGCGCGCCGCGAGGGCATTCTCGCCCTGGAAAACCAACAAATCGACGACACGTTCTTCGCCAAAGCGCTGCGGATGGCGGTGGACGGCACCTCGCCCGACGAGATCCGCGAGACGCTGGGCACGGAGGTTTCGGGCATGAAGCAGCGCCACGTCCGAGGGCAAAAGCTGTTCAAGTTCATCGCGGCCAGTGCACCGTCGATGGGCATGATCGGAACGCTCATCGGCCTGGTGCAGATGCTCGGCGCCCTCGACGATCCCGCCTCGATCGGTCCGGCGATGGCGGTCGCGCTGCTCACCACGCTCTACGGCGCGATCATTGCGTTCATGATTGCTGGCCCGATCGCGGCCAAGCTCGAGCGCCGCAGCGCCGAAGAGGCCGCGCACATGATCACGGTGCTCGACGGCATCGAGTCCATCGTCAAGGGACAAAAGGCGCAGATTATCCGCGAGAAGCTCGAGGCGCGGCTGCCCCCGGCGAACCGGCAAGAGCCGGAAGCGGCTTGACGGAGCGGATGGAGGCGTCATGGCGGCGGACGACGACGACTGCGAGTGCGAGGAAGAGGGTGGCGGAGAATGGATGGCGACCTTCGCCGACCTCTCCACCCTGCTGCTGACGTTCTTCGTGCTCCTGCTGTCGTTTTCGAACATGGATGTGGTCCAGTTCCGCGAGATGCTCGGCTCGGTTCGGGACGCCTTTGGTGTGCAAAAGCAGATCCAGGGCTCCGTCGAAGCGATTTCGTCGACTCCCGTCGAGCTCTCCGTGGACCAAAACGACGGCGCCGGCCAGGCTCCTCCCCACACCAAGGACATCGACGTCAACGGTGCGATGAAGGAGCAGATGGAGGAGTACGTCGAGAACAACGAGATGCAAGACGACGTCGAAGTCGAGCTGACGCCCAAAGGCGTGGTCGTGCGCGTCAAGGACGGCGCGCTGTATCAGTCGGGCTCGGCGGACCTCGACGACAAGTCCAAAGAGCTGCTCGACAAGATCGCCGACATGCAGGCGAAGTTCGCGGACTCGATGCAGATCGAGGGGCACACCGACAACACGCCGATCAAGTCGCGGCAGTACCCGTCCAACTGGGAGCTGTCGACGGCACGCGCGATCGCGGCCTTGCAGTACCTCAAGGACGAAAAAGGCATCTCGGCGGACAAGATGGGCGTGGCGGGCTACGCCGACAGCAAGCCGATCGACACCAACGACACCGAAGAGGGGCGCAACCGCAACCGTCGGGTGGAGTTCGTGTTCCAGCGTGCCGCCGGCACCGAGACCGAGGTCGAAGCTCCGAAGGACGCGGCCCAGGGCGGGACGGACTCCAGCGGACAGTCGAGTGACGGCAAAGCATTCACGCTCCCGATGAGCACGCACCCGTCGCGCGACGGGGGCAGCTAGAGACGTCTTTCCCAAGCTCGGGTCCATCGAGGGGCCGTCGTCAAAGTCGACGACGGCCCTTTGTCGTTGGTCCGCAGACCCGCGTGATCGTTGGGTCTCGACGTGGCCCGGTCCTTGCTCTGAACAGAGTCGTGATCACGGTTGTCTCGTTGCTCGTCGTTGGAGCCCTCGGAGGGCCCGCCGGGCCCGACGCGGGGGCCGACCTGGCGATGGCGTCCTTCGACGCATCTGTCGACGCGTCGGCCGAGTCCTCGTTCGCGGCGTCGGCGGAGACCACGGCCGAGGATGCCACCGAGGACACCGCGTCCGAGGGAGTGGCCGAGGCGTCCTCGTCCGCGCCCCGTCCTTCGCGTCGGGTCGTCGCGCCGACGATCGGCGTGCAGAAGACTGAGGAAGAAAAACGCCGCGGTATTCGAGGGATCGGCGTCAGCGGGACCGCGCTCATCGCAAGCGGGGCCAGCATCGCCCAGGGAGCCGACGGCGCGAACGCCAACGTATCGCCAGCGATGCTGACGGTCGACGCGGGTTTTTCCCATCCCGAGCTTCCGTGGCTGGAGATGGCGCCCGGCATGATGCTCGAGCTCGAGCGCGGGGTGAGCTTCGGTGTCGCGTTTCGGATGCGCGCCTTCCTCCTGACGCGCCGGATTCGGCCGTACGCGATGGTGGGCCTCCCCGCCTTCGTGGCGCCGCACACTCTGTTCGGGGCCCAGGTCGCGGGCGGGGTGGCATTCAAGCTTCATCGGGTGTTCGCGATCGCGGCCGAGTTCGGACCCACGGTGTTCTTTGCCGGGAATGACCTGACGGAGGGCGGCGTGTTGGTCAAGGCCGACGGGGCGCTCGGGATTCGGGTGGGGTTTTGATGCGTAGTGCGGTCATCGGCATCGGGCTGTGTCTCGGGCTCGCATCGTCGCAAGCCTGCTCGCTCGAGACCTGTGTACGGCACTCGGACTGCGGCTACGCGCGCATGTGCGTCGATGGAGATTGCGAGGTGCCGGTGGCCGACAGCGAGGCGGATTCGGAGGCGGTCGTGGTGATCGGGAGTGAATCGGGCGGGACCACGGGCGGCGAGGTGATGCCGGATCCGGCGGGCACGTCGGGGTCGGGTGACGCGAGCAGCGGTGGCGCGGCGTCCACTTCGGGCGGACAACCCGATGCGCCGAGTCGGGTGCCGCAAGCGAGCACGACCGGGGGGTCGGGGCCGGCTTCGGGCGGGAGCGACTCGGGGACGACGGGCTCGGGGACAACGGACTCCGCGACGGATTCGGGCACGACCGGGACTCGGGGGACGGACTCGGGGACAACGGACTCGGGGACAACGGACTCGGGGACAACGGACTCGGGGACAACGGACTCGGGGACAACGAGCGCGGGCTCGAATGCGGTCGTCAATGATGGCGCTCCGGTTGAGGTGATCTTGCCGGACACCGACGGGGATACCGATGGGGATACGGGCTCCGACTCCGGCTCCGGCTCCGGCTCCGGCTCGGATTCGAACGACGCTTCGGGTTCGAGCGAGGGATCGGGATCGGATGACGGTTCGGGCACGAGCGGAGGATCGAATTGACCTTTGCGACACGATCGATCGTCTGGCTCTCCCTTCTGGCGTTGGCAGGGTGCTTCGAGGAGCCTCCGTACGATGTGATGACGGGCGAGGAGCTCGGAGACGCAGAGACGGAAGCGGGATCGGGAGATCCGGTCCCAACCCCCGCGATCCCACACGAGCCGGAGCCGGAGCCGGAGCCAGAGCCAGACCCGGAACCAGACCCAGAGCCCCTCTGCGGCGACGGCACGCCCGACCCCAGCGAGGAGTGCGACGACGGCAACGCGTTGTCCGGGGACGGATGTTCGGAGACCTGCCGCCTCGAGACGACCGGCTGCGCGCCGGGGACGGTCGCCATCGCGGACGATGTCGCGCGCGGCATCGCGATCTGCGAGGACCCCGACCACGCGACGTGCGAGGAGAGCTTCGCGAGCCTGTGCGCGCCCGGGTGGCACCTGTGCTCCGCCCGCGAACACATGGCCCGAAATGACGACTGGATCGTCACACTCACCGAGCAGCGGGCCCTCGGGGTCGTTCGGTGCCGAAACGCCGGCGGCGCGGGGCACTACACCGTGCACAATCCTGGGGCCGACGGGACGGACAACTGCCAGGTCGGTTCATCTCGGGCCGAGTGCCCGTCCGCCCTGGGCTGCGATGAGGCCCATGAGCTCGCGCTGTGCTGCGCGCGCGTACCGACGTGCGGCAACGGGATCGTCGACGACCCCTACGAGGAGTGCGACGACGGCAACGATAGCGACGCAGACAGCTGTTCCCGGCACTGTGCGTCCACCTTTGCGACCGGACCGTCCTGCTGAGTCGCCCTGCCCTCCCAAGCCGGCCCCACTTGGACCCTCCCCCCCCTCTAAACGACCGTACGGATCGAACGACAGTGAATCTCTCCCGCAAACTTCGACGCACCGTGCTCGCCCTGGCCGTGGGCTTGGTGTCCCTGTCCTCGGCCCCGACGGCGGAGGCAGCCCGGCTCAAGGAGCTGATGGACGTCGAGGGTTTTCGCGACAACCCGCTGGTCGGCTACGGACTCGTCGTCGGCCTGCAGGGCACCGGGGACAACAGCAGCGACGTCGCGACCCGCCAGTCGCTCTCGCGCCTGATGAACCACCTCGGGGTCGATATCGACCCGCTGCAGATCAAGGCCAAGAACGTCGCCGCCGTCATCGTCACGGCGCGGCTTCCCGCGTTCTCCAAGCCCGGCGCCAACATCGACGTCACCGTGTCGTCGATGGGCTCGGCCAAGAGCCTGCAGGGCGGCACGTTGATCGCGACCCCGCTCAAGGGCGCGGACATGAACACCTACGCCGTCGCACAGGGGAGTCTGTCGCTGGGCGGATTCTCGGTGCAGGGCGCCAGCGGCGGCAGCAGCAAGAAGAACCACGCCACCGTCGGCAAGATCCCCGGCGGCGGCGTGCTCGAGCGCGGCGCTCCGGGCAAGATGCCCAAGGAGCGCGTCGTGCTGCTGCTCCGCGATGCGGACTTCACCACCGCGACGCGCACCGCCAAGGCGATCAACGGTCGGCTGGGCGCTCGGGTCGCCAAGGTGCGCGATGCCGGCACGGTCGACGTCAAGATCGACAAGAAGTGGAAGAACCGCGTCGCCTCGCTCGTCGCGACGCTCGAGTCGGTCGACGTCACGCCGGATGCTCCGGCCCGGATCGTCATCGACGAGCGCACCGGGACCGTGGTCGTCGGCGCCCACGTCACCCTCGGTGAGGCCGCAATCGCGCACGGCGGGATCACGGTCAACATTCGCGAGACGCAGCTGGTCTCGCAGCCCGGTGCGGGCCTGCTCGGCGGCAACAACGGCGACACCGCGGTCGTCCCGGACTCCGAGATCGAGGTGACCGAAGCCGAGGGGCAGCTTCACGTCCTGCCCGAGGCCGCCAACGTCGGCGACGTCGCGGCCGCGCTAAATGGCCTGGGGGTCAAGCCGCGCGACATGGTCTCCATCTTTCAAGCCCTGCAAGCCGCCGGTGCCCTGCGCGCCGAGATCAAGTTCATGTGAGGGCGACCCGATGACCCACGGCATCCACTCCAACGCCCCCGGGGGCAACGAACCGCTCGCCGCCGCGCAGCAGCTCGAGGCGTACTTTCTGCGACAGATGCTGTCGGAGGTCAGCTCGGGGGCCGCGTTCGGGGGCAAGGGCGTCGCCGGCTCGACGTTTCGTGGGATGTTCGAGGAGGCGCTGTCGGACGCCATCTCCGAGACCGGACAGGTTGGCCTGGCGGAGGACATCATCGGCACGCTGGAGGAGACCGGCGCCAAGAGAGCCACGGTCGACATGGCGACCAACGCCCAGTGGACCGACGTTGGAGAGCCCGATCCGGAGGCAATGGCCGACTTGGCCCTTGCCGAGGGACTGCGCGGCCCCGCCGCGGACTCCGAGTGGCTAAACAGCGGCCGAATTGGGCCGAACCCGACCAGTGGAGGCGAGTAACGACCATGCGAATCGTCGGACAAAACGCGTACTCAACCGAGCTGGCCGCAGGGACCAAAACCCGAGCCGGCAAGGGTGAGGCGACCAAAGCAAGCGACTCGGTCGCACACGACACCGTCAAGCTCTCGGAGTCTTCGGGCGCCGCGGCCCAGGCCCTCGACGCCGAGGCGTCCGCGCGGGCCGCCCGCATTGCCGAGGTCAAGGCCCAAATCGAGTCGGGCGGCTACCCGCTGGACTTCGAGCGACTCGCTGACGCGATCGTCGGCGACGAGATTTCACGCGGAGGCGCATGACCAACACGCTCAACGATTTGCTGGCGACGCTGCACGCGGTCCTCGACGAGGAACGCGCGGCACTGGTGCGCTTCGACAGCGACGGGATCGAGCGCACGGCGGGCAAGAAGGCCGAGCTCGCCCTGCTCCTCCAGCAAGCGTTGAGCGAGGCCGACGAACGTCCGGCATCAGAGCGCACCGACCTGCTCCGCGCACTGTCGAAGATCCGCTGGGCGGCCGAAGCCAATCGCGCCCTGCTTGCCGACGCAGCGGAGATGCTCGCCTCGGTCCGGGTCATCCCCACCGCCAAGAAGGGCACCTACGACCGACGTACGTGCCTTCATCGGGCTGCCCCCACCCTCGGGAGGACGGGAACGTGAGCAGCCTGTTCGGCATGTTGCACATGGGTGCGGGGGCGTACAACGCGTTCTCGCTCGGCGTCGGGGTTGCCGGCCACAACATCGCGAACGTGGCCACCGAAGGTCACTCGCGACAGTCGGTGCTGCTCAACTCCGACTCGATCATCGGCGGGGTGCTCGTCGACGGCGTGCTGCGCTCGGAAAGCCACCTGCTCTCGGGTCGAGAGCGCGACGCCATGGGCTCGCTGGGCTACAGCGCGAGCTCGGCGCAGGCGCTGCTCGACCTCGATGGCGAGCTTGCCGCGGGCGACGACAACCTCGTCGACGGTCTGTCCACGATGTTCGGCAACCTGGTCGACCTGTCGTCCTCTCCGCTGGATCCCACGCTGCGCCAGCAGGTGATCGATGGCGCGGACGCGCTCGCGACCGCCTTCAACCGCGCCTCGAATCGCGTCTCGGATGCGATCGCGCGCGCCGACGGCCGCGTGTCGATGCTCGCCGACGAGGCCACGACGCTCGCCTCTCAGATCGCCGCCGCCAACAAGGCGCTCGCCGCCAAGTTCGACCCCACCCTCGCCGACCAACGCGACCAGGCCGCAAAAGAGCTCGCGGAGCTGGTGGGCGGCGAGGCGCGCATCGACCCCGACGGCCACATGCGCTTTGTGACCTCCGGGGGCGCCGTGCTCGTACACGGCGATCGAGCGAGCAGCATGGAAGCGGTCCCCGATGCGGCGCTCGACGGTCGCATGCGCATCGACATCGTCGACGGACCGCATCGAACCGACGTCACCTCGAGCCTCGGCGGCGGCAAGATCGCCGGCGAGCTCGCGTTTCGGGACGGCGCCGCCGTCCAGACTGGAGAGAGGATCGACCAACTCGCCTTCGACTTTGCCAACGCCATCAACGCGGTGCATTCCGCCCACGAGGCGCCTGACGGGACCACCGGCCTCGATCTGTTCGTGACGACGGCCACGGCCGATGGAGCGGCGGCAGCGTTTGCCATCGACGCCACCGTCGCGGCCGATCCGGGTCTGCTCGCCACCGCGGCCACGGGTGCGGGCGCCGGAGACACCACCGGTCTGCTCGCGATGATCGATCTGCGCGAGCAAAGCCTCGCCAGCGGCAACAGCCGCACGTTCACCGAAGAGGCGATCGGCACGCTCGCATCAGTCGGTTCCCAGGCTCAACAAGCCCAGGGTGCCCACGACCTCGAGCTCGCCCGCAACGACGCGCTCGCTTCCCTGCGCGATTCGCTTTCGGGGGTCAGTCTCGAGGAAGAAATGATGCGGTTGTCGCAGATGCAGCGTTCCGCCGAAGCGGCAAGCACCTTCATCTCTACCGTCGACGAGATGCTCACCAATCTCATCGCCACCCTCTGACCAACCTTTAGCCGAGCAACGAGTCCATGCGCGTCACGGAAAATCGCCTCATGCAGATGATGACCAGCAGCAGCGCCAACGCGCGGGCCAAGGTCGCCGAAGCGTCGGCCAAGATCAGCAGTGGCGTCGCGGTGGATCGCCCCTCTGACGATCCGGCGGCGTGGGCGGAGGGGATGCGGCAAAAGGTCCGACTGGTGGCCGCGGAGGAGTCGAGCAACTCGGCTCAGCGTGCGGTCGAGCGACTCGATGCCACAGACCAGGCATTCGGGCGCATGTGGGACGCGATGGTGCGGGTCAAGGAGCTGGCCACGCAGATGAGCAACGGGACGTACGAAGCCGCCGATCGTGCGGCCGCGGCGCTCGAGGTCGAAGGGTTGTTCGCGGAGATGATCGCAGCTGGCAACACGCGGGGCTCGGATGGGGAGTACCTGCTCGCTGGTCATCAAAGCGATACCGCTCCGTTCGACGACACCGGGGCCTACTTTGGTGACGACCAAGAGCGTTGGCTCGTCGGCACCGAAGGCGAACTGCATCGGGCGAGTGTTCCCGGCTCGGTCTTGACGGCCGCAGACGGGGTGGATGTCTTGGCGACGGTCGCCACCTTCGCCGCCGCACTGCAGGCCAACGACACGACGGCGCTGGCGGCGGTGTACGGCGATGTCGAGGCAGCGACGGACCAGGTCGCGAGTGCGCGGAGCCGCGCCGGATCGGCATCGGCGGCACTGTCGGCGAATGTGGACGCGCTGGGCGATCTGCAGGTCGCGCTGACCGCATCCATCGAGTCGGCGGTGCTCACCGACCCGATCGAAGCCGCCACCGAGCTCGCCCGGTTCTCCAATCAGCTCGAGGCGAGTCGGATCGTGGCCGAGCGAATCGCTTCACTGGTCGGGCCAGGTCGATGAAATGACCGATGAAATGACCGGTGAAAACAAGGACGTACGGAGGAAACGAAAAAGGGGCCTAAACCAGAACTCGACGCGGACGAGTCGAGGGAGTGACACCGGGCGGCAACCCACCCAAGCCCGCCCAAATCCACTCCAAGGGAAGGACCCAACCAATGACGTTCTCGATGATCAGCAACGCGACCTCGCTTGGGGCGCAAAGTACCTTGATGGGCACGCAGCAGGCGCTTGGCAAGTCGATCGCTCGCCTGAGCTCCGGCATGCGCATCAACTCCGCCGCAGACGACGCGGCTGGTATGGCCATCTCGGCCCGGATGACCGCGGACATCCGCAGCATCAACCAGGCCGAGCGCAACGCCAACGACGGCATCTCGATGATTCAGATCGCCGAAGGGGCGATGAACGAGCAGCAGGGCCTGCTCACGCGTCTTCGCGAGCTTGCCGTGCAGGGCTCCAACGGCGCCCTCTCCAACAACGAACGCTCCTTCATCGACGCCGAGCACGACCAGCTGGTCGCCGAGCTCGACCGTATCTCGAGCGCGACCGAGTTCAACGGCTACTCGATGCTGGGCACCGACGCAGGTACCTTCGCAATGCAGATCGGCAAGGACGCGGTCGCCGGTGTCGACACGATCGACGTGACCTTCACCGCGACCGATGCAACCACCCTGGCGGTCAACGCCATGGACATGTCGACCTCGGCAGGCTCACAGGCTGCGCTCGGCGCGATCGATGCTGCCATCGACACGGTCTCGACCAACCGCGCGACGCTCGGTGCATCGCAGAACCGGCTCGACGTCACGATCTCGAACCTTCGCTCCGAAGGCGAGAACCTCGTGGCTGCGAACTCGCGAATCCGCGACGTCGACGTCGCCCGCGAGAGTGCCGCGATGACGCGGGGCCAGATCCTCTCGCAGGCCGGCGCCTCGATGCTCGCGCAGGCCAACCAGCTGCCCTCCCTCGCGCTGTCCCTCCTCGGATAAGCGCGTTCCCTCCACGGCGCGTCGGCCCACCGGCGCGCCGTGACCCTTTTGTTCCCCCGCACTCGGAGACACGCAGATGATTACGTTCGGCGGCCTCGCATCAGGACTCGACACCGGTGCCCTCATCGATGCATTGGTGAGCGCCGAGCGCTCTCGCTCGGCATCAGCGTCCGAGAAGCGGTCGTTCACCAATCAGAAGCTGGCCGTGGTGCGGGACGTCTCCGACGCGCTCGACGCCCTCTCCGACCTGTCCGAAGACATGGATTCGTCGGACGAGATCCGCAAGGTCTCGGTGGCGTCCTCGAACGAGGGCGTCGGGGTCACCCAGGGCGACGGCGCAATGCCGGGTACGTATGACCTTTCGGTGGTCAACCTCGCCCGGGCGGAGACGAGCCGATCCTTTGCGTTCGCAGACGATGCTGCCGGTGCCTTCACCGGTTCGGGAACGCTGGGGATCACCGTGGGCGCGGATGCCGAGATCACGGTGAACTATGACGCGACGATGTCGCTGACCGACCTTGCCGCTCAGATCAACTCGTCGGACGCGCGGGTCAACGCTTCGGTGCTCTTCGATGGATCGCAGTATCGACTCCAGGTGTCGGCGCAAGAGACCGGCACGGCGAATGCGTTGACGTTCACCGATTCGCTCGGCGAGACGGGCTTGACCGACGGCGCGGCAGAGGTCGTGGCAGCGGAGGATGCAGAGTTCGTGATCAACGGGACAACGGTGACGCGCGCGTCGAACGTGGTCTCGGATGCCATCGCCGGGGTGACACTCGAGCTGGTGGCCGAAAACACGACGGCGCAAGTTACGGTGAGCGACGACCCGGAGCTGATTCGCGAGGGGGCGCAGGGCTACGTCGACGCGTTCAACGAAGTGATGTCTCAGCTCAACCGACAGCTGACGCTGACGGGGGAACGCGCGCCGGAGGGCTCGCTGTTCGGAGACGGCACGATGCAGCGACTGCAGCGTCAGCTGGGGACGGTCGCGACCGCGAGCTACGGGCCGGACTCGATGCGGCTGTCGGATTTTGGCATCGAGATCGGACGAACGGGCGAGTTGGAGCTCGACCAGACGAAGTTCGATGGAGCGGTTGCCGCGGACCCGGAGGCGTTCGTTGCACTGCTCGAAGGGGCCGGCGGCCTGTCCGAAGCGATGGTCGACCTGGTCGACACCTACACGGATTCGATCGATGGCGCGTTGTCGGCGAAGGAGGACGCACTGCAGGATCGGATCGAGACGTACGACGATCAGATTGAGCGGATCGACGACGGCGCATTGAGGTTGCAGGAGCGATTGACACTGGAATTCGCCGCCCTCGAGCAGCTGATGTCGGAGCTCAACGCGCAAGGAAACCAGCTGCTGTCGCTGCTCGGCGGCCTGCAGAACGCCTGATTTCGGAGGAGATGAGTGATGTACGCCCGCGCTGCCAGTGCATACAAGAAGGTCTCGGTCGAGTCGGCCTCGCCCGCTCGCGTGCTCGATGAGCTGTTCCAGCGCCTGCGCCTGGACTTTCGCCTCGCGAAGGAAGCGATGGCCGCCGAACAGATCGCGCCAAGATGCAACGCGTTGTCCCACGCCTTGAAGCTGGTCAACGCACTCGAGGCCAGCCTGGACCGCGACGTCGCCCCCGACCTCTGCGAAGGCCTGGTCAACCTCTACACCTTCGTGTGCGAGCAGATCTACCTGGCAAACAGCAAGGTCATCCCCGAACCGCTCGACGCCGCCGACGAGATCGTCGCCCAAATCCACCAGGCCTTCCTCGACGCCAACGGCTGAACCACCACCCCCCAACCCCCTAACCACCACCCCTCCTCTCGACCAGTCCGAAGGGTTTGCAGGAATAGTGGGCTGCGGGGCTCGGTGAGGGCTGGTGTCACGGTGTTGCACTGTCGACGGGCGAGCGATGTCGCGCGGCAACAGCAGTGCCCAGGGTCAGGTTTGGCGGTGAACCAGCACGAAAGGACGGCCAAAGGCCGCCTGCTGCAGGCTGGGTTGTTGTGCGCTTGCTAGGAGCTGTCGCTCGTGGCGACGCGGGCTCTGAAGCGTCGGGGCATCCGGTAGGTGCCGAGGGGGAAGACCACCTCGTGATCGCCTGACAGGAAGCGCTCCAGTGCGACCGCGTACTCGCGGCGGAAGTTGTCGACCCGCTCCTGTGCGGCGGCTCGACGCTCCGGCGTACTGGCAGCGAACGTTGGCTTGGGGCCGAACAGCTGGCGCCCCATCGCGGGCATGTAGCTCCAGTGGATCTTTCGCGCGACGTCCCAGCCCTGGACCCGCGTGCCGTCCCGCCGTCGGCGAGCAATGGCCCGGTTCTCGAGCTTCGCGAGCCGCGCTCGGGTCAGCGCACGGAGCTTCTTCGGCCCAAGGGCCTCAAAGCCGGGCAGAGGAAAGAGCGTGAACGACAGGCGGTCGGGAACGTTCGAGCGGCACGCATGTTCGGCCCGCTTGCTTCGAATGCTGTCGGCTCGACCCGCGTGTCGAGCCTTTCCGGACCATATCCCCAGCACCGGCTTGTCGATTTCTGGCTGCTCTCCGTACTCCAGACCTCGCGACGAGCAGTGACGCCACTCGCGGTTCCTCTTCACGATGTCCGCCGCCACCGCCTGGTTCTGGATGTAGGAGACGGCCTGCAGGATCCGGTCGGGGTCGTCACGGTCGATAATCTGAAACGAGTACTGCTCCCAGCCCTTGCCGCTGATTCCACGTAGCGAGTTGAGGTTGGTCGTCAGCAAGTTGTGCAGGTAGCCCATAAAATCGGGCGTCTTCCCCGCACCATCCTCTCCGCCGAGATCAGTGAGCAGCAAGTGCAGGTGGTTGGAGAGGAACTCAAACTCGTGCAGTTGAATCTCGCCCGCGAAGTGCATCGCGGAGGCCCGGATGCACGCCTCGCACACTGCAACGACATCGTCCGTGGGCACCAACCGGTAAGTCCGACTGATGCAGTTCGAGGTCACCTGGACAAGGCTGCCCGGCGGCAGATAGATCGGCGCTGTCACGCCCGACGAGGTCGACCGCGCAAAGCGATCGTTGCATCAATTCCGCCGGTCGGATCGATAATTCTCGGCCACGGTGTTGCCAAGGTCGTTCACCCGTCGCTCACGCACCGAGCGTCGACGCAGTCGTCGTAGGCAGAACACGCGAGATTGCAGCCCCCGCAGTGATACTGGTCGGCGTTCGTGTCGACGCACTCCGAGCCGCATCGCACCAGCCCCTCCCAACACACCGGAACCCCGTCTTCGCAGACCTCCGCCACGCCCAAACGCTCAAAGCACGCGCCGCAGTGCTCGCCATCCGACGCGAGATCGACGCAGTCCTCGCCGCACATCGTGCACGGCTCGACGTCGAGGGGCACCACGAGTTCCTCGCTCGGATGAGGCCGGTAGACGAGGAGAGCCGCAACCCGGTCGACCGGAACCTCGAATACGAGCGCGCAGCTGTGCATGGCGCCTCCGGGAAGCATCGTTCGAGGAGTGCACGGAACATCGAGATGCTGACTCTCGTCCAGGCCTAAGAACTCGACGCCCTGGTCGCTGCGGACGGAGAAGTGGGCGGGAGCGGCCGACACCGTGGCACCGCTCGGCTCGTTCTCGAGCTCGACGTCAAGGAGTACCAAGCGCGTTCCAGCGGCGGCCTCGAGCGCCCCGAGCCTCCCAGCCTCCCGGCTGGTTGCGACCTCGATCGAGAGTCCGTTCAGGTCGACGGAGCCATCGTCTCGGGGGCCG
>JGI12316J15310_10001951_pt2 | contig 16065 bp, 6 predicted proteins | sample MarCyaLeptolynsp_FD_15310 | JGI IMG/M metagenome (IMG submission 15310)
GAAGAAAAAGAAGTACAGACTACCTCTGTTTCTTTTGACTTAACAGGACTAGGACTCAGCTCAAACGCTGCCAATTTCAGTTTGTTAATTGCTGCCAGTAATGCTGTAACTGTTAGCGGAAGTGCTGCCAATTTCAGTAACGCAACCGTAGTTACTGGCGGTACTTTTAATGGTAACATCATCACGTTTACTGGTATCGATCTGGAAGATGGACAATACTTTACACTAGGTACCGACTTTGAAACATGTGCCCCTGGTGGAGTAGAGACCGACCTGGCACTATGGCTTAGAGCAGATGTTGGCACTAACACCATTGTAAATGGAGCAGATATTACCTCATGGGAGGATCAATCATTAAATGGATATGATGCCTCTGAAACGAATGCTGGAGGAACTCCTGTAGAGCCAACCTATACACAAGTAGGCACAAACTTCAACCCCGCTATAGCCTTTACCGATCAGGGGTCTACAAATACCACCAACTCATGGTTAACTACCTCAACAAATCCAGCGACTGATGATATGACATTGATTGCGGTTTTCGCAACCACACAATCAGATGCTACTGGCCTTAATGCTACCTTTGATTCACCAGCATTTTTAAGTAATGAAGATGGTGGTGGTGGTAACCTGTATGCATTGGGCCACTCCGGAGGACGGGTTCATTCAAGTCTAATCGCTGGAACTGGCTTCGGTGCCAGAAGTACCAGCACTTATAATGATGGAGTACCACATATGGCTCTGTCCACAAGAGTTCAATCAACCGCGGCTGGATCAATTCAACTCTACCTGGATGGAGCCAGCGATGGTTCAGCAGCTTCTGACCTTAACTCACTAAACAAGAATAATGGAATAGGTATTGGTAACCACCTAAGGGATGATTTTAACTTTTGGGATGGGCAATTTGACGGCACTATTTCTGAGGCAATCGTCTTCTCTGATGATTTAACATCAGACGAGAAGAATCGAGTGGAAACTTACCTTGCCATCAAATATGGCATTACCAAAAATGCTGCTGATGATGGTGCCACAGGCAGTGTGGATGAAAGAGATTATAGAGATTCTGAAGGTACCGTAATCTGGGACCATACAGATCAATCTTCTGGGTATAATAGTGACATTGCTGGTATAGGCCGCGATGATGCGCAGTGTTTTGAGCAAAAACAATCGTCAAGTGTAAATTCAGACGGTTTGGTTACAATGGGCTTAGGAGGAATTGAATCAAGTAATGCCGCGAACTCCAATTCTTTCACTGCAGACAATAGCTTCTTGGTTTGGGGTAATGACAATGATGCAACAGCACAGGCAAGTGCCAATACTTCAGATGTTCCGGGCATTATTACCGAAAGAATGGAACGCATTTGGCATGTTCAGGAAACGGGAACCGTAGGTGGGACAACTATCTCTTTCGATCTTACTGGTTTGGGTTACACAGGTACTTCTGCCTCTGATTTTAACCTGATTACTTCCAGTTCAGCCACCATGGCTAGTGGTACCATAACCCCTGCGGCTTCTTTTGCTAGCAACGTGGTGACTTTCACTGGGGTTGACTTTAGTGATGGAGACTTCTTTACGCTAGGTACGGCTCGTTCTACTTGTAGTCCTGGTGGGGTTAATCCTAGTAGTAATCTGAATGTATGGTTAAGAGCGGATATTGAATCTTTTAATACAGGTGTTGTACAAGCCACGGATGGTCAGACTGTAGCCACATGGTCAGATCAGTCGGGCAATTCAAATGATGGCACGACAGACGGCAATCCTCCTGTTTATCACAATAACGTTACGGACAATATCAACTTTAATCCGATTTTAGAGTTTGACGGGACCAACGACCGACTAGAAACGCAATTGGATGGTATAAAAGGAACCAATTATACCGTGTTAGCTGTAGGCGAAAGAGCGGATGCAAACAACTCTAACTATGTATTGGGTGGAGAAAGAAACAGTCCTAGTACTAATGAGGTTTTACATTTTGGATACAGAACAAACACTGCTGCAACATTAGCCCAATTTGGAAACGATATAGATGTAACTGTTAGCGCATTTGATGCGTCAAGTGCACCCTTCCTACTCTTTGGAGAGCTAGATGGTTCAGGTAGAGTTATTGAAGAAACTCGTAACAATGGCTTTGCAAGAAATACAGATACTAACACTAGCCAGCTCATAGGTACAGTACAAGATTATGTAGCCAATTTTGGAGCCACATATTATGGAGGAAAAATATCTGAAATAGTAGCCATCAGCTCGGATATTACCGACTTAGAAAAACAGCAAGTCACTAGCTATTTGGCAATCAAATATGGCATTACCTTGACCAGTGACAATGATAATGATACTAATACTGGCGAAACTATCTCTGGTTCTGTAACTGAAGGAGACTACGTATCCTCAGACGGTACAACAATAGTTTGGGATTTTTCTGCTAACTCGACATACCATAACGATGTGGCAGGTATAGGCAGAGACGATGCATCATGCTTTAGCCAAAAGCAGTCCACTGCCGATGGTACGGACGACATTCTTACTGTTGGTTTAGGCAGTGTAGCTACTGACAATATGAGTAACGCCAACACATTCACCGATGACAGAGATTATCTGGTATGGGGTAATGATAATGGTGCTACCGCTGAGGCAAGCAAAAACACTGTTGATGTACCAAACTCTGTCTCTGAGCGTATGACACGTATCTGGAAAGTACAAGACACCGGTACTGTTGGTGAAACTGAACTTCAGTTTGATCTGACTGGCCTGGGATACTCTGTAGCCGATGCCACTGCCTTCTCTTTACTTGTTAACAATAGCGCTACTATGAATACCGCCACTGTTATCTCTGGAGGTACATTAAACGGTAACGTACTGTCCTTTACAGGAGTGGACCTGACTGATGGTCAGTTCTTTACAATCGGCACAGGCATTACCATTTGTGGGCCTGGAGGAGTAAATACAAATATTGCCATGTGGGTAAAAGCTGATGCAGAGGTGTTCTCAGATAACCCAGGAACTACAGCTGCCACTGACGGAGCAAATGCACTCTTCTGGAATGATCAAGGTGCTCAAGGTCACAATATGGAAGAAGCCGACCTAGGGGGTGGAGCCAATGCTATTGAGCCGACTTTCCAAACCAGCGAGATTAACTTCAACCCTGTTGTAAACTTCACTGATCCCGGCTCTACCAATAATTCCTATTTCAGAACTGATGATAGCTTTATGGTTCCTACCAACACGAATCAAATTGATTTCACGCTTATCTCAGTCTTCAAAACAGGTCAAGCCTCAGGAACAGCTAATGACAATGTAAATTCTCCGGTATTGATCAGTTCAAGATCTGGTTCTGGTCTTGATAATGCCATGGGTATGGATAATGGCACCATATGGGTGAATGCCGATTCAGATGCTGCCTTTGAAGCCGAAACCTCTAACACTTACAACAATAACATTCCTCATATTGCTACTGGGGTAAGAGATGATGATCCGGGTGATCTTACCATTTATGTAGATGCTGCTGAAAGCGCCACTGCCACTGGTATTACTACTAATTTAGATAATGCCGATGGTGGTTTCGGTATTGGTAACCATTTTACCACAGATGTAGATGCCCAATATGCCGGTGATATCGCAGAAACCATCGTCTACAATCAAGTCCTGGATTCCGATCAAAGAAATAGAGTTGAATCATACCTGGCGATCAAATATGGTATCACATTAAACGGAGCTGATGATGGGACTACCGGAGCCGTTGACGAAAGAGATTACCGTGCAGGTGATGGTGGTGTGGTTTGGGACTTTAGTGATAAGACTACCTATACCAATGATATCTTCGGTATTGGTAGAGATGACTTGTCTTGCCTGAATCAGACCCAGTCTAAGAGTGAGAACAGTGATGCCATTGTAACGATCAATAATACTGGCGGCTTTAATACAGACGATTCCTGGCTGGTATCAGGTAATGATAACGCTGCTCTGGAAGCTACCAATAACACTGAAAGACCAGCAACAATTAACAGTAGACTCAATAGAGAGTGGCAGGTACAAGAAACCGGTACGGTTGGCACTGTGGAATTGACTTTCGACCTCTCCAACGTTACAGGTACCGCTTCTGGTAGTAATAATCTTACACAAACTCGACTCATGGTGGATGATGATGGAAACTTTGGAAATGGTGGTACCACACTTATCTCTCCAAGTGCCACGAATGGTGGTAGTCAGACAGTGACCTTCCAAGTGAATTTCACGGATGGTCAGTACTATACCCTAGGCTCTATTGAAAATGATGCCCTTCCGATCACTTTAATATCCTTTGAAGTAAACAACTATAAAGATGATCAGGTTAAACTCGATTGGGTAACTGCTTCTGAGGTGAACAATGCTTTCTATACCATTGAAAGAAGTACAGATGGATTGAACTTCGAAGCTATTGCTAACCTAGATGGGGCTGGTAATAGCAGCGACTTATTGTATTACTCTTTTGTAGATGCAAACCCGATCAGCGGAACTTCTTTCTATCGCTTAAAACAAACTGACTTCAGCGGAGAATTCGACTACTCTGAAATCCGGTCAGTCAGAGTAGAAAAACAGTTTGAAGCCAGCTTCAGTGCTTATCCGAATCCAGTGGTTAAAGGGGAGTATCTAGAGGTGGCTTACACAGTAGAATTTACTCAAGACCTTGACATTACTGTACTAAACAATACGGGCCAGATAATGTTAAGAAAAACTGAGCACGTAAATCCTTCTGGCAAATTTTTCCGAATCTCAACAAATGAGATGAACAAGGGGCTAAATCTTATAAGAATATTGGATGCCAATAGCCGCACTAAAATTCTTAAAATTCTAGTCAAATAAGCACCTCAAAACCTTCTTTAAAGTCCATTCAGGGGGCTTTTTTAATTCTTAAATTTGTGATTTTCGGTTATTCAAACCCATAAAGTTGTTGTTCAAATGCACTTCCTTGGTTTTTGAGTACATACTTCAATTCCAATTTTATTTGAATAATTATACGATAAAGGGCCAAGGGAAATATCGATTTACCGTTCATCACAGTTAAAAAAACCCCTTAAACGAGTTTTTCTTCAAACAAAAAAATAAAAAGTAGGGTTGTGATACCATTAATTTGTACTATCATTAAAGTACAATTGAGCTAACAAGCTCTATACCTAAACATCGAGGCAATCACTACTAGACTTCACATAGTACTTCTATGCTGTGTGCTGATGCTCTTTCTACGTCCGAGCGTCAGTGGTCAAACCGCTATTACCACCATCACCGCTACCACTGCCAGTTCCACCGGCAGTGTCAAAAATGTAACCGCTCCTGCAGATGCTTCAATTACCGTAAAAGCCTACGATGTTACCTATGGAACAGGAAGCCTCGAACCGCTACTTTCTTTTGTAGTTGGTGGATCTACATATAATGACTTTATATTTCCTGACACCGTAATTCTCCAAAGACAATTTGCCGGTGATGAACAATTATCCATCTTTTATACCAGAACGTCTTTTGATGCAACACCAACACCCGGAACGATTGGCATAGAAACCACTGGAGTGGTTGCAGCCGACTCGATCTACCTACTATCAGCATTAAACGCAGGTCTAACCAATATTCTTTCTAATGTAGATGATATCTCTGCCGGTTTTGAAGCTGAAACTGAGCGAGTAGATTTTATTTGGTTTCAGGGCATTCAATCTACGGACCCCACTCTTTCAGCATTTCCTATCTTCGATTTAAATGGTAATGATAATGTTGCCGTTGCAGCGATCACTTCTTTGGACTCCAATGGTGACCCTGCGTCCTATGGACAAATAGTGGGTATTGGAGACAATGTGTGGTCTGGGGGAAATATCAACATTGGTAATATAACTGCGTTTAGACAGGAAACCGCAGCACTAGATAATCTCCCTTTTGCAAACTTTGATAATGTTCCTGTGGAAGGAATTTCTGTTTCATTTCAGGATTTAGGTATAACGGCAGGCCAAAGTTTTTTTGGATATTCTCTTTTTGCTCCTGATGTGGTTAATGGCTATACAACAGGTAGCTCATTGGGCGCTGGACCTCATACACCAGCTGTGGGTATTACCCTCTCTGATATTTCCACTTTTCCAGATAATACTCCTAGAAGTGATGCAGGTTTGGATCTGGTCATCTCTGCTTCGGTTGCAGCTTCAGTAAACAATGAGATTAGCCTTTCCGTAGGGCCAGGTGGAGCTAAAGATGCACTTCGCACTTGGTTAAAGGCCAATGATGGAGCCTTTGTCACCAATGGTGGCGCGGCATCTACTGAAGGAACCAATGTAGGCTTCTGGGAAGACCAGTCTCTTGGAAATCACGATTATTCTACCTCAGGAACAGCGCCAACCTTCAGAAGTACTACCAGCACCATCAACTTTAATCCCACAGTAGACTTCGTAGAGAATGCCGAGAGGGCCTTAGCCACCGCAAATAATGCTGACTATAATGACAAAGTCTCAAACACAGGTTTCCTCTCAAAGGGAATCAATATGGCTTTCAGAACCAATGCTAATGATATTACAACTAAACAGCAATTGTTCGAAGAGGGTGGTGGCACCAATGGATTAGGCATTTATATCAGAGCGGGCAATTTACATATGTCTGTCTGGAACCGTGGTGCTCAAGCCGAGGGTGATTGGAATGATGATGGAAGTGGCATACAGACAGTGTCAACCGCTATAGCTCTAGATACGGAATACATCATTACCCTGGAATTCGATGGAGATGATAGTGGACTAAAAGCGGGTTCAATTACAGGGTATCTCAATGGTCAGTCTTTTGGTGTTTTGGATAATCCATTTGGGCAAGGCGTTGGGCTACTTTACGACCATACTGGGGGAATTGAACTAGGAGACTCTGATGGGTCCAGATATGATGATGGAGGGACATCTGCCACTTCATTTGAAGGTGTAATTGCAGAATTCATCTATTGCAATGAGCCGGCTTCTTTTCCTCTAGCACAAAGACAGCAAATTGAGAGTTATCTGGCCATTAAATATGGCATAACGCTAGACCAAAGTACTGCCGTGAGTTACGTTAACGCTGACGGAAATATTGTATTCAACACAGCGGATCCTGCCTCTATTGGTGGTTATTTGGAATATAACAATGACATCGCTGGTATTGCTAGGGATGATGCCTCAGAGCTTGACCAACCTGCTTCGAAAAGTGAAAACCCGGGTAGTATAGTAACCATTGATCGTGGAACCACACTTTCTAACGATGACACCTGGCTCATCTGGGGTAATGATGGTGGAGCTTTGACTGAAAGTTCATCTGTGAGTTCTCCAAGTAATATTGATACCCGATTAGAGCGCGTGTGGAGAGTAGCTGAAAGAAATGAAGCACAAACTACCTCTATTTCCTTTGACTTGACTGGGTTAGGACTGGGCACTGATGCAGCTGATTATAGCCTTTTGGTAGCCGCTAACAATTCAGGGGCTGATTTTAGCAGCGCTACCGTAATTACAGGAGGGTCTTTCTCTGGCGATGTACTCACTTTCACGGGTGTTGACTTGGATGATGGTGAGTATTTCTCACTCGCCACCGCCTTCTTCTTTTGTACACCAGGCCGATACAATGATGGTATTCTTACCTGGCTAAGAGCTGATGCGGGAGTAACAACCGCAACAGAGGGAGCCACAGTAACCGCATGGGATGATCAAACTCCTAACAACAATGATGGCAGCAATCTAACAGCTCCTGTTTACCGTGCAACGACCAATCTCATCAATGATAACCCAACCATTGACTTTACCACCGGTAGCACAGGCCTTACCATTGGAGGAGGTGTAGTAACTGGTATCAATGATGGGGAGTCTCTCTCAAAAAAATTCACCATAGCCTTTAAAACCGGAGACATCACCCCAACGACTAAGCAGGTAATTTATGAACAAGGTGGAGCCACCAGAGGACTTAACGTCTACATTGAGTCGAGCACGCTACACATTTCAGGTTGGAACCAGGCCGCTGGAGATGGTGTCGGAGCACCATGGAACACCGCGGCAGGAGTTACTACTGTTAACACCACATCAATCGCCTCTAATACTTCTTATATACTCACTTTTGACTATGCTGGTACAGACGCCATTGATGGAACCATCACGGGTTATTTGAATGGCCAAAGCTTTGGAACTCCTCTGCCCAATGTGGGTAGGTTGTATGGTCATACTGACCCAATAGGGCTTGGCGATGAGAATAGTGCCTCAAGATATGACGATGGTACTACAGCAGGCGCTTTATCTTTTGATGGTTTTATTTCTGAAATAAGTTATTACAATGCACCAGGTTCTTATCTGGCAGCAGATCGAAATAGAATAGAAACGAGTATGGCCATCAAATATGGCATCACCCTAGATCAAACTTCAGCGACCAATTATACCCGATCGGATGGCACTGCGGTCTGGAATGCAATAACCAACGCCACATACAACAATGACATTGCAGGTATTGGAAGGGATGATGATGCCTGCTTAGACCAAAAACAGTCGCAAAGTGAGAACTCCGGAAGTATTGTGAAAATGGGTTTGAATACCATTGAATCAAATAATGCCAGCAACTCCAACGCCTTTGATGATGATGGAGATTTCTTGATTTGGGGTAATGATGGAGATTTTGCCGATCAGGCCAATGCAAATACCCTTGATTTGCCGAGTAGTGTTACGGAAAGAATCGAACGTATCTGGAGAGTAGATGACACCGGGGAAGTGGGTGCCACAACAATCACTTTCGATCTAACTGGCCTTGGATATGGCACAAATCCAACCGACTTCCAGTTGATTGTTTCCAATAGTGCAGCCATGGCATCAGGAACTACAATACCTGCGACTAGCTACGATGTTGGAACAAGTATTGTTACCTTCAATGGCGTGAACCTAACAGATGGTCAATTCTTCACTCTGGGTACTGATAGAGATATCTGTGCACCAGGTGGCGTTGAAACAGGTTTGCTGCTTTCTTTAAAGGGAGACGTTGGAACCACAGGAACTTCAACAGTCACAGCCTGGGCTGATCAGAGTGCCAATGCCTTTAGTGCCACTGCCACAAATGGTCCGGAACTCATTAGCAATGGTATCAACTTTAACCCTTCCTTACAATTCAATGGAACCAATGAAACCATGGCCATCGCAAGCGGTATTCTGGGCACTTCTTCTCCGAATGATCTAGTAGTTTTTGGAATCTCTCAGGTCAACACCGTTCAAGACAGCTGGCTCTTTTTTGAAGGGTTGGCCAGTAGTGGTAGGTTTAGTGCCCATGTGCCATGGGGAGACAACAATGTCTACTATGACTACCCCAATACTACCGAAGGAAATGGAAGGATCAGTGAACCATGGGGAACGTCCACCGGAATACCTCACATTTGGACACTTTTCTCAAGTACCAGCAGTTTAACAACAGCTTCAGGAAATGCAAACAAAGCGATACTAAGAGACGGGACGGTGTTGGACACAAACACTTCCAGCGTCACAGGCACTGGTAATAATAGCAGCTTTAATATAGCCTCTGATGGCTCTGCCAACTTCTATAATGCGGATATCGCTGAAATACTAATTTATAGCATGGCACCATCAGAGCAGGAACTAGAGCAAATTCAGACCTACTTCGCCATAAAGTATGGCATCTTTAAGAATAGCACAGATATCGGTTCCACTGGTGCTGTAGACGAAAGTGACTATTTTGACTCCAATGGCAGCGTCATCTGGGACAGAACAGAAAACACTTCCTATCACCAAGATGTAGCAGGTATCGGTAGAGACGACACTTCCTGTTTAAACCAGAAACAATCCTCAAGTGAGGCAACAGATGATATCTTAACCATCGGTTTAGGCAGTGTAGCAGTTGATAACGCTAGTAATGCCAACTCTTTTGCAGATGATAGGGACTTCTTGGTCTGGGGTAATGATGGCGGTTCGACCAATCAGGCGAATGACAATACCACTGACCTACCGTCTTCGGTATCTAGCAGAATGGAAAGAATTTGGAAAGTTCAGGATAATGGTACAGTAGGAAATACGGAATTACAATTTGACTTGACATCTCTTGGATACAGTACAGTAGATGCCAGCGCTTACTCTCTTCTAATTGGAAATACTGCTACCATGGCTGATGCCACATTTACCACTGGTGGCACTTTTAACGGGGATGTGCTTTCTTTCAGTGGAGTAGACCTTACGAATGGGCAATTCTTTACGATTGGTACAGCATTCGAAACTTGTGGCCCTGGAGGTGTGAACACCGACCTTGCTTTATGGTTAAGGGCTGATTTAGAAGTTTTTTCTGATGCTGGAAGCACAGCTGCTGTGAATTTAGATAACACTCAGCAATGGAATGACCAAAGTTCTCCTGCAGAAAATGCCGAGGAAATTGACCTTATGGGTGTTGGTCCAGTACTACCAGTTTACCGAACTGAAGAATTCAATTTCAACCCCGTATTAAGGTTCTCCGATCCAAACTCTACAAACGCCTCTTATATGAGAAGCGCAAACAGTGTGTCCGGAGACTTTACTTTGATTTCAGTCTTCAAATCTGGACAAAGTGATGGCACTAGCAATGACTTTGTCAACTCTCCAGCACTCATAGGAGCTGATGTTTCAAGTTCTACATCAGACTACGGCCTGGGCATAGAAAATGGAAGAATCACAATCAACGCCAACACAAATACGGGCACGGATGCGGAGTCTACAACCACCTACAACAATGACTTTGTTCATTTTGCCTTAGCTACCCGCGTACAATCAAGTGGTGCGGTTGAAATCTTTGTAGATTCAGAGTCGGTCGCTACAGGAACTGGTTCAACAGCTGCACTTGATGCGCCTGCCACTATTGGTATTGGTAACCATAGCGATGCAAACGTGGCGGCACAATTCTCAGGGGACATTGCTGAAACTATAGTATTCAGCCAGTCACTGGATGAAAATGAAAGGACAAGAGTAGAGTCTTATCTGGCCATTAAATACGGTGTTACCAGGGTGGTGTCAGGTCTTTCGCAAGCAGCAGAGGACTATCTGGCAGCAGATGGCGGTGTGATATGGGACATTGATGCACAAGGCACTACCTATCACAACGATATTTTCGGAATCGGAAGGGACGACCTTTCATGTTTGGAGCAAATCAAGTCCAAAAGTGAAAATGCTGATGCACTGGTGACTTTTGACAATAATGGAAGCTTTGGTTCTAACGACTCATGGCTACTCTCTGGAAATGACAATGCGGCCATAGAAGCCACCGGTAATACTGAAAAACCAGCCTCTATAAAAAGTAGATTGAACAGGGAGTGGCGTGTTCAAGAAACGGGCACCGTAGGCACAATAAGGCTATCATATGACCTATCTACCGTTACTGGCCCAACAGGTATCGGAACGAATAACCTGAATCAGACACGATTAATGGTAGATGATGATGGAAACTTTGGCAATGGAGGAACAACATTGATATCTCCGGTTGCCATAGATGGAACAAATGATATCGTGACCTTTGAAGTAGATTTTACAAGTGGTCAGTACTACACCCTAGGGTCTATTGAAGTGGCTGCCTTGCCGATCACCCTGATATCATTTGATGCATCGGTTAATGATGACAATCAAGTAAAATTAGATTGGGTAACTGCCTCTGAAGTCAACAATGCATTTTACAGCATCGAAAGAAGTACAAACGGAGTTGATTTCGAAACGGTGGGCCGAATTGACGGTGCTGGAAATAGTGATGCGATTTTATATTATACATACATCGATACCAGACCATTAAATGGACTTTCATTTTATCGCTTGAAACAAACTGACTTTAGTGGTGAATTTGATGTCTCCGAAATCAGATCCGTCAGAGTAAAGTCCAAATTTGAGACTTCTTATAAGGCATACCCTAACCCTGTTCGACAGGGAGAAACACTACATATAGCTTATCAAATAGATAGAGACCAGACTCTAAGACTATCTGTACTCAATTCAAAAGGTCAACTCATTTTCAGAAAAGAAGAGCAAGTCCTGGTAACTGAGGAATATATTGAAGTTTCAACTCGCAATTTCCAAAGAGGGCTCAATCTGATTCGCATTCTTGACGAGAATCAGCAAGTGGTTACCTTGAAAGTATTAGTCAGATAGAGGTCGATATACAGCTGAAAAAAGAGAGCCTCCATTCAAGAATTTCAACTCCGCTACCTCAAACCCCAATTGCTTAATGGTACCATGTATATCCGATAACTCACTGGCTTCAAGTCGACTCGCTATTCTAAAAAAGGTATGCATTATTTTGAGCAGTAACTTTTGATGTCTGTTGTCTGATGGATAGAAATCCGTTACAATCAGCTTGCCGTTCTCATTCAATCGCCCTTTCAGCTTTTGCAAGACTTCTGAAAGTCGCTCATAAGCGAAGCAATCCAAGAAGAAATTGGCAATAACGATATCATAGCCTCCATTGACTTCCAAAGCATCTTTGGCATAAAACTCAATTGTATTTCCTACAGAGGTCCTGGCCTTCGCTTTTCCCAGCATCTTCTCAGAAAGTTCAACGTAATCGATCTGTAAATTGAAGTTTGTCGGTAACCATTTCAGTATGTTGCCTGTCCCCCCACCCACAATCAGCACTCGAGAATTTGACTCAATAATCGGGATAAAAGTTTTTTGTGCTTGATCTAGCCTCTTACCAAATACAAGTTTTGATAAAGTATCATAAACAGGCGCTATCAGGTTGAAGTCGTTCTTCATAGCAAGGCCAAGGCTGGTAAAAAGAAAATACCATCACCAACAATACGATAGAGTTGATACCTCCTAAACGCATCCTGTCTAATAAACAGCAACAACAAAGGCCACGACATTGCCAATAGCATAAACTGAAAATTGCTCTCGTTAAGGTCAATAGCCATACAGACAATTGCAATCAATCCATTAAAGATCAAGGCTAATGCTATCCTTCTCTTGGTTTGCTTAGCTCCCCTATTAATCACGATCGATGCCATACCTTGTTTATCATCCTCTTCGCGTTCAAAGAGCGGAAACAACATTAGGTTAACATAAGCCAATAAAAAAAACTGAATAAAGGCTACCAACATAACCCAATCCCAGTGTTCCAGCAGACTCATGGGGCCGACAAAGATTCCAGCTACATAAATAAAAGCAGCAAAGAGCTCTTTTTGTAGCTGCGCTTTACTGACTTTGAGATATAGGAAATACAAACCAGTCAAAGCAACAAGGCCGAGACCAAACCAAATTGTATCGCTCGGCAATTCAAAGGTATTGTAAACACCGTATCCAAATACCAAAACTGCAACCCAACAGATCAGCTTAAAATGACGTTGATGAAAAGCATGACGGGGATTCACCGCCTCTCCCTTTACCCGATAGCCGTCCCAAAGATGATCTGCGGTGTAGATAAGCCATATAGCGACAGCAAGGCCTAGCAAGACTTGGTTAGACAGCTCAACCTTGAATACTTTAGCAATATATAAACTGGAAATCACAGCGCCTGCCGTGATATCAAGGCTTAGGTTTTGTACGAAGGCTATGATTTTTTCCATAAAAAAAACCCCGACTGCTGTCGGGGTTCAATATATCTAGTTTCAGATTAATCTTAACTATCTGCAGCCAAGGCTTCTGCACCACCAACGATTTCAAGAATCTCTTTGGTAATGGCTGCCTGACGTGTTCTATTGTAAGTTAAACGAAGCTCTTTCAACAGGTCTCCAGCATTATCGGTTGCTTTACCCATTGCTGTCATTCGCGCGCCATGCTCAGACGCATTTGATTCTAAAACTGCCTTGTAAAACTGAATTTTCAACGACTTTGGAATCAATTCCTCAATGATGAAGTCCTTAGACGGCTCATAGATGTAGTCTGTATTGGTCGCAGAATCAGTATCTACCTCGTTTTCAACGATTGGCAAGAATTGTTCTGTTCTAATAATCTGAGTTGCAACATTTTTGAACTCATTATAGACCAAAACCACCTTGTCATACCTCCCTGATTGGAAGCCTTCCATTGCCTCTTCTGCTGCAGCTTTAACCACATCAAAAGAAAGGTCTCCGAAAACACCCCAATGTGCATCATTCACAGGATTCTCCTTCTTTCTATAGAAGTCAAACGCCTTCTTACCAATAGGCAAGATCTCAATTTCAGCATCAGCATATTCTCCTGTAGCTAGTGCATTTCTAATGCCTTTAAAAACGTTAGCGTTAAAAGCACCACACAGTCCTCTATCAGAAGTGACCGGAACAAATAGTACACGCTTCACATCTCTGACTTCGCCATATGTATTCATACCTTCTTCGGTATTTCCAGAGGAAACATTGGCGAGTAGGGCACCTAATTTTTCAGAGTAAGGGCGTAACTGGACAATTCTGTCTTGTGCTCTTCTCAATTTAGCCGCTGCCACCATTTTCATGGCTTTAGTGATCTGCTGAGTTGAGCTGACCGAAACAATCCTCTCTTTTACTTCCTTTAAGCTTGCCATAGGCTATTATTAAATGGGCAAGGCCCTATTATTAATTAGTATTTAGAAGACAACTCTTTAGCAACCTGCTTCAAGGCGTCTACTGCTTGATCAGATAGCTTTCCAGCTTTCAAATCATTCATTGCATCTGCATGAGTAGCTCTCAATACAGTAATGAATTCGTTTTCAAACTCTTTTACTTTGTCAACAGGCACATTGTCAATCAATCCTTTAGTTGAAGCGTATATAATTGCTACCTGATCTTCAACTGCTGCAGGTGAGAACTGTGCTTGCTTCAAGATTTCCTGGTTTCTTCTACCTCTATCGATAGTCAATTGAGTTGCAGCATCAAGGTCAGAACCAAACTTAGCAAAGGCCTCCAATTCACGGAACTGTGCCTGGTCTAGTTTCAAGGTACCTGCTACCTTTTTCATTGACTTAATCTGGGCAGAACCTCCTACCCTAGATACTGAGATACCTACGTTAATCGCAGGACGTACACCAGAGTTGAAAAGGTTAGTCTCCAAGAAGATCTGACCGTCAGTAATCGAAATTACGTTGGTAGGAATATAAGCAGAAACGTCACCCGCCTGTGTCTCAATGATCGGAAGTGCTGTTAAAGAACCGCCTCCTTTTACTTTACCTTTTAAAGATTCAGGCAGATCATTCATTGCAGCAGCGATGTCATCATTGTCATTCACTTTTGCGGCTCTCTCCAATAGTCTTGAGTGAAGATAGAATACATCACCTGGGTAAGCTTCACGTCCCGGAGGTCTTCTTAGAAGAAGAGAAACTTCACGGTAAGCAACAGCTTGCTTAGAAAGGTCATCATATACTACCAATGCCGGACGCCCTGTATCTCTGAAGTACTCTCCGATAGCAGCACCTGTAAATGGAGCAAAGAACTGCATTGGAGCAGGATCAGCAGCGGAAGCCGAAACAACTACTGTGTAGTCCATTGCGCCACCTTTTTCAAGGGCTGCAACCACACCAGCAACAGTTGATGCTTTTTGACCAATCGCTACGTAAATACAGAATACTGGCTCACCAGCATCATAAAATTCTTTTTGGTTCAAGATCGTATCGATTACTACAGCAGTTTTACCTGTCTGACGGTCACCGATTACTAATTCACGCTGACCTCTTCCGATTGGAATCATTGAGTCAATCGCTTTGATACCAGTCTGCAATGGCTCGTTTACCGGCTGACGGTAAATTACACCTGGCGCTTTACGCTCTAGTGGCATCTCGTAAGTTTCACCTTCGATCGGGCCCTTACCATCGATTGGGTTACCCAAGGTATCCACAACACGACCAACTACACCTTCACCGATTTTTACAGAAGCAATTCGACCAGTTCTTTTTACTGTATCTCCTTCTTTTACCCCTGCAGAATCACCTAAAAGTACGGCACCCACATTATCTTCTTCGAGGTTAAGTACCAAAGCATTCAAGCCATTTTCGAACTCTAAGAGCTCTCCTGACTGTGCTTTAGATAATCCGTAGATTCTGGCTACACCATCACCTACTTGAAGTACGGTTCCTACTTCTTCTAATTCGGCTTCTGATTTGAAGTTTGAGAGTTGCTCTCTCAATATTGCTGAAACTTCATCAGGTCTTACGTCTGCCATTTTATATTAC
>JGI12316J15310_10000041_pt116 | contig 16050 bp, 19 predicted proteins | sample MarCyaLeptolynsp_FD_15310 | JGI IMG/M metagenome (IMG submission 15310)
CTGCCGTCTCCACCGACGTCGACAAGGGCAAGCAAGACGATGCCAAGGGCCACGTTGCCCACCACGTGATCGAGGGACAGGACATCTACCTCGACGACATCGGCACCACCGTCATCGCGACGACCCACGCCGACCTCTTCAACAAGGTCAAGCCGTACCTCACCGACACGCTGCTGCCGTACGGCAAGACCCAGCGCGACGACCTGTCGATGGTCGTTTTCCCGGCCGCCGCAATGAAGCGCTACGACTCGGACATGGCCCCGCTGATGGCGATGGCCGGACCCGACGCTGCCGCCGGCCTCGCGTACTACAAGGAAGTCGACAGCTTCGTCTACGCGTTCGCGCTCGAGCCCGACGGCGCCCACCTCAAGATGGGCATCGCCGCCACGCCCGGCACCGACTACGCCAAGCTCATCACGGAGATGTTCGCCGCGGGTGACATGGACGCGAAGTGGCTCGAGACGCAGCCTGCGTCGACGTGGGCCCTCACGGCCTGGCAGGCCCACCTGTCGAAGATGCGCGACATCGAGATGATGGACAGCGCGTACGACATGGCCATCGCCGAGCTCGCGCGCAACAACGGCAAGGACCCCGCCACGCTCAAGAAGACCATCTCGGATTTCTTGGACGAGACTCAGGAGCTCTACGGCTCGAAGGCTTCGTTTGCGGTCATCCACGAGCCCGGCATGACCGGTGCCTTCGTCCTTCAGCTCGAAAAAGCCGCCGACGGCCGCGAGAAGTGGAAGACCTGGTCGGAGAGCTTCACCATCGAAGACGTCGTCGGGACCGCGCTGACCGGCAAGGAGCTGCAGTGGAAGTTCAAGGTCGCCGCGACCACCGTGGACGGCGTCGAAGCCGACCGCTGGATCCTCACCGTCCCCAAGATCTCGGACCCCGAGCTCAAGGAAATCGCCAAGCGCTTCGGGGGCAAGCTCGAGATCACCATCGACCGCCTCGAGCTCGACGATCGCGTGCTGTTCGTCGCGGCGCTCTCGGATATCGAGAAGGCCGATGCCTTGGCCCTGGCCGGAGCCAAGGGCACCAAGGGCCTCGATGGTGCACGCGCAGGCAAGGCGATCATCGACAAGGGCAGCAAGAGTCCGATGATCATGGCCCTCGACGCCAAGGGCATGTTCGCCTGGCTCGACGAGGTCGCCCCCGAAGGCAAGCCGTATCCCGTCGTGGGCAACGACCTCACCGACGCAATGGCGCTGACGACCCTCGAAGGCGCCAACTACGAGGTCGACATGGTCTTGAGCCAGCCGATCATCGACCAGCTCAAGGCCCTGATCCCGTAGCGCTCACCACTCGGGCTCGGGAGCAACGCCCAGCCCGTCCGCAAGCCTCGTGAAGTAGGCAAACAGCGCCGTGACCTGCACGATGTGGCTCACGGCGCGGTCGTCGAAGCCGTGCTTTTTGAGGTCGTCGACGTCGGCCTGCCCGATGTGCTGCTGATCGAGGGTCAGCTTGACCGCAAAGTCGAGCATCGCCCGATCGGCGTCGGAGATCTTCGCCTTACGGTAATCGTGAGCGATGGCGTTCGCCAGCTCGGGTTCGTCTGCGACCTCAGCCCGGAGGTCGTCGGCATGCGCCCGAGTTCAGTACTCGCATCGATTCGCTCGCGACACCGCGGTCGCGATCATCTCCCGCTGAGCCCGGGTCAGCGGCTCGTCTTCCGCCATCATGATCCGCGTGTACAGGTCCATCGATCCCCGAAGGACCGCCGGCTGCTGACTCTGCACGCTCACGATGTTGAACACCTTGCCGGCCCGCTTGCGCGCCGCCTCGTAGATCCGAGACAGCAGCCCCTTCGCCGCAGCCTCGCTGATCGTCTCGATCCAGGGCATGCGGCACAGTACACTTTGCGGCGCCCCTACGCGTGGATACCCCCCAAGAAGACCGGCCTACGCGACAGTGCTCGTCGTGTGGCGCCGTCATCGACCTACCGCCCGAACAGGTCAGTGGGGCTTGTAGCTACTGTGCTTCGCAACTGGTCGACGCCGAACGCGGAGAGCAAGCGTTCGACCGCGTAGCGCCGTTTCGCATCCCCAAGACCGCCGCACTCGATCGCCTGCGTCAGCACCTCGCCAAGCGCTACTGGGCGCCGAATTCGCTGCGCAAGGCCGCCTCAGCCGGCGCGGTGCAGGCCAGCATGCGCGGCGTCTTGGTGCCCTTTTACGCGTACGACGCCACCTGCCGCAGTTCGTACCGCGCGCGCGTCGGCGTGCACTGGCACAGAAGCGAGTCGTATACCGACAAGGAGGGCAAGCGCCGAACGAAGCAGGTGCAGGAGACCGAGTGGTTCCCCCTGCGCGGAACCTCGGTCAACGAGATGCAGGGACATCTCGAGTCGGCGTCGCGGGGGCTGACCACGCTCGAGGTGTTTTCCCTCCGAGGCTTCGATCTCGGCCGTGCTCTGCGTTTCGATCGGCACCTCCTCGCCGGATGGGAAGCGGAGCTTCCGTCGGAGCCGCGGCACGTGGTCGATCGGCGCGCCGTGAAGCACATCGAGTTGCTGGAGTCGGCTCGGCTTCAACGCAAGGTTCTTCCCGGCGACTCCCACCGCGGCGTCACCGTCGACACCAAGGTCGACCTGGAGGGGGTCTCGTTGGTGCTCCTGCCGATCTGGATCACCACGTACTCGCACGCAGGCAAGGTCTTCCGCATGCTCGTCCACGGTCAGTCCGGGCGGTGCGTCGGGCAGGCTCCCGTGTCGCGGACCAAGGTCGCGATCGCTGCGCTGTTGGTCGCCGCCGTCGGTCTCCTGATTCTGTATCTGACGGGAGTACTCGACTGATGCAGGTCATTCAGTGCGATGCGTGTGCCGGAAGCGTCGTCTACGACGCCAATCGCGAGGTCGCGCAATGTCTGTTCTGCGGCAGCGTCGCCGTGCACCCCGACGAGCTCTCGGACATCCCCAAGCCCGCAACGTTCGTCCCGTTCACCGTCGAACGCCAGCGCGCCGACGCGGCCTTTCGGACGTGGGCCCGCTCCTCATGGTGGTACCCGCGCGAGGTTCGAAATCTCGCGATCGTTCTGTCGGACGCGATGCTGCCCGCGTGGCGCTTCGAAGCCGGCGTGGAGACCCATTGGGCCGGCCTCGAGCGCGCGATGACCAAGAGCGGCCTGCGACCGGTCAGCGGCATCGCCAAGACCACATCTTCGACGATGGTGACCGCGTCTCTCGGCGTCTCCGACAAGGAGCTATCGGCACTGCAGCCCTTCGAGTCCACCGACCTTCGCAAGTGGGACGAGCAGGCGCAGAGCGTGCCGCACGAAGTGCCGTCGGTCTCGGAGACTGCCGCCCGAGATCGGGCACGCGAGCGCTTGTCCGCCGCTCATCGTCGACGCATCAAGAAGGACAATCGCCTCCAGCGCTGCAACGGGTCCTCGCTGCTCGACGTGCGGCGAACCGAGTTGATGATGCTGCCGATCTGGATTGGCAGCTTCCGGTACCGCGATCTTCCGTGGCGCTTCGTGATCAACGCGCAGACAGGCAAGGTCACCGGCCGAGCCCCGCTCGATCGCGTCAAGGTTGCCATCGCGGTCACCCTCGCGATCATCGTCGCGCTCGCAGTCGCCTGGTGGCGTCTCCGCCCCGAATGAAAAATGGGGACGCCCACCATTGGGCGCCCCCGGGGGTTGGTGAACGCGCCTTGTTCAACAAGACGCCAGGATCTGATCGCAGATGTCTTCGGGTGCGCCGGCTGCGACGCACGCGGCATGCTGCTCTTCGCAGAAGCTGGAGAGCTCCTCGTCGACGCAGGCCTCGACCTCGGCCGCGCACGTCAGCGGATCGCCACCGGCAAGGCAGTCCGACAGCGAATCGACGCACTCGCCTCCGGGCACGTCTCCGCCACCGCCGGGCCAGTCACCGGGCTCCGGCAGGTCCGGGATGTCTGGCAAGTCCGGCAGATCCGGGCCGTCCGGGATGTCCGGCAGATCGGGGATATCCGGCAGGTCCTCGGGGTCGACACCCGGCAGGTCGCCCAGAACATCGCCGAGACACCCTTCGAGCGCCGCTTCGCACGTCTCTGGCGCCGCGAAACAGTTCTCGAATGCCTCGCTGCACGCGTCCATCCCCATCTGCACCGCGTCCGAGGCGTCCGCGAGCGCTTCGGTGTCGTCCGCGACCTCTCGCCAACGACTCTCGTCGTCCCCTCCACCCTTGGCGTCACAACCGAGCGCAACCAGCAGTACAGCCCCAACAATCGCCTTCCCAATGCTCATCGTTGTCTCCCTCTCCACGCCCACAACGTGGGATGCGGGCGCCGAGACGGGTCAAAGAAAAAAGCCACACCTGGGGGGAATCGAATCGGGGCGTCTCCCTACGACAGGGATGAAACCGATGCTTGCTTCCCGTATCACCGCCGCCGCCCTGTCCCTCTCCGCCGTCATCGCCTGGACACCCGCTGCACACGCCGCCGACCCGGCCGGCGCCAACCCCAGTGCTCCCGCTCCCGAGCTTCCTGCGATGGCCGACGCACCGGTCGAAGACCCCGTCGTCTCCGCCGAGCGTGCGCGAATCGTCGGCAAGGGCCGCGGCCTGGTCACTGCCGGCTCGATCTTCAGCGGCTTGGCGGTCGTCGGCCTCGCGACGACGTCGGTGTTCTCGGTCCGCGGCAACACCCGAGGCGCTCTCGCCAGCGCAGGCGTCTCGGTTCTGCTCGCCACCACCGGCCTCGCCCTCGTCGTCCCCGGGCGCAAGCGCATTCGCAACCCCGAGCGCTACATGAAGACGCCGCGGGTCGCCTTCGCCCCGGTGCTCACCCGCGAGGTCCAGGGCGCTGCCGTCACGCTGCGGTTTTAGCGGGTCCTACCGGCGCCTTCGACGAGGCAAGTCCTCGGAAAGCACCCAGACCTCGGTGTCCTCCGGCGCGCGCAGGTGCCGGGGGACTTCGCTTTTCGGGACCACGACCACCCCGGGAACGAGCGGCTGCGCCGCGCGGCTTTGATGCTGAAGATCCTCCTTCGGCACCAACAGCTGGGGCGCCGATTCGCGGGGCATGCAACCGGCAAGCGAGCTCGCCACGACAAATGCGAGAGCCCACCGCATCAGAAACGCCCCTGGATCGAAAAACCCACCGAGTCGCGACTGTAGGTCGGGCTCATGCCGACGACACGAGCACGCCGATAGGCTTTGCTGTCGCGCCGGTAGATCAAGGACCACGTCAGCATTCCGAGTCCCGTCGTCGTCACCGCAGCAGACACGTCGAGCAGCCCGCGGGTGAGCCCCTTGCGACACTCACGACGAAAGTCGTTGGCTTCTTTGACGTAGGGCCCCTCGCCGTCGACGAGGCAGCGCCAGTACATCGCCTCGTTGATCAGGCCCAGCGCCCCTCCGACGCCAACCAGGGTAGCGCCCGCTCGGAGGACCCGGTCGGCGTCGCGTGGGGTCCGCTGGAGCGCCGCATCGTCGTACGCATCGGCTCGACCGCGTCGAGCGCCACCTGCCGCAGCGAAGCCGAGCCCTGCCCCGAGAAACGCTCGCTCGATGATTCCCTGGGCCGACTCGAACCAGACGCGATCCACGACCTGGAACAGCAGCGTGCTGCCGTACATGACGCCAGCCATCGCGAACATCCCCGTGCCCCGATAGGCGGGGCGGTCGATTCGGACGTAGCGATCCTTGGCAAACGGTGCCGTACCTCGGGCCTGCAGCTCAGGGACGTCGAACGGGTCCGGCTGCACTGGGGCAGAAACGAGGGCCACGGGCTCGGGCTCGGGCGCCGGCTGGGGTTCGGGCTCGGGGACCGTCGCGTCGGTGGCCGGCTGGCTCGCGGGTTCTTCCGGTGTGTTAGCGGACGTTTGCGGCTCGGGCTGCGCGTCGCCCGACACCTCGATCGCGGCCGAATCCCCCGCAGAAGGCGGCGGATCGGGCAATACCGGGGGTGCGAGAACCAGCGTAACCAACCAACTAGCCAACATCGGCACTGGTAGTGCCACCGCCGACCCAAACGATCAAACCCATTTGGAGCGGGTGAAACAACGTGTAGGCTCCCGCCCGATGTCTCCCGAGATGATCACGCAAATCACCGACATGGGCGCCCGAGTGGTCGGCGTGCTCATTGCGATCTGGCTCTCGTTCAAGATCGCTGGCTGGCTCGAAAAGCGGGTCACCAGCGTCCTCAAGGCGCGCAAGTTCGACGAAGCGCTGTCGATCTTCATGGGCAACCTGGTGCGCTGGGGCGTCATCGTCATGGCGGTCCTCGGCTGCCTGGGCGTCTTCGGCGTCGACACGACGAGCTTCGCAGCGGTCATCGGTGCCGCTGGCCTCGCGGTTGGCCTGGCGTTCCAAGGAACGCTCTCGAACTTCTCCGCAGGCGTGATGATCCTGGTCTTCCGGCCGTTCGGGATCGGCGACTACATCAAGGTTGCCGGTGAAGAAGGATCGGTTGCCGAGATCGGTCTGTTCGTGACCGCCATCGACACCCTCGACAATCGCCGCGTGATCATCCCGAACTCGGGGGTCATCGGGGGCAACATCGAGAACGTCACGCACCACAGCGTGCGTCGGGTGGACATCGACGTCGGCGTCGACTACGGCGCCGATCTGGTCAAGGCCCGCGCAGCGCTGGACGAGGCCGCGAACTCGGTCGAAGGCCGCCACCCGGAGCAGGGCCATCAGATCTTCCTCAAGGGTCTCGGCGAGTCGTCGGTCGACTTCCAGGTCCGCGTATGGTGCAACACGGAGGTCTACTGGGACGTCTGGGACCGCACCGTCGAGGCCGTGAAGAAGGCCCTCGACGCGCACGAGGTGCCGATCCCGTTCCCGCAGCTCGACCTGCACGTCAAGGACATGCCGGCGAACTCGCGGACGCCCACGCCCACGGGTCGACTTCCGCGTCTGGGCGGTGCCCCGGCTCCGGCCGAGTAGGCGCTACTTCTTCGACTTCGATTTGGAGGCCCGCTTCTTGCGGGCCTTCTTTTTTTTGGCGTCGCCTTCGATCGCTTCGAGACGGCGCTCGATCGCGTCGAGTCGCTCGAGCACGTCGTCGTCGCCGCCCCCGCCGAATACGTGGCGAACACGCGGGCCGCCACCACTGTCGGTGAGCGTGGCCGTGAGCGTCTTGTTCCGTTTCTTGCGGACGACCTCGATCGTGACCTTGTCGCCCTTGGAACGGTCGGCGAGCGCTCGCATGACGTCGGGCAGCTCGGCCACCGCGTCGCCGTCGATGCGGGTGACCACGTCACCGACCGCGAGCCCCGCATCTTCCGCGGGTGTGCCTGGTAGGACCTTCTGGACCAGGATTCCCGCGTCGTTGGGCGCACCGAAGAAGGAGCGCAGCTCGGGCGTCATGCTCGATACGTTCGCTCCGAGGCGACCCCGGCCCGTACTGAAAGAGAACGAGACGTCGTCCCCACCGAACAACACGGTCGGCGGGTTCGGAGGCGTCGGGCGGGCCTCCGCGTCCGCGACGAGCACCGCGAGTGCGAGCAGCGGGCCGGCGATGAGAAGCGAGTGCAGTCGGGATTTCATCGGTAGGTCTCCTCAGATCGAGACGACGTCGGGTGGGGTTGGTGCTCGCGGAGCCCGAGACGGGAAAGACGGAGGAGTCGGTCGAGCCGGCCTCCGAGGCGCACGGACGCGGCGCGGCGGTGACGGGGGCGCAACGGCAGCCGGAGGGACGGGGGCGGCTGGCGGCAACGCGATCGGGAAGGTGTCTTGTCCCATCTCGCGCCGGCGCTGCCGAATGATCACGCGCTCTCCGGGGTCGAGCTCACCATCCCTGAGCATGCGCTCGAGCTCCCGCATCTGTTTCTCCTGCTCCCTCGCCGCCTTCTCGAGCTCCTTGTGCACCTGGCGCTGGATCTTCTCCGCCTGCTTGCGCTGACGCTCGATCCGCCGGCGCATCGCCTCGGCGCGCTTGGGGTCGTGTCCCTCTCGCAGGGCTTGCTCGATCGCTTGCTCGATGTGTTCCCCGGTCAGCCCTCGCACATGCGCGCGTGCCTCCCTCGCCTCGCGCAGCGCACGCTCGACCTCGCGATCGATGTCGATCCGCTCGACCTTGCCATCGCGCCGCAGCATGATCGCGGGCTCGCCGTTGTTGGGCACCACGATTCGCAACTCGTAGCTCGACCCATTGGACGCGTGGGGAGCTTTTGGCGCCTTTGCCTTGCCGCCGTGGGCCCGTCGAACGATCGCCGCGACCTCGTCGGGATCGGGCGCCGGCGCGCCGTTCTTTCGCGCGTCACGGAATGCCTTGCGCACGTCCTTCTCTGCTCGACGACGGGCCTTGGCCGCGTCCTTTTTGGCCTTGCGCTTGGCCTTGCGCGTCCGAGGCTCGGGTGCGGCCTCTGATTTGGGCTCGGATGGTGCGGTCGAGACGATGGCGACTTCGTCGTCCGAGACCACAACGCGCACGGGATTGCCATCGTCATCGGTGCCCACGACGGTGATGCCATCGTCTGTGAACGTCACACCGGGAACGGAGGGCACGTCCGGGACGGCGGGTGGCTCGGCCGCGTCGCTCGTTGCAATCCCCGGCACCAGCCAAACGAATCCACACAAACCCAGCGCGGCGGCGCCCATCACGATGTGTCGCGTCTGAGTCGATCCACGACGGCGGGTTTGCAGCAGACGCTGCACGCGACGGCCAAGCACGCTGCGCGGGCCCGAACCACCGACCGCGGCCGGTGCCAACGTGGCATCTCCTGCCGCGGCCCAGCCGGCCACCTCGGTCAGGCAGCGCGCAAGGTCCAGCGGGCGATCGGTGCTGCGGGCGGCCCAGTCGTCACACAGGTATTCGGCCGTCTGAGCGATGCCTCGGGTTGCGAAGCGATTGAGGGGCTGGAAGAAGAACAGGCGCTCGATGACCAGGCCAACGACGCGCCATGCCGGGTCGCGGCGCAGCACGTGGGCCAGCTCGTGGGCGAGCAGCGTCTCTTGGTGCGCGAGCGGAAGATGCTCGGCAACGCGGCTCGGGACCACGATTTCGGCTCGAAGCACGCCCGTCGCCATGGGCACGGCGAGCTCCGGCGCGACCGAGAGCGCAACCTCGCGGCGAGACCCTGCGCGGTCGAGAAGACGACGCAGCAGCCCGAGAAGCGGGCCATCCACGAGGGCCTCTCGGCGTCGCATCATTCGACGCAACGACGCAAAACCGGACCCGAGCGACACGGCTGCTGCGACGAGACCCAGCGCCAGCAGTCCCGCCATCGCGTAGGGCCACCATGGCGTCGACGGGTCAGCGGGAGATGCAACCGGCGTGGCCGCGGGCGCGGGCAGGGGCTCCGCCACGAGCGCAGGGAGCGGATCGGGGGGGAGAACTTCGGCCGCCCCCGCGCCACCGAAGGGCATGGTGGACGCGGGGACGGCCTCCGTTTCCGCTGTGATTGCCCGAGGCGGATTTGCCGCCGGGGCTCGGGCTTCGACCCGGGGCATAGGGGGTTGTGTTTCGGTCGAGAGCGCACCGAGGGATGGACCGACGCCAGCGAACAGCTGGACGGTGGCAGTGATCAGCCCACCGACGAGTGCCACTTTCCAAAGCGGCGAGAGCACGTCGGGACGCCGACGCAAGAGAGGCGCACACAGGGCGACCAAGCCAATGATCAGCGTGCTGTGGATCAGGTACGTGAGCACCCAAGCGGCGATGTCGAGCATGACGTTCACTCCTCCTCCGAATCGCTTTGGGCGCGTTCGATGCTGGCGCGAAGGGAGTCGAGCTCGTTCTGATCGACGTCGTGCGCCTCGATCAGGTGACTTGCGAGGGCCGCCGCGCTTCCGCCGAACAGGCGTTCGGTGAGCTCGGCGACCATCGAGCGACGCACCGCTGCCTCGGTCACGGTGGGGCGATAAATGAACTTTCGCCCCTCGCTGCGATGGGCCACCACGCCCTTGGTCTCCATCTTTCGGAGCATCGTGGCGATGGTGGTGGGGGCGAGCCCGTGGGTGGGCTCGAGCGCGCGATGCACGTCAGCCGCGGTGCTCTCGCCGCGGGCCCAAAGCACGCCCATGATGGCGTACTGCAGCTTTCCGAGGGTTTCTGGGGGTGCGGCCATACTCGACTACCGGGTTAGTACTACCTCGGTAGTTGAGAGTCAACAGACCCACAGCTGGTTTCGCTGCCCAACTAAGAACCCTAGAGCCGGCCTCGGGTTTCGATCGTCTTCATTTAATTGCAGATGTTAATTATTAAGCTATGCAATCGACATGACCAATCCCCAGCAAGACGCAGTGCGCGAGGCCTACGGCGGACTCGCCCAGAGTCACGATCACGGCAACACCGACGCCGTCGCCCGAACCCTCGGCTACGGAGACTCCGACATCGAAGCATTCGACGACGCGAACTTGGGCGTCGGCTGTGGCAACCCCGTCGCGCACGCCCTGCTTTCGCCAGGAGATCGCGTACTCGATCTCGGCTCGGGCGCGGGCTTCGACGCCCTCATCGCACGCCGCGTGGTCGGAGACGACGGACACGTCATCGGTGTCGACATGACGCGACCCATGCTCGAGCGAGCGCGGGCCAATGCAGCCAAAGTCGACGTCTCCGCGAACGTCGAGTTCCGCGAGGGCTTTCTCGAGGCGCTACCGGTCGTGAGCGACAGCGTGGACGTCGTGATGTCCAACTGTGTCATCAACCTGTGCCCGGACAAGTCGAAGGTATTTCGCGAGGCGTTCCGCGTGCTCAGGCCCGGTGGTCGTCTCGCGGTCAGCGACATCCTGTTGACCGAGCCGCTGCCAGAGGCGATCGCGACCAACGTCAGCGCCCTCGTCGGGTGTGTCGCCGGGGCGGCCCTCGTGGACGACTACCAGCGCTATTTGACCGAAGCCGGGTTCACCGACGTCACGATCACGCGCAAGGCCGGCGCGAGCTGCTTTGCCGACTATCAGGATCCACTCGCCCGCGCGGTGCGGGACGAGCTCGACCCCGAGCTGCTGAGCCGAGCAATCGCTTGCGTCGGCAGCTACACTGTCACCGCAACGAAGTGACCGACCTGACCGATGAGCTCGTGGCGCTGTGCCGCATCTTCGCCGCGTTCGAAAAAGAGCAGATCTGCTGCGGTGACGTCACCGTGGCGCAGTGCGTCGTGCTGCAGTCGCTGCTCAAGGAACCGAGCGAAGCAGCCGTGCTCGCCGAGGAGCACGGCGTCTCACGCCCCGCGATGACGCGCCTCGTCGACGGGCTCGAGCGCCGCGAGTGGGTGGTCCGCACCCGCGACCCCGACGACCGGCGCCACGTCACCATCGAGCTCACCCCCGCCGGCCGTCGCGAGGCCCAGATGCTCTACGACCGCACGAAGAATGCCGTCGAGGCGATCCTGGGCCGCGTGCCGCGAGCCAAGCGTGGGCAAGTGATCGACTCGATCAAGCTCGTCCGCGAGATCCTCGACGACTGCCGCACGGGCTGCTGAGGCTACTGAAACAGAGCCGCGAGCGGCTCGAGGCGGTTGCCCTTGCCGTCGTGCACGGCCATCTCGCCCCCGTCGTGCAGCGCGGCGCCGCCCCAGCGTCCTTGGCGATCCACGGCGTAGTACTTCACCTGAAAGTCGGGTTTGCCGTCGGCTCGCAGCAGACGCTTGGCCTTCGTCACGGCGGCAACCCGCTCGCACGCCATCAAGCACGCGTCCTTGGGGTGTTTGCCGTAGCGCATGCCCTCGACGACCGTCGCACTGCCGACGCTGACGATGTTGGCCTCGCCACGCCCCGTCGAGCCGGCCGCACCCACTTCGGCATCCACGAACAAGCCGGCCCCGATCAACGCGCTGTCACCCACGCGCCCTGGGATCTTGAACGCCAGCCCCGACGTCGTCGTCACACTCGCGACGTTGCCGTCGTTGTCGACACCGCTGCAGTTGATCGTGCCGGTGACGCCGAAGTACTGCTCGACGTCTTTGCGCACTGCCTCGGGCAGCTCGCTCTTCGGCCGCGGAAACCAGTCGTCCTTGGGATCGCGAATGCCCCGCCAGTACAGCCACAGCTCGCGCGCCTCTTCGGTGAGCAGGTCCTGCTCCTTGAAGCCGTGCGCCTTGGCAAAGCGCAGCGCTCCCTCGCCCACGAGCATGGCGTGGTCGGTGTAGCGAAGCACTCGCAACGCAACCTGCGATGGGTTCTTGATGTTGCGCAGCGATGCCACCGCACCGGAGAGCCCCGTTGCGCCGTCCATCACCGCGGCGTCGAGCTCGACCACCCCCTCTTCGTTGGGCATGCCGCCGTAGCCGACCGTGCGATCGTTGGGGTCGTCCTCCACGAGGTTCACGCCCGCGACCAGCGAGTCGACCACCGGCTTGCCCGCCAGCATCCGCTCCATCGCGAGCTTGGTGCACGCTGGATATCCGTTCGCCGAAGCGACGACCACCGGATGCTTGGGCTTGGTCAGCACCGTCGGCGCGCGTGATGCCTGCGTCGTGCGAGTGGCGAGGCAACCAGTTCCGAGCACCGCCGACGAGCGCAGCATGAACCCGCGACGCTTGATGCGACGACGCATGTGCGAAGGGTAGGCGGGCCACACCACGTTGGAAACGGCTCATAAACGCTCGTTTCCCCGTCTTTGGCGCCAAAAAGATGTTGGCCCGCCCGTCAGCGGCCGGTAGGGTGCTCCAATGCTCGCTGCGCTTGCTTGTGCTGCGGTCCTCGCCCTGGCGGGGGAGCCGACGGAGCCCAGCGAGGCCGGGGGCACCACCTCGGACACGTTCGCGGCCGAGGCCCAGGCGAGCAACCCAGACCGCGCCTGGATTCGCTATCGGCTCGGGCGCGGCGAGCAAGTCGCCGAGCTTGCCGAGCGCTACGGCGTGCCGATGGCGGAGGTCGAAGCGATCAACGGGCCCGCGTCGGAGCTGCACAAGGGTGACCTCGTCGTCCTGCAGCCGCGAACGTTCGCGCCGCCTCGTGCGTCGCGTGCGGTGAAGGTGGGCGAAAAGAAGCGAACGTGGGCCGAGGTTGCGGCGCGCTGGGGCGTCGACGAGCAAGAGCTGCGCCTGTGGAACCAGCGGTTCAAGAAGCGCAAGGAAAAGCTCCCCAAGGGGGCCGTGCTCACCGTCTGGTTCGACTCGGGCGTCACGCGCTTCCCGTACGTCGGAACCCCGCAGCCGATGCCGACATTCGAGGCCAAGAAGGACGCGTTTTCGATCGGCAAGCCGCACCGCGGCCGGATCGAGAACGCGGCGCAGCTGCCCGAGTCGGAGCTCTACACGATCCGCTTCAATCGACTCGCCTGGGGCAGCACGCTCACCGTCGAGAGCATCCAGTCTGCACTCGCGGCGTTTCGGCGCGACTCCGGCTTTTCCGGCGACCTCTTCATCGGCGCCATGAGTCGCAAGACCGGCCGGCGCCTGCGGCCGCACCGTTCGCACCAGTCGGGCCGCGACCTCGACATTCGCATGCCCGCGATGTCGCACACCGAGGGCTACAAGCTCGACCGCACCGAGATCGACTGGCACGCGACGTGGGTGCTGGTCGACTCGTTCATCCGCACGGGCAACGTCAAGGTCATCTTCCTCGAGCGCAAGCTGTTCGCGCGGCTGCGGTCGGCCGGCTTGCGCATGGGCGCCACCGACGAGCGCATGGACGAGGTGATGTCCAAGGTGCGGCACTCCAAGGGCCACACCTCGCACATTCACGTGCGTTTCGTTTGCGCCGAGGGGTCCGAGCGCTGTATCGAGCAGAAGTGAGCCTGCTCGACCACCCGATCATCGGCCAGCGCTACTTCTTTCCGAGGCCGGCCCGCGTGGACGCGCCGTGGGTCGTGGAGACGGGGGGCGAGCGCCTCGTCGGGATGCGACGTGGGTCGCACGGAGGCACCACCGTCCTGCACTTTCACGGCAACGGCGAAGTCGTCAGTGACTGGGTCGACTTTGCTCGTGCACTCGACGAGGCGGGGCTCGATGCCTTCTTCGGCGAGTACCGCGGCTACGGCGAATCGAGCGGACAGCCAGCGCTCGCGGCGATGCTCGACGATGCCCTGGCCACCGTCGACGCAACCGGGGTCGCGCCCGAGAAGCTCGTGCTCTACGGGCGCTCGGTCGGCTCGATCTTCGCGTTGCACGTCGCCGCGAATCGCCCGGTGGCGGGCCTCGTGCTCGAGAGCGGCATTGCCGACGTGCTCGAGCGGCTGGCGCTGCGCGTTCGACCCGAAGAACTCGGGACCGATGAGGCGGGGCTCGTGCGGGCGGTTGCCGACAACCTCGATCACCGCGCGAAGCTGGCCGCGACCACGTGCCCGGTGCTGGTGCTGCACGCCCGCGGCGACGATCTGGTCGACCCCAGCCATGCGGAGCGGAACGCGTCCTGGGCGGGCGATCGCGGCGAGCTGGTGTCGTTCGACCGCGGCGACCACAACACGATCTTTGCCTACAACGGGCCCGAGATCGTCCAGCGGGTGGTCGACTTCGCGGGTCGTGTGACTGCCTGAGCCTTTTCGCTTGCGTGCCTCCTTCACTCGCGCGACCGTCGGGTGTGCGGAGCCTTCTCGTCGTCCTCGCTGCGGCTTTGGCTGCGTGCTCGGCTGACGACACGCCTCCCGAATCGTCAGGTGACTCGAGCACCGGCGATTGGGTCGGAACGACCAGCGGCGGCTCGACGTCGTCCGCAGGCACGACCGGCGCCGGGTCTTCGGGTTCCGTCGACTCGTCCGGCGGAGACACCTCCACGGGCTCCGGATCGACCTCGGACGCTGTGGACTCGAGCGACTCGAGCGACTCGAGCGACTCGAGCGGGACGTCCACCACGACCGGCGGCGCCAGCGGGCTGGGCGAGCTGTCCGGCGAGTGCGGGACGCTCGATGTGGAGGTGCTCGACTCCTCCGGGCCGTCATTCTTCGTCAACGCGATCGATTTCGGCGAGCTCGGCTACGACTACGATCTGCTCACCGAAGGCGGGCAAGAAGTCTTCGACGACGGCAACCTCGGCGGCAGCTCGCTGTTCTCGGAGATCATCGCGTACGAAGTCCTGGCGCGCTGCGACGACGCGGCACTGCTCAAGACCGAAGGCGAGATCGTGTACAGCGACGAAATGGGTCCCAAGACGGACCTGCTCGTCGACATCGCCGACCGCGTGATCGGGGTCAGCGTGACGCGGGCGATCGCATTCCCGTTCGAGGATCCTTACGAGGTGGCCCAGGCCTCCGCCTTGTTGGAAGACAAGCTCCAAGGCGTGCTCGATAGCTCGGCCAACGTCGCCCCCAAGGACGCCTGGGCCAAACAGGTGCTGCACGTGCTCGCATACGCCCCGATGCACGCCGAGAGCCTCGCCACGGCCTACGACGCGCTGCCCGCCGACCTTCGCGCCGACACGATCGTCGTCGTGACCGTCACCGACGGCGACGATGCGTTCATCTACGAGTGACGACGATGGAACTCTGGGCGCTCTCGTGCGTCTACAGGGCCGCCGAGGGAGGGTTCGCCGTGCGCCGATCACTGTTGCTTCTCGCTGCCGTACCGCTGGGATGCCGTCCCGCGGGTCCCACCACCACACCGGAGCAAAACGGCCAAACGGCGTCCGTGGGTCCTGCTGCCGTCGAATCAAACGAGCCTCCGCCGGCGATCGAGAGCGAGCCCTCGGAACCCGAGCCCGTCGACCTGGGCCCCGCGGATGCTCCGATCCGGCCGATCACGGAGGTGACCCCGCCCAAGTACGAGATGAAGTGGCGCGGGAGGAACATCCTGTTCGGCCGCGCCAGCAGCGGTACACGACCCAAGGATGCGGGCAAAGGCGGCAAGCTGCTCGTCGCGATCGACACCCCGTACCAGCTGTTCGCGCGGGGCCACAGCTACGTGCATGTGGCGGCTTGGCGCACCAACGGCCGACCAGCGTCGGGCGCGAGAGTCTTTCTCGGCAACCGCGAAGTGGGGCGCACCGATCGAACCGGCACGCTCGTGTTCAAGCGCCAAGGCACCAAGCGCGATGCGGACGACTACGACTGGGATCGCAACTCCGTGATCTCGGTGGTGGACGATGGCAACCGGTGCGGCGCGGCGAGCTTCACTCCTTATTCGCGCACGCCGACCTTCGCCAGCGATCATCTGTTCGTCTATGCGGACCGCGGTGTGTTCCGTCCTGGCGACACGATTCACCTGCGGACGATCGCGTGGCGCCTGACGGACGACTACAAG
>JGI12316J15310_10002464_pt1 | contig 16030 bp, 17 predicted proteins | sample MarCyaLeptolynsp_FD_15310 | JGI IMG/M metagenome (IMG submission 15310)
AAGTGCGGGTTCCAGTCCGACGACGACCCGCGCTGCCAGTACACGCTGTGGGGCAGCGCGCCGTTCTTCTTGTGGGGCAAGGACGGCTACGGCCGCCGCACGCACGCCTCGATGGTCTACTACTGGGACCGCCGCCCCGAGGGCTGGCGGATCTGGACGCCGGTATTCGGTCTGACCAACCGCCCCGGCGACCTGCTGTCGTGGTACGCGGGCCCGGTCGGCGTGCGCACGAGCCAGACGCACCGACGCGTGCTCGCGTTTCCGCTGTACTACCGCAAGAAGCACCGGCTGCAGGACTCGAGCCTGACGCTGGTCGCACCGCCGGTGTTCGTCAGCCGCCGCCGCGAGGACCGGCGCTTCTTCGAGGCGGCACTGCTGGTGTGGCAGTTCCGCGAGCTGCACCGGGTCTCCACCGCCGTCGTGCCGCCGGTGTTTTTTCACAGCTACGCGTACAAGCAACGCCGCATGTACTGGGTCGCGCCGCTGTTTTATCGCGACAACAACATGGGCAAGGACCGGACGTTCACCGCGATCGCGCCGGCGCTGTACACCCAGGTTCGCCGCGGCGAAAACCTCGACTTCGTCCAGTTCCCGCTGGTGTGGCACATCGAGCGCGGCGAAAACCAGGGCACCTTCGGCGCGTTCGTGTGGTGGGACATCCGCGTCAAGGACAAGCTCTTCCAGCTCGTTCCCGGGGCGTACGCACGCTGGGCCACCGCCGACAAGGACACCAAGATCGTCGGGCCGTTCTTGGGCTGGTGGTCCAAGGGCAAGGGCGAGTTCGAAGGCGACCGCCACTGGCGGGCGCTGTTCGGGGTCTTCGGCGGCGGGGTCGAGCGCGGGCGCAAGTACCGGTCGATCCTCGGGCGCAAGTTCGACGCCGGCGCGGCGCCAACCGCATCGGGCGAGGCGTCCGGTGGCGCGAAGGTCCGCGGGCGTGGGGGCAGCACCAAGCCCGAGAAGGCCAAGCGGGTCCCGCGACGGATTCGCAAGCGGCGCTGAGCGTCGAGCCCCCGCTCGTTGATGGGTGGGCGAGCTATTGTCGGACGATTTCGATCGTCTCGATGATCTGGGGGTCGCTGGGGCGATCGCCGGGGCCACGCTTGGCGGCGATGTGCTCGGCGACGTCGATGCCGTCGTCGTCGCAGGCACCGAAGACGGAGTGCTTGCCGTCGAGGTGGGGCGTGGGCGCGAGCGTGATGAAGAACTGACCCGAGCCGCTCCCGGGGCCGCGGTTGGCCATGCTCAAGATGCCGGGGCGATCGTGGAGGAGCTCGGCCAGGAATTCGTCGGCGATGACGTAGCCGGTCTCGCCGCGACCGGTGCCGGTCGGGTCGCCGCCCTGAATCATGAAGCCGGGGATCACCCGATGAAAGATGACGTCGTCGTAGTACGGCCGCCGGACCCACTCGTCGGTCTCGGGGTCGAGCGTGGGTCGCAGGCCGCGAGCGAGGCCGACGAAGTTCGCGACGGTGGTCGGCGTGAGCGTCTCGTACAGCTCACAGCGAATGTCGCCGGCGTTGGTGTGAAAGACCGCCTGAAGGGTCCCGCCCGCGGGCAGCCCCGCGAGCGCCTCCGACAGCGTGAAGTCGCCGCCCTCGGGGTCGCCCTGCGCGGTGGCGTAGGCCTTCATCTGGTCGGGATCCATGCCCAGCGGCGGGGGATCGCCCTTCGCGAAGACCATCTCTTCGCCGCCGCCGCCCGCGTCCGGCTTGGCGTTGGGGTCGATCGGCTTGCCGGTCTCCGGGTCGAACGCCTCGCCGCCGGCCAGCGCCTCCGCGCGAGCGCGCTCAGACGCCTCCATCTCGGCCAGTTCCTCCGGCAGGGGTGGTGGGGGGGTGAACACGCAGCCGGCCAGCACAGGGCCCACCAGAGCGCCCAGCAGGCCCGCCTGGCCCAGCGGGCGCGGTCCGAGCCGACCCGGAGCTGACTCACGGTTCGTGGACGTGCGCCCTCGGCGGCGCGAGGGGGGCACGGGGCGGGGCTCGTCGAGACTCGGCACGCGCCCCAACGGTGACCGCGAGCCGGGCGCTTGACAAGCCCGAAGCCGTGCGCCAAATAACGCGACTCCCGAGCCGGAATGCCGGACTGGGACGCGACCCCGCGAATCCATCCCGCGAGTTTCAAGAGAAGAGATTAACGTGGCCAACCACAAGCAAGCCGAGAAGCGGAACCGTCAGCGGATCAAGCGTCGCGCCCGGAACCTGCAGCACCTGTCCACGATGCGCACCTACATGAAGCGCGTCCGTCGGGCCCTCGCCGGTAAGGACCTCGAGTCCGCCAAGCAGAACCTGCCGCTGGCGCTGTCGGCGATCGGCAAAGCCGCGAGCAAGGGTGTCATTCACAGCAACACCGCCTCGCGCTACGCGTCCCGGCTGACCAAAGCCGTCGGCAACGCGTCCGAGTAAGTAGGCGGTCTCAGGTCCGCGGTGCCGCACCCGGGGCGGCACCACAGACATCCAAGATCCAGCGCTGCAGCGCCACGTAGGGCGCCCGCGCGACGGCTGGCGATCCGCCCTTCATGTCGTCGTCGAAGCGTGCGAGCGCGGCGACGGCTCGTCGCAGTCGCGCTTCGGAGTAGCCGCGCGCCTGGGTGGCGAGCTTGCGCGCCACGAACGGAGGCACGCCGGCGATTTGCTCGATGCGTCCGCCGGACTGCGCGGCCTGTTTGGCCACGAACACCAAGCGGATCTGGCGGGTCAGCATCGACAGCATCTGGTTGGCCAGCCCGACCTCCGCGGTGGGGCTCTCGTGAAAGATTCGCGCGAGCACCGACAGCGCCGCCGGGGCGTCCCCCATCCCCACCGCATCGGTCAGCTCGAAGATCACCGCCTCGCGCGTGTGACCGACGACGGCATCGATCGCCGCGTCGTCGACCGGCTTGCCTGCCCCGGCGTAGAGGCTCGCGTTGTCGAGCGCCGAGGTCAGGTCGGAGGGACCCGTGCCCACGCGCTCGACCAGATGTGCGGCCGCCCGCCGCGACAACGACAGGTTGTGCCGCTCGGCGTAGTCGAGCAGCCATGCGACCGCATCACCGTCGCGCTTCATGGCCTCGAACTTGAGCAGGACGTGCTTGGCCTTCTTGGTCGTCGTGACCAGCCGCGATCGACCATCGATGCCGCTGCTGGTGATCACCAGGACGGTCGTCGGACTGGGCGCCTTGATGTACGCGACCAGGGCATCCATCGCCGCCTTGGGGTCCTTGCTCGCGCCCCGCCCTTTTCCGATCTGCTCCGGATCGGACAGCTCGACGAGCCGTCGCTCGGCCATCATCGGCAGCTGGGCGCACGCTTCGAGCACCCGGCCGACGCTCTCGACCTCGCGCCCGGCGAAGCGTTCGTGGTTGAACGCCTCCATGCCCGGCACGAGCACCGCCTTGCGGATCGCCTGCAGGTGCTCGGCGATCGGGACGGGCTCGCTGCCGTACAGCAGATAGATCGGGGCGATCGTCCCCTTGCCGAGGTCCTCGAGCACGCCCACGGTCAGCGACCGGCCTTCCGGTGCAGCGTCACGACCGTCTCCACCTCCGGGGTCATCGGCATCAGATCGAAGGTCGTGACGTCGTCGATGCGCCAGCCCTTGGTCGTGAGCACCTCGAGGTCGCGCGCGAGGGTGGCCGGGTCGCAGCTGACGTAGACGATCCGCTCACCGGCGACGCGCGCCAGACTCTTGGACGCCGCCTGCCCCAGGCCACGCCGGGGCGGGTCGAGCACCACGACGTCGTAGCCGGTGCCGCGCTCCTCGTGCTTGGCCAGCACGCCCTCGGCGGTGCCGCGCTTGGCGTTGATCGGCAGACCGTGGGCCTCGGCCAGCCCGCGCAGGGCCACGATCGCCTCGCGGTCGCCGTCGAGGGCCCAGACGCGCTGCGCGGTTCGGGCCAGGGCGCGGGTGAAGTTGCCCGCGCCGCAAAACAGCTCGAGCACGCGCAGGCCATCGGTGCGGGCCCGGCCGAGCACGTGTCGCACCAGCGCCCGGTTGCCGGCCTCGGAGGCCTGCGCAAACGACAGCGGCGAGCCCTTCACGGGGGGCAGGCCGTCACGCGCGTCGATCCCGATGCGGGGTCGTCCGACGCCGTGGACCGCTCGACCGCCGCGCAGCAGGACGCCGACGAGCGAACCGCCGAGCAGGCGTTCCGCGGCAGCGATGCGTTCGGGGTTGGGTTTGACGCCCGGCAGGGCGAGTGCGACCTCGGTGCCGTCGGTCAAGCCGTGCACCTCGCCGCGTCGCAGTAGCAGTGAGGGCTCGGCTCGCAGGCGGGCGAAGGCTTCGTCGAGCACGGGCACCAACACCGGGCAGGTGGGCACGTCGACCAGAGTGCGGCTGTGCTCGGCGTAAAAGCCGAGCCGGAGCGTGCCGTCGTCGTCACGCTCGTAGTGCAGCCGGGCGCGCCGCCGATAGCCATGGCCACTGGCGTGCTCGCGGGGCGCGGGGGCGGCCACCACGAGCTCGTCGGGCACGAGCTTGCGCAGCTGGTCCGCGACGATCTGGCGCTTGAGCCCGGCCTGCTGCTCGACCGCGACGTGCTGCCAACTGCAGCCGCCACACGTGCTCGCGAGCGGGCATGGCGGCTCGACGCGAGCCTCGGCGGGCTCGAGCACCGACACCAGCCGGCCCCGAACGAACCGACGCGCCTTGTGGTCCACTTCCGCCGTCACGCGCTCTCCAGGCAGCGTTCCGGGCACGAACCACGCCGGCCCCGATGCTTCACTCCCCGGGAGCTGCTCGCGTCCCACGCCCGCGCCCCCGTGGGCCAACGCCGATATCCGCAGGTCGGTCGTCACAGCCGCAGACCCTATCACCGCCGGGGGCCGTGCCCGTGCCCATGTCCAGCGCTACCCTCCCCGTCGAGTGCCTGACCCGGCTGTGCAGCGCGCCCTCGAGGCTCTCGTCGAAGAGGCCTTCGACCACCTCGACGCGGGCGCCCCCGAGCCCGCGCAGCGCTGCCTCGACGAAGCCCGAGCGCTTGCCCCCGACGCGCCGCTGGTGCGCTCGGCCCAGGGTCAGCTGTGGGCCCACACCGCGGACACGCCCGAGCTCCGGACCCGCGCCAAAGCCGAGCTCGTCGCCGCGGTGCACACCACCCCCGACGACGCGGAGGCCCGCTACGTGTTGGCCCGGCTGCACGAGGACGATGACGAGCGGGCGAAGATGATCGAACAGTTCCTCGCCGTCCTGCGGCTCGACGCCGCTGCCGCACGGCGCAGCGGACTGGGGGGACCCGCCGACCTTCGGGCCATCGAGGACGTCGCCGCGGCGGTGCTCGACCGTCTCCCCGAGCCGTTCGCGAGCCGCGTCGCGACCATCCCCATCGTGCTCGAGGCCCGCCCCACGACGGGCCTGGTGCGCGATGGTTTCGACCCGCGTGCGCTCGGACTGTTCGAAGGCCCCGAGCACGGCATGGAGCACGCGTCCGACGTGCTCGCCGAGCGCCCGACGCGGATCGTGCTGTTTTACGGCAACCTCCTGGCCGAGTGTCCCGACGATGACGACCTGGCCGAGCAGGTCGAAATCACCCTGCTCCACGAAATCGGCCACTACTTCGGCCTCGACGAAGACGGCGTCGCGGCCCTCGGCCTCGAGTAGCGCCCGCACTGGCAACTCGACTTGCCACCCAGGGCGGCTGCTCGTGTTGCCGGTGGCAACGGGGCTAGCCACCCCCTGCCCCAATAATTCCAAGAACTTGACAGCCCCGAACCCTGGCGTGGCACTTGCTCCTACATGTAGTCACGATGGCTACTCCGACCTACCTCACACGGTTCGCCCTGGTGGCGATGACGGTGCTCGGCGCCGGCTGTGACGAAGGAGACGGCACGGAGACGATCGGGCCCCGTGGCGGCGTCATCACGTCGCCCGATGGCCGCGTCACCCTGGACATCCCCGAAGGCGCGCTGACCGAAGAGGTCACCCTGACCATCGGCGAGGTGGACGAGGCCGCGGACGGCCAGCTCGGCTACGCCTACGAGATTCTTCCCCGCGTGGTGCTCACCAAGCCGGCCGAGCTCACCTTCGACCTCAGCCCCAGCGGCAGCGCCGACGGGGCCCGAACCCTCAACCTCGCCGACGCCGGCATGGAGCTGGCTGACGTGACCCTCGTGGGCGCCAAGGCCCACGGCTGGGAAGCCCTTCCCGACCTGATGGAGGACGACGCGTCGATGACGCTGTCGGGCTCCGTTCTCTACACCTCGACTTACGCGGTCGTCCCCCGGGATTGATTGGGGGGACACTGATCTGCGCCGCGGGCGGCGCGCGTTTCGAACCCGCCGAGCTCTTCCATACAACCCAACCCACCCGAGCTCCCGGGACTCTCTCAAGCCAAACCCGACCCAACCCAACCAAGGCTACGAGACGCGCTTCAGCCCACACCGCGGCCCTCAGGGGACGTATCCGCGACTATTTAGACTGTGTATCCCGGCGCCCCCTGGGCGCCTCATCCGCTCGACCCGCCGTGCCGCTGAGGGGCCCTCGGCTTGCTTCGCAACCCTCGGTACCCCGGCGCCGCACGGCTCCGCTTCCGCCGCACCGCCTCATCCGCTCGACCCCCTTACATTTGCGCTGGCAGCAGAAGTAGCCACCCGATCCCCGTTGGGTGGCTACTTTTGTTGCCGGCGATACGTTGGTTACACTGTGAGTCGGCCGTGGAATCCCGGGCACTTCCGAGGATTGTGTGCTCCCCGGCACACTGTTTGCTTTGTTTCGGAGGCATGCGCCTCTCTCGCCGCATGCTGACGTTCGCCGCCGCGGCCTTTGCCGCGACCATGGCCGTGGGCTGCGATGTCGAGAGCGGGACCGAGATCGGCCCTCGCGGCGGTCTGGTCACCTCGGAGGACGGCCGCCTCACCCTCGAAGTCCCGGCCGGCGCCCTGCTCGACGCAGTCCCCATCAGCATCGAGCGCATCGACGACGGCCCTGACAACGCGAGCGGTCCGACCTATCAAGTCGAGCCCTATGGTGTCTCGTTCCTCCGCCCGGCCCACCTGACCTACGACGTCTCGGACGGCCTGATGGACGACCCGCACAGCGCCCGCCTCGTCACCGAGCGGGACGATGGCTGGGAGATGCTGGGCGACCGCGCCGTCGACGTCGAGCGCGGCGAGGTCACCGCCTCGCTGCTGTTCGCCTCGGCGGTCTGCCTGGTCGAGTAAGCACCGGTCTCAGCACCGGTCTCAGCACCGGTCTCAGCCGCCGAAGCGGCGGAGGATGGCTTGGGCCGCAACGGCGCGCGCGGCCCGACTCGTGCCCGCCGCAATCGACAGCGTCTTGGCGGCCCGAAGATGGCGCTCCACCGGGAACTCGCGGGTGTAGCCGTAGCCGCCGTGAATCTGCAGCGCCTCCGAGCATGCCTTTTCGGCCGCAGCGGTCGCTGCCCGCTTGGCCCGCGCGGCAGCCCCCGGCCCGTCCTCGTTGCGCTGCATCAGCGACCACGCCGCGCTCCGTGCCAGGAGGCCGGCCGCGTCGAGCTCGGTCCCGGCGTCGGCGAGCTTCCACTGGATCGCCTGAAAGTGGGCGATCGGCTGCCCGAACTGCTCACGCTCCTTGGCGTACGCCGTCGCGGCCGCGGTCGCGGCCCGGCCCACACCGCAGGCGATCGCGGCCAGGGCGACATGCTGCTCGGCGACCAGCGCCTGCGCCACGCCGTCGCCGGCCGACCCCAGTCGAGCATCGTCCGCGATCGCCACACCCTCGAGACGCACACGAGCCGCCCCGTCCGCGCGCGTGCCGATGCGCGCCACCGGCTCGACCGTGACCCCGGGTGCCGAGACGTCGAGCACCACGCTCAGCACACCGTCTTCGGTCTTCGCGTGCACGACGACGTGCTGCGCGAGCTGGGCCCCGACCACCACGCCAGCCGAGCCGCTCAGTGCTCCCCCGGCTTCGGTGACCTCGCTCGCCGTCGGGTCGGCCCACGTCGCCAATGCCTCGCCGGCGGCCCACTGCGGCAGCCAGGTGCCTTGCTGTGCTTCGGTACCAGCGCGTCGTACGTGCGCGGCCGCCAGCCGATCGTGCTGAGCGACCAAGAGGGCCACGGCGGCGTCGCCCTCCCCCAGCCGCTCGAGCACCGCCGTCGCCGCGACGCCGGACAGCTCGACGCCACCGTGCGCCTCCGACGTGCCCAGGCCAAACAACCCGAGCTCCCCGAGCTCACCCCGCACGCCGTCGGGCAAGGCGCCCGCTTCGTCCCAGGCGCTCGCCTGCGCGCGGATCGACCGCTCGCACAGCTCGGCCACACCATCGACGATCATCTGCTCGTCCTCGGTCAACGAAAACCGCATCGTTGTGCTCTCCTGGCTCTGCCTAGCTCTCTCCGAAGCGCCGCATGATGTCGCGGCTGATGACGATCCGCTGCACCTCGGAGGTGCCCTCGTAGATCATCGTGACCCGTACGTCCCGCAGATTGCGTTCGACCGCGTGCTCGACCGCCAGGCCATCCTCGCCCATGACCTCCAGGGCCCGGTTGCACGCCGCCCACGACTTCTCGGTCGCGTACACCTTGGCGTGCGACGCCTCGCGAGAAAACGGCCGGCCCTGCTCCTTGAGCGACGCCGCACGCAGCGTCAGCATGCGCGCCGCCTCGAGCTCGGTCGCCGCGTCCGCCAGAGCCCACTGCAGGCCCTGTGACTTCGCGGCCTCGGGATGCTTGCGCGTCCACGCCACGGCACTGTCGAGCGCGGCCAGTCCGATGCCGAGCGCTTGGGAGGCGATGCCGATCCGGCCGCCGTCCAGCGCCATCATGGCCACGCGAAATCCCTTGTTCTCGGTGCCCAACAGCGCATCTGCGGGCACTTCACACTCGGAGAAGTCCAGCGCGGTGGTCGTGCTGCCGTGCAGCCCCATCTTGTGCTCGGGCTTGCCGCGCGACAGGCCCGGGGTGTCGCCCGGGACGAGGAACGTCGAGATGCCCCGCGGACCGGGAGCATCGCTGGTGCGTGCCCAGACCACGAACAGGCCGGCATCGGTGCCGCTGGTGATCCACAGCTTGCTGCCGTCGATGACCCAGCCGCGGTCGGTCCGGCGCGCGCGGGTGGCCATCCCGCCCGGGTCGGAACCGGCCCCCGGCTCGGACAGCGCGAACGCCCCCACCACGTGCTGCCCGTTGGCGAGCTTGGGCACGTGCTCGGTCCGCTGCTCCTCGCTGCCGAAGTGCGCGACGACCTCGGCGACCATGTTGTTGACGCACAACGCGACCGTGGTGCCGGCGCACGCCCGCGCCATTTCGGTGACCGCGAGGCTGTACGAAACAACGCCGGCCCCGCGCCCACCGAGCGCAGGATCGACGTTGATCGCCGTCATGCCGGCCTCGGCCGCGGCGCGAAGGTTGTCGTGGGGAAAGCCGCCGGTGGCGTCCAGCGCGGCGGCGCGCGGAGCGAGGACCTCCTGCGCGTACGTGCGGGCCGCCTGTTGGACCTCGACCTGAGTGTCAGAGAGCGTCAGCTCCACGGGCCGTATCTAGCACGGCCTAGAACGCTTCGCCGATCTGGCCCTTGTACGTGTGCTTGTAGTCGACCTCCGGCGCGGGATCGAACTCCCACTCGGCAATGGAGGTCTTGATGCAGTCCGTCAGGCCGTCCGGCGACAGCTCCTCGATGTTGGAGCCCTTGGCGTTCTGCTTCTTGAGCCAGATGTCGAGGATCTTCGCGTCGCCCGCCGACCCGTCGGTGTCGATGCGAAACTCGACGGTGAACACGCTCCGCAAAAAGCGGGTCTCGTGCTCGGACATCTGGTCTTCGAGACAGCGCTCGAGGTCACGCTCGTAGACCGTCTTGATCGCGTCTTCGATCGCGCGGAGGGTCTTGGGGTCGATGCCCTTGCCCTGGTCCTTGTAGTCGTTGCGCTTGCGCGCGGTGACGATGTCGCCTTCGTACTTGTTGTTGCCGCGGTAGTCGGCAGCGACGTCCGGGTTGTCGGTCTGCTGCGTCTTGCACCCGGGGGCGGCAACGAGAACGGTCAGGGCGAGCGCGGCGCAAGCACCGAGTCTGAAGCACTGCATGGGCGATTCCTTCTGAGTGGTCGGGGCGTGGGCGCCCCATCCGGCTCAGGTTATCCCTTGATCAGGCTGTTGGCGATCACCAGCCGCTGGATTTCGCTGGTGCCCTCGTAGATCTCGGTGATCTTCGCGTCGCGGAAATGACGTTCGACCGGGTACTCGGTCACGTAGCCGTTGCCACCGTGGACCTGGATCGCATTTTTGGCCACGCGATTGGCGACCTCGGAGGCGTACAGCTTGGCCATCGCGGACTCCTTGGAGTGCCGCTGGCCGGACGCCTTGAGCAGCGCCGCCCGCCAGGTCAAAAGCCGCGCCGCCTCGATGTCGACCTCCATGTCCGCGAGCATGAACGCCACCGCCTGGTGGTCGATGACGCGCTTGCCGAACGTCTTGCGATCGCACGCGTAGCTGGCCGCCGCCTCGAATGCACCGCGCGCGATGCCCAGCGCCTGCGCGGCAATGCCGATCCGACCGCAGTCCAGCGTCGACATCGCGACCTTGAAGCCCTTGCCTTCTTCGCCCAGCAGCTGGTCCGCCGAGACCCGGTGCTCGTCGAAGAAGACCTGGCACGAGTGGCTCGCGCGAATGCCGAGCTTGTCGTCTTTTTGGCCGCGGCGGACGCCCTCGCCGTTCATGTCGACGATGAAGCAGGTGATGCCGCGATGCCCTGCCTCGGGGTTGGTCATCGTGAACAGGATTCCCGTGTCGGCCTGCGGCCCGTTGGTGATCCAATTCTTGGTGCCGCTGATGACGTAGCCGTCGCCGTCTTTGGTCGCGATCGTCTTTTGGGCGGCGGCATCCGACCCGGCTTCGGGTTCGGACAGCATGAAGCAGCCGAGCTTTTCGCCCGCGGCGAGCGGCCGCAGCCACTGGTCCTTTTGCGCATCGGTGGCGAACTTGACCAGCGGGTCGCACACCAGCGAGTTGTTGACGCTCATGATGACGCCGGTGCTGGCGCACGCGGTGGAAATCTCCTCCATCGCGAGCACGTACGACAGCGCGTCCATGCCGCTGCCGCCCCACATCTCGTCGACCTCGATCCCCATCAGGCCGAGCTCGGCCATCCGCTTGACGAGGTCGGCCGGAAAGCGGGCCTCGCGATCGATCTCGGCGGCAACGGGCGCCACCTCGCGGGCGGCGAACTCCTTGCACATGTCGAGAATGGCTTGCTGCTCGTCGGTCAGCGTCAGATCCATGGTGATGCTCCGTCTTCTACTCGCCCTTGAACTGGGCCTCGCGCTTGCCCAAAAACGCCGCCATGCCCTCGGACTGATCCGCGGTGGCGAACAACGACGCAAATGCTGCCTCCTCGAGATCACCCGCCTCGGGCAGCGGCAAGTTGGCGCCGCGGTGGATGACTTCCTTGACCTTGGCCACCGCGAGCGGGCCCTTGGTCGCGATGAGCTGCAGGGTCTGGGTGGCGGTCGCCAACAGCTCGTCGGGCGCGACCACCTTGTTGACCAGTCCGATCCGCAGTGCCTCGTCGGCGCGGATCATCTCGCCGGTCATGCACAGCTCGAGCGCTCGGGCCATGCCGACGCGCCGCAGCATTCGCTGGGTGCCGCCAAAGCCCGGGATGACCCCGAGATTGACCTCGGGCTGGCCGAATTTGGCCTTTTGTGAAGCGTAGATGAAGTCGCACGCGAGCGCGAGCTCGCAGCCGCCGCCGAGGGCAAAGCCGTTGACGGCCGCCAGCGTGGGCACCGGCAGCGCCGCGAGCATCTCGCCGAGCGCGTGTCCCCGGCCGGCAAACGCGAGCGCGGCCGGGGGCTGCATGTTGGACATGGCCGCGATGTCGGCCCCCGCCACGAACGCCTTGCCCGTGCCGGTCAGCAGCAGGCCCCGTACGCCATCGGCCCCATGGGCGTCGGCGGCCACGCCCTCGACGACGGTGGTCAGCTCGGCGATGACCTGCTCGTTGAGGGCGTTGAGGACGTCGGGGCGGTTGATCGTCACGACGCGGACGGGTCCGTCGTCGCTGACCAGCAGGGTCTCGTAGTCGGCCATGTCGTTGCTCGTCGAGTTGCTATTTCTTGCTGTAGTCGTAAAAGCCGCGGCCGGTCTTGCGACCGAGCCACCCGGCGGCGACGTGCATGCGAAGCACGTTGGCGGCGCGATATTTGTCGTCGCCGAGCTCGCGGTGCAGCACGTCCGCGATCGCCAGGCACGTGTCCAGCCCGATGAGGTCGGCCAGCTCGAGCGGCCCCATCGGGTGGTTGAGGCCCAGCTTGGCCCCCGTGTCGATGTCCTCGGCCGTGCCCAGCGACTCCTGGAGCGCGAAGCAGGCCTCGTTGATCAGCGGGATCAGGATGCGGTTGACGATGAAACCCGGGCTGTCCTGCGACGTGATCACCGTCTTGCCCAGATCCTGGGCGAGCGCGACGGTGGTCTCGTAGGTGGCGTCGTTGGTCGGCAGCGCCCGAATGATCTCGACCAGCTTCATGATCGGCACCGGGTTCATGAAGTGCATGCCGACCGTCTGGTGCGGACGCTTGGTCACCGCCGACAGCAGCGTGATGCTGATCGACGAGGTGTTCGTGGCGAGAATCACCCCATCGGGGGTGGCCTCGTCCATCGCCGCGAACAGCTTCTTTTTGAGCTCGATGTTCTCGGTGGCGGCTTCGACGACGAAGTTCGCCTCTGAGAACGCGCCGACGGACTCGACCGGCACGATGCGCTCGAGCGCCCCGTCGCGGACCGATGCCTCGATCTTGCCCTTGTCCACGAGCCGGCCGAGCGCCTTGGCAATCTTGGCCTTGCCCTTCTCGGCGTGCTCGCGGTCGACGTCCGCCAGCAGGACCTTGCGGCCCGACTGCGCGGTGATCTGGGCGATGCCGCCGCCCATCTGGCCCGCGCCGAGGACTCCAACGACTTTGATGGGGTCTAGATTGCTCATCGCTCCACCATCACTGCCACGGCTTCACCGCCGCCGATGCACAGCGAGACCACGCCCCGCTTCTTGTCGGTCTGCTTCATCGCGTGCAGGAGCGTGACCAGAAGGCGCGCGCCACTGCAGCCGATCGGGTGCCCCAGCGCGATCGCCCCGCCGCGCACATTGACCCGGTCCTCGGGGATCGAGAGCTCGTCCGTGTTGGCGAGCGACACGACGGCAAAGGCCTCGTTGATCTCCCACAGGTCGACGTCCTCGACCTTCGTGCCGGTCTTTTCGAGCAGATTGGCCATCGCCTTGGCGGGCGCGGTCGTAAACCACTCCGGAGCCTGGGCGGCGCCCGCGTAGCCGGTGATGTTGGCCAGCACGGTCAGGCCACGCTTGTCGGCCTCCTCCTTGGACATCACGACCACGGCAGCGGCACCGTCGTTGATGGTGGAGGCATTGCCCGCGGTGATCGTCCCGTCCTTCTGAAACGCGGTGCGGAGCTTGGGCAGCTTGTCGATCTTGCCGCGGAACGGCTCCTCGTCTTTGTCGACCACGACCGGGTCACCCTTGCGCTGCGGCACGGACACGGGCTCGACCTCCTCGTCGAACATGCCCTCGGTCACCGCATTTTGGGCCCGCTGGTACGACAGCGCGGCCAGAGCGTCCTGGCGCTCGCGGTCGATCTTCTTTTCAGAAGCGCACAGCTCCCCGGCCTTGCCCATGTGGAAGTTGTTGTACGGGTCCCACAGGCCGTCGTGGACCATGCCGTCCACGATCTCACCGTTGCCCATGCGGTAGCCGTTGCGGGCCTTGGGCAGCAGATACGGCACCGACGACATGTTCTCCATGCCGCCCGCGACCACGATGTCCGCGTCGCCGGCCTTGATCGCCTGCGCGGCCATCATGACGGTTTTGAGGCCCGAGCCGCACACCTTGTTGAGGGTGACGCAGCCGACCGACTGCGGAATGCCAGCGGCGAGCGAGGCCTGGCGCGCGGGGGCCTGCCCCTGCCCGGCCGGCAGCACGCAGCCCATGAGCACCTCGTCGACGTCCTTGCCGTCGACCCCGGCCCGGGCCAGCGCGGCCTTGATGGCCACCGCGCCGAGCTGATGTGCGGGCACGCTCGACAGCGCTCCTCCGAAACTACCGATGGGCGTACGCGCCCCACTGACGATCACGACTTCACGCGACATGCTTGGTCTTCCTGTTGTTGCGGCTGGTTTCCGCCTGGTGTGCGGCGGGGACAATGCCCCCCTCGCGGCGCCGGCCGACGCGCGATCCCCCGTGCCCTGCGGGCCAGGACGTCGCGCGCGGTCGCGGGTCGCCGAAGGTGGTCAAACCGTCGGGCGGCTTACCACGCCCCAAAATGCCGTCCAATGTGTTTGGTCACCGGTGCCGCCCGGCAAAATCGCCGCCCTAGACCGGCATAGCTCCCCGTTTTCCGACATCCCGGTAGCCTCGCTTCTCGCGCGCCTTCAGCGGGTCCGTCCCGCCCCATCGGCGGCCACCGCGACCCCGCCCCGACTCCGTCCTTGACGGTGCTGGGCCCGCAGCGCATAACTCCGTCCCCCGCCCCCGGGCGGCACCTCCGCCGAGGTAGCTCAGCTGGTTAGAGCGAGGGATTCATAACCCCTAGGTCGGCAGTTCAAGTCTGCCTCTCGGCACAACAGGAGAAAGGCGACGCTTCCCCAGCGTCGCCTTTTTTGATCCGGCGTCCGCGTCCAGCCCGGACACGCTCAGAACGTGCCGCGCAACGACACGCCCGCCGAGTCACGTCCGACCGACGGCGCCACCTCGACCCGTCCGCGTTCGGCACGGATCCGGCCGTGGGCGTACCCGGTCAGAGCCGCGCCAGCGAGGCCGAGGGTGCCCGCTGTCCACCAGCCGGCCTCACGAACCGACAACCGCGCGAGCTCGCTGGGCAACGGCGCCACATGTCCGAGCAGCTGACTGACGACCAACGTCACCGCCCCGCCTCCCAGCAGCGCGACGCCCGTGCCGAGGACGACTCGGCTCTTTCGGCGCGACCATCCCGTCACGCGCGCATTCGCGTCGCGAACTCCATGGTAGCGCCCCAAGCGGTGCATTCCGCTGCCGAGCAACGCCATCGACCCGACGAGGATCGGAGCCCCGATCCCGTGAAATCGCGGCCCGGCGTAGCACGACTCAATGCACAGCAGCGGCCCTTCACGGTCGGCACGACGTGCGGTCGAGGGGTCGCTCGCGGTCGGTACCGCCGTCATCCCGATCCAGCCGACGCCCAACACGCCCGCGCCGACCATCATCCCGATCCCGCGCTGGTTCGGGGGCGCGCTCGAGCCCCGCGGCACGTCGACGGGGGGCGGAAACGTCGTCGGGGCCACAGCGAGCACGGCGGCCAGGAGCATGGCGCTCATCGCTCCTGGTAGTGCCGATGGGTGGCCCAACGATCACCAATACCGCCAATGACCGCCTCAGCGCCCGTGTTCGACGGTTGCTGGACGCGTGAAGATCCGACTGCACGACCGTGGCCGCGCTCCCGCCCGCCCGTCAGCAGTACTGCATCTCGGCCACGATGGCGCACGAGTTCTCGTTGCCGCTGTTGGCGTTGTTCTCGCACGCCGGTGCCTGCTCGGGAGGCACGGTCAAGCAGCACTCGTACAGCGCCTGGCACTCGGGGCCGCGCTCGACATCGTCGGGGCAGCTCGCGGGATCCGAGTCGGGAATCGGAACGTCGGACATCGTTTCGCAGGTCATGGCCCACATCGCGATGCGGGACTTGCAGCTCAGACACGTCTCCTCGGCGAGGTCCCCGTTCTTGAAACTCTCGCATTGGTTGCCCTGCACCTCCGACTGTCCGCAGGCGTTGCAGACCATGGTGCACAGCGCCTGGCATGCCGGTTCGTCCATCGCACACGCCGGATCTGCCATCCCTGCGTCGTCGGCCGCGTCCGCCGCGTCATTGGCATCGCTGCCGTCGCCGGATTCGGCCTCGCCGGTCGCATCGGACGCAGCCGTGCCCGCCCCCGCATCGTCGCCCGTCGGTTCGGGGTCACAGGCGAGACCAAGGACCGCCACGGCAAGCAGGAGGCGGAGACGGTGAGGACGCGGAAGGCCGTTGCGCATGCATCGACCTTGCACCGACCGAGGTCACAAAAATCTTACCGCCCGGCGCGGCAATCAGATGGGGT
>JGI12316J15310_10000040_pt47 | contig 16013 bp, 7 predicted proteins | sample MarCyaLeptolynsp_FD_15310 | JGI IMG/M metagenome (IMG submission 15310)
AGTCCAGTTCTAGGATTGGCCGTAGATCCACTAGCCCAGTTGAAAGTATATGGAGTTACTCCACCAGAAGGAGCTAGAGTAATCTCACCATCACATACACCATTACAAGAAGTACTGTCAATGGTTTCATTGGCAAGGATATTACCACCTGGATTAATTGTAAAGTTTTCCGTAATTGAACAGCCATTAAAGTCTGTAATTGTTACGGTATAATTCCCAGCAACAAGAGCAGTTACAGTATCACCAACTTCCACACCACTACCAGACCAATCGTAAGTATAAGGCATGGTACCACCAGAAGTATTGGAAGCCCCAGCAGAACCATCAGTACCAGGAGAACAAGATTCATCCACTGTATTCACAGTAGCAGTAAGTACATCTGGTTCTTGTACATCATAAGTTTGGATGGTAGAACAACCGGTATTGTCTGTAATAGTCACTGTATATGTTCCTGCACAAAGCCCTGATCTAGGGTTAGCCATGGAACCACTAGCCCAGTTGAACGAATATGGCGATACTCCACCAGCTGGGAAAATAGTTATTTGCCCATCGCAAACGCCATTACATGAAGCACTATCAATACTATCACTAATAATCAGATTACCACCTGGGTTAATGGTAAAGTTTTCTGTAATTGAACAACCATTAAAGTCAGTGATAGTTACCGTATAATTCCCAGCAACAAGTGCTGTCACTGTATCTCCAACTTCTACACCGCTACCAGACCAGTCGTAGGTATAAGGTGCTGTACCACCGGAAGTATTAGAAGCTCCAGCAGAACCATCCGTGCCTGGAGAGCAGGTTTCATCTACTGTATTAATCGTTGCTAAAAGTCCATCTGGCTCTTCCACATCATAGGATTGTGAAAATGTACATCCATTATTATCTGTAATGGTAATGGTATATGTTCCCGCACAAAGACTTCCTCTTGGATTAGTGGTTGGTCCATCACTCCAATTATAGGTGTATGGTGCAATTCCTCCTGAGGGAGTAAAGCTAATTTGGCCATCACAAACACCATTACATGAAGTACTATCAATAACTTCATTTGCAATGATGTTGCTGCCAGGATTAATTGTAAAATTCTCTGTAATTGTGCATCCATTAAAGTCTGTAATCGTGACGGTATAAGATCCTGCGGCAAGCGCTGTCACTGTATCCCCAACTTCAATACCACTACCAGACCAATCGAAGGTATAAGGTGCTGTTCCACCAGAAGTATTAGAAGCTCCTGCAGAACCATCATTGGCACCAAGACAACTTTCATCCTCTGTGTTAATTATTGTAGTAAGTAAGGCAGGCTCATCAACTCTCAAAGGAGATCCAATTATAGAACATCCATTATTATCTGTAACCGTTACTGTATAAATTCCAGCACAAACACCTGTAAGGTCTTTTGAAGTAGACCCAGTAGTCCAAGAATAAGTATATGGAGGTGTACCTCCAGTTGGATTTAAGGTAACAGAACCATCACAACCTCCATTACAGGAAGTACTATCACTAACCGCATTTAAGATTAAAGTATCCGGTTGTTCTACATCATAATTTCGAATAGTAGAACATCCTGTATTATCTGTAATTGTAACTGTATAACTTGCAGCACAAACATTTAATTTAGGATTAGCTGTATCTCCATCATTCCAATCGAAAGTATAAGGAGATACACCAGCAGAAGGAGTAATTGATATTTGACCATCACATACACCAAAGCATGAAGCACTATCAACAGTAGCATTAATTACCAAATTGCCACCAGGGTTAATCGTAAAGTTTTCAGTACCAGTACAACCATTCGCATCTGTAATAGTCACGGTATAATTCCCAGCAATAAGTGCAGTAACAGTGTCTCCAACTTCAACGCCACTACCAGACCAATCATAGGTATAAGGAGCGGCTCCTCCAGAAGTATTGGAAGCCCCAGCTGAACCATCTGTTCCTGGCGAACAAGTTTCATCTACAGTATTAACCGTAGCAATAATGGTAGCAGAACCACCACCAATATTAAATGTTTCGGTCATAGAACAGCTTTTACTGTCCGTAATCGTAATGGTATAGGTGCCATTTGAAAGACCACTAATATTATCAGTTGTTGGTCCGGTTGACCAATTGTAGGTATAAGGAGGCACTCCTCCAGAAGCTGCTGAAGCGTCTGCCGTTCCATCATTTCCTGGAGAACAGCTCTCATCTGTAAGCACAAGATTTGCTTGGATTGAATCTGGTTCAAAAATTTCAGCTGTATGTGCAACCGTACAACCAAATCGGTCAGTTACAGTTACAGTATATGTGCCCGCTTCCTTGCTAGAGATATTTCTTGTTGTTTCTCCATCTGGATCCCATGAATAAGTTAATGGAGGAATAGCTAGAATAGTTCGAAGCCTTATTTGACCATCAGATCCACCGAAGCAGGTCACCGAATCTACGGTTGAGCTAACTAAAAAGAAGCCTGCGCTTCCGATTGTAAAATCAGTTATTTTTTCACAACCATTATTATCTGTAATGGTCAAGGTATAATTTCCAGCAGCTAAACTGCCTATGTTATTTAGTGTAGATCCAGTGCTTGACCATGCGTAAGTATATGGCGGAGTACCACCAGCGGCGGCTGATGCATCTGCTGTACCATCATTACCTGGGAAACATGATTCGTCAGTAAGGATTAGATTAGGAGCAATGGTATCTGGCTCATTGACTACATAAGACCCCGTATTTGAGCATCCATTGTTATCGGTTACCGTTACATCATAAGTTCCTGCACAAAGCGAATCAATAAGTGATCTATTGTCGCCATGAGCCCAAGCGTATGTATATGGAGCTAATCCACCACTTGGAGTAAGTTCAATTTCTCCATCACAAGAACCGTTGCAAAGAGCGTCTGTAATAGTTTCGGAAATTGAGATTGTGGCACCTGTTCCAATTGAAAAGTTAACAACAGTTGAACAACCATTAAAATCAGTAATGGTCACATCATAATTTCCGCCTGTTAGACCAGTAACAGTATCTCCAACTTCTATTCCACTGCCAGACCAGTCATAAGTATAAGGAGCAGTTCCTCCGGAAGTATTTGATGCTCCGGCAGATCCATCTGCAGATCCACTGCAATTCTCATCCACTGTATTTACAGTGGCCGTAATTGGATTTGGTTCTTCTATTTGGAATGGACCTCCTGTTGCTGTACATCCATTGTTGTCGGTTACAGTTACAGAATATGGTCCAGCACATAATCCTGTGGCGGGATTAGAAGTACTACCATCACTCCATGAGAAAGTATATGGTGCTGTTCCTCCAGTCGGATTCAAGGTAACACTACCATCACAAAAAGCATTACAAGAAGTACTATCAATTGTTGGGTTTAATACGATTGTATTGCCATTGATAATGGTATAAGTAATGTTGGTATCACAGCCTTTATTATCTGTAATTGTGATGGTATAGTTTCCAGCAGCTAAATTGGAAATTCCAGAAGTAGTTTCTCCACCTGGTGCCCAAGCATAAGTGTAAGGGCCAGTACCACCAGTAACTGCAGTTGTAATGGATCCATTATTTACTCCACTACAAGTAGCTGGTACAACTGTGGCATTATCCAACAAGGAATCGGGCTCCCTTACAGTTGCACTATCCACCTCAGTACATCCATTTGCTTTAGTAACTGTTACGGTATAAGTGCCAGTAACTACATTGGTATTGAATTGGCCTATAACTGGAGCATTTGACCAAACAAATGCCGTATTTGGAAAAATTTCAGATCCACTGGTTGCAGACACAAACAAATCTCCCGAAGCTTGTCCATTACATTCAGCAGAATCAACAGTAATTGAAATGTTTATAGGAATTCCAGGATTTACTGTCTCTGAAGCAGTAGCTGTACATCCATTGTCATCTGTTACTGTAACTGTATATGTGCCTGGGCTCAGATTTGAAATGGTTTGTGTATTTCCACTAGGTGACCAAGCATAGGTGTAATCAGTAGTGACAGTACCTCCAGATACATTTGCCGTCAGTTCTCCATCATTTGCTCCAGCGCATACTTCATTCGTAACGCTTATGGAGTCAATAACTAATAATAATGGCTCAGTTATTACATAAGTTCGTGTATTAAAACATCCATTATTGTCTGTAACAGTAATTGTATAAGAACCAGCGGATAAGTTTGATAGAGAGGCCGTTGTTCCCCCTGGAGCAGACCAATTGTAGGTGTAGTTTGGTGTACCACCACTGGCGATAATGCTAATGAAACCATCACTGCCACCATTACAACTAACGTTAGCAAGTGAATCTGTGTTGATCACAACTGAAGGAGGTGCGGTCAATGTAACTTGTTCAGTAGCTGTACAGCCATTTGCATCTGTAACGGTTACGGTATGAGTTCCAGCGCTTAAACTTGTTGCCATTGCAGTATTTTGACTACCAGCTGAAACGGACCATAAATAGGTATATAAACCAGTTCCTCCAGAACCAGCAGCAGTAGCATCTCCATCATTTACGCCATTACATGTTGGGTCATTGAAAGCCGTTATAGTTGCTGTTAACAAAGTCGGTTCATTTATAGTTGCTGTGGTAGTATTTGTACAACCATTGTTATCTGTTACAGTTACATCGTAGCTGCCGGCAGGTAGCCCAGAAGCCGTATCTGTAATTTGAGATCCAGCATTGAGATCCCACAAATAGGTATAAGGAGAAGTTCCTCCATTCGCACTAACAATTGCTGAACCTGTAGAATTGCCGTTACAATCAACATCTATGGAATCAGTTGTTAGTGTTATTGCAGTAGGCTGCGCAATGTTTACTGAAGCCGAGTCTGTACATCCGTTCAAATCAGTAACTGTTACAAAGTAAGTGCCTCCAGACAACCCATTTATTGTAGCTCCTGTAAGACTACCCGGCATCCAATTGAAGGTGTAAGGAGTTGTTCCACCAGTTCCACTTGCAGTAGCTGATCCATCATCGATTCCAGCACATGAAGCATCAGAACTTGAAGCAATTGAAGCAACTAAAGCATTGGGAGCATTTACGGTTGCAGTTGTTGTTGCTGTACAACCATTATTATCTGTGACTGTCACAGTATAGGTGTTTGCCGCTAAGTTTGGATTTGCAGCAGTAGTAGGGAGGTTAGACCAATTATAAGTATATGGAGTTGTTCCACCAGCAGCCAATACTCTTGCAAAACCGTCCGTTAGACCATTACAAGAAACATCTACTAATGAATCGATAGTTGCAGTTAGAATTGCAGGATCAGTAAGTGTTGTTGAGGCTGTTGCAGTACAACTATTGCCATCAGTAACAGTTACAGTGTAGGTATTTGCTACCAAGCCTGTACGATCTTCATTATTATTTACATCACTCCAATCAAAAGTATAAGGTGTTACTCCACCAGTAGCTGTGATATTTATTGTTCCATTAGCATCCCCATTACATAAAGGATCTGTTTGACTATCAATATTTACTTGCAATAATGGGGGTTCTGTAATGGTTGTGTCATCCACTACTGTACACCCAAAAGAGTCTTCTACGGTAACAGTATATGTTCCAGCTAAAAGTCCAGTTTTGGTAGCACCAGTTCCTAGACCATTAGACCATGAAAATGTTTTTGCGCCAACACCACCACTAGCAGATGCAGTAACAGCACCAGTTGCATCTCCATTACAAAGTACATTGGTAGTATTAAAAGTGACATCAATTTCTAATGCGGTTCCTACAAATGTAGATTGAGTTGCTGTACATCCATTATTATCTGTAACTGTAACGGTATAGGTGTCAGATATGATGTTGTTCCTGTCTTGAACATTTGCTGGAATTGGGTTATCGCTCCATGCAAAAGTATAGGGTGTTGATCCACCATTAACTGTTGTAGTAATCGAACCATTGGCTTGTCCAAAGCAGAATGCATCACTAGGATTTAAAGTAATAGAAATTGCGGTGGGTTCTCCAATGGTAAAAGATTCGGTTGCAGAACAACCACCAACATCTGTAACTGTTACCGTATATGTATTTGCTGCGAGACCAGTTTCTGTATCGGTGTTATTTGTTGGAGTACTACTCCAGGAATAGGTATAAGGAGCATTACCACCAGTAGGGGCAGCTGTTGCTGATCCATCGCTCGCACCATTGCATTGTGCATCGGTTGGTGTAACATTTGGAACAATTGGTATAGGATCTGTTAATGTAGTAGAAGTTGTTGCAGTACAACTATTGCCATCAGTAACAGTAACAGTGTAGGTATTTGCTACCAAGCCTGTACGATCTTCATTATTATTTACATCACTCCAATCAAAAGTATAAGGTGTAACTCCACCAGAAGCTGTAATATTTATTGTTCCATTAGCATCCCCATTACATAAAGGGTCTGTTTGACTGTCAATATTTATTTGCAATAATGTGGGTTCAGTAATTGTAGTGTCATCCACTACAGTACAACCAAATGAATCTTCTACGGTAACAGTATATGTTCCAGCCAAAAGTCCAGTTTTGGTTGCTCCAGTTCCTAGTCCATTAGACCATGAAAATGTTTTTGCGCCAACACCACCGCTAGCAGATGCAGTAACAGCACCAGTTGCATCACCATTACAAAGTACATTGGTAGTATTAAAAGTGACAATAATTTCCAAAGCTGTACCTACAAAGGTGGATTGTGTTGCTGTACATCCATTGTTGTCTGTAACTGTAACCGTATAGGTGTCGGAAATAATATTATTTCTGTCTTCAACATTCGCTGGAATTGGATTGTCACTCCAAGCAAAAGTATAAGGAGTAGATCCCCCAGTCACCGTTGTACCAATAGACCCATTTGCTTGTCCAAAGCAAAATGCATCACTTGGGCTTAAGGTTATCGAAATGGCAGTCGGTTCTCCTACATTGAAAGTTTGAGTGCCTGTACATCCTTCTTTGTCAGTTACAGTTACTGTGTATGTATTTGCGGATAAGCCAGTTTCCGTTGGAGAATTATTGGTAGGAGTGCTACTCCAGCTATATGTATAGGTAACCCCATTTCCACCTGTAGGAGTAGCTGTAGCAGATCCATCACTACCTCCATTACAAGACGTATTGGTAACTCCAACATTTGGAGAAATAGCAGTAGGTTCTAAAACAGTTATGGTTGTAGAGTCTGTACAACCATTATTGTCTGTAACAGTTACAGTGTAATTGCCAGCACTTAAGTTAAAAATAGTGTCTGAAAAATTCGTGGTATCTCTATCCGAAGTGCTCCAATGAAAAGAATAAGGGATTGTTCCTCCAAAAACCTGTGCTATAGCTTGTCCATCACCTCCACCATTACAGGTGACACTATCTTGAAGACCAATTAAGGTTACTTGAAATGGGTCAGTTACATTAAAAAATTGAGGAAAGCTTAATGAGTTGTCCCCCAAATCTCTAACTCTAACTCTATATGTTCCTGCAACCAATTTGACAGTATCGCCAATCATTGTGGCTCCACCACCTACATTATTCCATTCGAATTGATATGGACCTATAGTACCAGTTACAGATGTACGAAACGCTCTTCCTGAATCTCCAGGACAATTAGGTTGTTCAACTGTGAAGGTAAAAGAGGTAACAACAGCGTTTACTTTAGGAGCATACATTAAAAATAAAGCTCCTATAAACAAAAGTTTGAATAAACTTTTCATTATTGATTAGTTTTCTTTTATTGACTTGTTTAACAAGTCAAATAAACAGTTTACTTCGATAAAAACTATAAAAACAAATATAGCCAAAAGGGGGCTAGATAAGTCTTATCGCTTCGAATACTTATTATTAGACGAAAAACTAAGCAATAGGGTTGTGAAAAATCAACGATATGCAGGACATGGTAGGTCATCCCGTTTTTTTCCTAACCTACATGTTGTAAATTGAAGGATGAATTCATGGGTTTGGGGTGCTACTTGGTTTATTTCATTCAATGCATATTCATAAGAATATCCCAAAGTAAAATTATTTAGTACCCTTAAATGCAGTATTCCATAAGCAGAGTTCAAATATTTACTACCTATTCCCAATTGAATTTTCCTTTGGTAATCTGCTGTAAAGGTGAAATCTATCGTCGGAGAAATAAAGGTTGCAAAGTTTATTAACATGGAAGGAATAAAGTCTAATTGTACACCTCTGATTCTATACCCTGCGGTGTAAAAAAAATGTGGAGAAAGCCTATTCTCCTTAGTACCTAACCTTCTAATTCTTGCAGGATATCCTTGGAAAAGAGATAAACCCATATAAAAATTCCTGTTGTGAATGAACCCTCCTGGGCTTATATCAGGATATATCAGAGATCTTTGTTTATCTGGATCAATAGCAGGATCTATAGATTTATTTTGCATTGTTATTGCATCATACGATTGATTGTATTGATGTATTCCACCAAAGATCCCCATACTCAACCTATAATTTTTCCAAATTTGAATGTGATAAGCGTAACCAATTCTTATGGTTGAAAATGTAGATATTCCGGCTCTTTCTGCAGTAATATAAGCGCCAATTCCATGAAAATTTTTTGGGTACTTATCGTCTTTGTTCAAGCGAGTATTGAAGCTGGCAAAATAGGTATTTGGAGCTCCTTCAAATCCAACCCACTGCTGTCTATTTCCAAAAGTAGTCTCATTACAAGGTCTTAATCCAGCTACTGCTGGATTAAGTGCATATCTGTTTAAAGTATATTGAGAGTATGAAATAACTTGCTGGGCATGAGATTGCAATGCGAAGATTGAAAAGATAAAAAGGAAGGATGTTAGGTAATGTCTCATCGAATTATTGTAACCGTTCCTTTAATTGCTTCTTCTATACAATTGTTGAATAGTGATATGACGTAATAGTAGGTTCCTGCTGGGACTCTAGAAGTGCCTTGTAAACCATTCCAGCCAAATTCATTTAAATAGTCACTATTAACATAAATCTGTTGCCCCCAACGGTTAAATACTCTTACTGTGGCACCATCAAAACTTTCAATACCGCGAATAAACCACAAATCATTTATTCCATCTCCATTAGGGGTGAATGTATTATTTGGTTTAACAATTTGTTCAATTTCTTCATAAAGTAGTCTCACTGTATGAGGTTTTTGGCAACCATCCGCATCTTCAACTATAAATTCATATACGCCAAGGACTAAATTGGTAAATACTCCAGTTTGATTGCTTGAATCTCCACTTCTATATCGATAGGGAAATTTGCCTCCTTCTGTGTTCAACAGAAAAATTTCTCCATCGGATCCATTACACGTAGGTAATTGAACCCTAGTTTGGGTAGTTATGTCCCTAAATTGACAAGGTGTAAATGACTGACCTATTAGCGGATAGATAGAAAAAATTGAGATTATCCAACAAAATAGTGTCTGCAAGTTCATCTTATAATTATATAAAGAATTGACAACAAGTACAAAATCTATGAAATTTTACTTCCATTATTCGTATTCCTATTTGGCTGTAATAATAATAATTCCCCTTCAGAGCTTTCAGCCATTAATAGCATTCCTCTGGATTCTATACCCATGATTTTTCTTGGCGCTAGATTAACAATAACTTGAACTTGTTGGCCAATTAAATCTTCTGTATTGAAGTGTTTGGCAATGCCAGATAATATAGTTCTTGTTTCTACCCCTAAATCGATTTCTAACTTTAATAATTTATTGCTTTTGGGTACTGCCTCTGCCGACTTTATTGTTCCTATCCTCAAATCAATTTTCTGAAACTCATCAAATTCTATATTATTGGTAAAGGCAGGTATTTTGGACTCATCCATTTGATTTTGTGTTTGATCTGATTTTAATTTATCAATTTGAAGTTGTATCGTTTCGTCTTCTATTTTCTCAAATAACAATTCTGGTTTATTTATTGGAGTACCAGTAGCAATTAAGTCTGTTTTGCCTAATTGGTTCCATGAGAGGTTATTAAGGCCTATTAATTCGCTCAATTTTTTAGAACTAAACGGAAGAAAAGGTGCTAATGAAATACAAACGTTTGCTGCAATTTGCAAACTGAGATAAAGGATTGTCTTTACTTTTTCTTCATCGGTCTTAATTAGTTTCCAAGGCTCTTCATCAGCCAAAAATTTATTACCCAACCTTGCAATCGATATCGCTTCAATAAGTGCATTTCGAAATTGGAATTTATCTAAAGCATTAGAACATTTATCGATATGCGAATTCATTTGTTCAATCACGGAACTGTATTGCTCCAAGTTGTTTGGACTTGGAACCTGTCCATCGAAATATTTATGAATCAAGACCAGTGTTCGATTAATGAAATTACCGTAAATCGCTACCAATTCATTATTATTTCTTGCTTGAAAATCTTCCCAAGTAAACTCACTGTCTTTGGTTTCTGGAGCAATGGAACACAAAACATATCGCAATACATCTTCTTTGCCTTGAAATTCTTCAACATAATCGTGAGACCAAACCGCCCATTCTCTTGATGTGGATATTTTATTCCCTTCTAGATTTAAAAATTCATTAGCGGGCACATTTACCGGTAAATTGTATTCACCATGGGATTTTAAAAGGATCGGGAAGATTAAACAATGGAATACAATATTGTCTTTTCCAATGAAGTGGATAAGGTTTGAATCTGAATTTTTCCAATAGTCTTCCCAATTTTTATTGTTTTCTTCTGCCCAAGCCTTTGTAGCGGAAATATATCCAATTGGAGCATCCAGCCAAACATAAAGCACTTTTCCGTCTGCTCCTTCAAGGGGTACTTTTACACCCCAATCTAAATCTCTTGTCATTGCTCTAGATTGAAGTCCAGCATCAATCCAAGATTTACATTGTCCTATTACTTGGTTTCTCCAAGCTTTTGGATTATGGTGATCCGCATTATTCAATGTGCCATTCTCAATCCATTCCGACAACCACTTTTCGTGTTTATCCATGGGCAGATACCAATGCGTAGTTTCTTTTAGCACTGGCGTCTTTTGACTTAAGGTAGACTTCGGATTGATAAGTTCGGCGGGACTTAAAGAACTACCGCAATTTTCGCATTGGTCACCATAGGCATTTTCATAATTGCATTTCGGGCATGTTCCAGTAATGTATCTATCTGCCAAAAACTGATCAAATTCTTCATCATAAAATTGGGCTTTGGTCTCCTTTTCAAATACACCTTCTTTTTCTAATTTCAAGAAGAACTCTTGAGCAGTTTGGTGGTGCAATTTTGATGAAGTTCTATGAAATATGTCAAAACTTATCCCAAGTTTATTGAAAGTGTTTTTATTCAATTCATGGTATTTATCTACTATTTCCTTTGGGTTTTTCCCTTCTTTTTTGGCCCTTAATGTAATCGCAGCACCATGTTCGTCAGAACCACAAACAAAAAGAACATCTTCTTTTTTTGCTCTTAAATACCTTACATATATATCAGCAGGTAGATAGGCACCAGCGAGATGACCTATGTGAAGTGGCCCATTTGCATACGGTAAAGCAGAGGTAATTAGGTGTTTTTGTTTTGAAGGAACTGACATTTTAAAATTTTAAGCAAATATAAACTTTGGTGATACGATGGCTTATTGCGAATTAAGCTTTAATTGTCTTTTTTTCTGAATCTTCTTGAATAAAACATTTAAAAGGATTGAGCCGATTATCAATAAAGAACCAATATAAAATCCCAAAGTCATTTTTTCTTCGTTCCCAAAGAAGATTAATGCAAGTATAATTCCGTAGACTGGTTCAAGGTTTATACTCAAGCTTACCGTAAATGGAGTTAATTCTTGCATTACTTTAACACTAGCAACAAACGCAAATGCTGTACAAATGATTCCAAGGATTAACAGATATACACCATCCGAAAAAGGGATGTGGATTACACTAAGATTTATAGGATTAATTAGAATAAAATAAAGACTAATGGCAAGAACACCTCCGCTTAATTCGTAAAATGAGATAATTACCGAAGGATAACTTTTAACCAATCTCCCATTGATCACTGTGAAAAGTGACGCAAGAAATGCGGCAGCTAGTGCTAAAAGAATACCAAAGCTGTTGTCTATTTCAAATCGGAAAATAAAATACAATCCCAAAATCACCAATAAACCGAGGGCTAATTCGTAGAGTTGAAGTTTTCGTTTAAAAAAAATAGGTTCTAATAGGGCAGTAAATAATGAAGCTGTAGATAAAGTTGCCAGTGTAATCGATACATTGGATTGTTTGATTGCCTCAAAGAAAAATATCCAATGTGCAGCGATTAAAAATCCAGTTAGAACGGTTTGTATTATGCCTTTTTTTGTAATGACAATCCTTCTCTTTTTAAGGAGGAGATATAATCCCAAAGAAAGACTTGCTATTGCCATTCTAAACCATACTAAAATATCTGACTCTAAAGAGATTAACTTTCCTAAAATTCCGGTAAATCCAAAGATCAATACAACGATATGTAGAAGGATAAGATTTTTCAATTGAATGAAGGGATCAATCTAGTTTTCGATTTTATACAATATTGGTTTACTTGGACTAGCATCGTTTTCAAATGGAGCGATTTGAATATTGAGAAGATAAACTCCATCATCAACTGAATTTGGCACATAAATCATTTCAGTAATAGTTCGCTTTGAATTGGTATTCTCTGGATATTCCCAAAAAACATGGTGAGACGCAAGTACTCCTTCATCAAATTCTTTGTCTACGGATGGCAAGTCTATTAAAAGGTGATTAATCCCCAAATCAATTAACTTCTTTATTGCTAAAGCTTCGATATATGGTGGATTTGTATTTGAATATTGAATAGATTTTTTCCCCTCAGAATTAGGAAGAGTTCGAATAACAATGGCTTCTATGGCAATTCCAGATAGTTTTTTTTCAATTTGATTCCATTGAATAATTTGATCTCCATTTTCTACTTGATTAGGTTCTACGCTAATTAATTCTGCTATAGAAAAGAACTGATCTAAACATTGATTAATAGAATAGTTTTCCTTGCTAATGTGTCCCACACACTCTGTATGTGTTCCATTGCCATGAGGATTAAATGTAATATTTCTAAAATTCACACTGCCACCTTGGTTTACATCACCAACAAAGTTCTCTGTTTTTACCGCTTCAATTTTAACAGGCTCTACATACCAAGCTTTGACTCTATTGGGATCGGAGTCTAAAGGAATTGAAATGTCTAATGGTTTAGACAAGTCAATTCTAAATGTCTTACCCAGATGGCTAATTTCTGCTTTCATATCATTGACATAAATAAGTTATGGGCTAAATTACACGCATAGGCTTAACTTTACGTCTTTCTTGAAATATCTACTATGAGCCTTTTACTAAGATTTACCTTAATAATTTTTATCGGTTTCCCTTTATTATCCAATGCGCAAAGCTATTGGAAAACCTATCGTACAGAAGATGGATTGGTGGATAGCGTAATTACCGACTTATCTGTAGGAGAGGATAAGGTTTATATTGCAACTCCTTCTGGCTTTTCTGTTTTTGAAAATGAAACGTTTACCAATTTTGACACAACAAATAGTCCTTTGGTATCACAAAACATCCGTCGGGTTAGAAATTTCAAGGATACAGTTTGGATGATAACCGATAGTGGATTAAGCAGGTATTTAAATGGTGTAATCACAAACTATACAGTGGATAGTGGTTTGGTTAGTAATGAGATCAATGATATAGAATTTGATTCCAAAGGAGTTTTGTGGATTGGATCCAAAGATGGATTATCAAGAAGAGTTGGTTCCACTTTTATTAACGATTTGACAAAGGAGGTATATGAGTTAGGAATTAATGGAGGAGATACTGTTTATGCTAGCGCCAATAGAACAGTAATAAATGCACCATTTCCACCTACAACAACAGAGATGTTTGACGGAACCAATTGGAATCCAGTTCACGATCCTAACTTCCCAGTAATATTGGATCCAAAATTTATTTCACTTTCAGATGGTACAGTTGGGATAAGTTCTATTCGCGATGGCGGCTTTTTAATTTCTGATCAATTTACATTGGAGAGTTTTACACCAACTTTAAGGGAAAAAGAATTTGTCAAAATAGATTACTTAGAAAAAGATTCCAGGGGAAACTTATGGTTAGTTGGCTCCCTAATAAATGGTATTCAATTGAATGAAGGTGGTATCCACAAATGGGATGGCCAAAACTATACCCATTATTTAATTGGACTACCTGATCGAGTGGTTAATGTGATTAAAACTTCAATTGCCGATAAAAAAATGTACATCGGCACAAACAATGGATTTGCTGTTGCAGACGATAGTATAAAGGCCATGACTTTCGAATATGAAATTCACACTTCTTCTATTCAAACAAGAATCAATGCGGATGGTAGATTGGGGATAAACTTTTTTTCAATAGGTAGAGGTGGAGCTGATATAACCAATGACTTTGAGTTTCCCAAAGGATCTCGAACACATACTTTATTTGATTCACAATTGTGGATTACTGCAAAGAATAGATCTGGAGAAAACTTATTGGCAAGACATGATTTCAATAGAGGAGATTTCTTAGAAGGGCCAGTAAACAATAAAAATATACCGACTTCCTCTACGATGGTGAAAATAAATAGGCAGGAAATTCGAGACCACTTATTGAATTATCAAAACCCTGGTTATATCATGCCAGATGCAATTCGAAATTGGCCTGCAACAGGAAATTTGGATGCTGGAGAAGAAGAAGATATGGCTCCTTTTGTAGATGTAAGCGGAAGTAATTGTTACGATCCAGAAAATGGAGATTATCCATTTATTCTAGGAGATACAGCCTTTTACTATATCTTAAATGATGGAAGAACACGATTACAGGGCACACATGCTAAACTCAACATTGAGGTACATTGTATGATTTATGTGTTTGACATCCCGGAAGTTGAACACATAGATAACAGCATTTTCATGAGGTATACTTTCGTTAATCGATCAGATGAAACCTACAGAGATTTGGGAATTAGTTTTGCGTTTGATACGGACATAGGGTCCGCAATTGATGATTTTACAGGATGTGAGCCCGCTTCTAATATATATTATGCCTATAATGGGGATAATAATGATGAGACTGCTTCCGGACTAAGGGGATATGGAACTATAATTCCTGCTTTTGGTGTGAAATTTATCAGTGAGGATTTAGGTGGATTTATGGGATTTGGCAATGGATTGTCTGGTACGACGAGTAGACCATTTAGAGAACAAGATTTTATCCGAAGCTTTAAAGGTCAATGGAATAATGGCTCTCCTATTACAATTGGTGGCGATGGATTTAATGCATCACAAAATGACAGCACAGAATTTCTTTTTCCAGGAGATGTAAAAAATCTTACCGAATGGTCTGAATTAAATCCAGGACCTGACTATCCTAGAAACAATCCAGGTGATAGAATGATATCCGGTAGGACAGCATCCATAAACTTAAAAGCAGGCGAAAGAAAAATAGTTGATTTGGCTATTGGTGTCGGTTTAGATTCTAACAATACAGACTATTTGGATAATGTCCACTTGTTGATTGATAATTTAAATAAAGCCGGCAAGTTTCAATTGGGAGTAGATTCCTTGGCGCCAAGTTTTCAGTATTCTACTTGTCTTACCTCTCTTGATGAGTTAAAAGGCAAACAAGAAGCAATTAAACATCTATTAATTTATCCGAATCCTACCAACGGAAATCTTAACTTACTGGCAAATGAAAATATAGTTACTGCAACTGTGTTCGACTTAAGTGGTAGACAAATGCAGGAAATCCAATTTAGTCAGGCATTAAGATTACAATCGTTTCAAATTTCTAACGAACTCTCCAATGGTATGTACTTTGTTCAAATTCATACCCAAGATGGCAATATTTACGCTGAAAGAGTTCTAATCAGGCAATAACTAATTTTTAATATCTACAACAATCGGAACGTTCATTTCGATTGCTACTCGATGGCCTTGTTGTATTGCAGGAATTAATTGTGGCAAGGATTGTACCGCCTTAATAGCCGCCTTAGACAAAGCCGTGGAATTGCTCTCCAAAACTTCAACATCTTTAACGTTACCATTCTTGTCTACTGTAAATTTGATATTGGCTAGATGCTTTCCTCCAGCATCTCTAAGCATAG
>JGI12316J15310_10000384_pt3 | contig 15969 bp, 14 predicted proteins | sample MarCyaLeptolynsp_FD_15310 | JGI IMG/M metagenome (IMG submission 15310)
AATGAAAGGCATTACCTATACCCAGGTTGCTCAATACTGTGTGTTGATTTTTGCGTTTATGGTACCAGCAATATTCATATCGATTCAATTGACCGGGAACCCTATTCCTCAATTGGGTTTTGGAAGTAAGCTTGTGGGAACCGAAACAGCCTTACTAGATAAATTAGATGGTTTGATGACTGAACTTGGATTTACAGCCTTCACGGACGGTAGCAAATCTACGACCGACATCTTCTTTATAACGGCTGCACTCATGGTTGGTACGGCTGGTTTGCCTCATGTAATAGTGAGATTCTTCACTGTCTCAAAAGTAAGAGATGCACGTCTCTCTGCGGGTTACGCATTGGGTTTTATTGCCATTCTATACACCACTGCTCCTGCAGTCGCTGCCTTCGCTAAAACTAATTTAATGGACTCGGTAAACGAGAAGGCTTACAATGATATTCCCGGTTGGTTTGGAACTTGGGAAGACGCGGGTCTTTTGGCCTGGAATGACAAGAATGGTGACGGTCTCATTCAATATCGCCCTGGAAGGTTATTCTCTGAAAAGAGTCCTAGCTTTCTGGAAGAAAGAGGCAAATACGGGCAAAGACTTTTGGGTAATCGCCTAGATATGCAGAGTGAAAATGAACTATTCATTGACAATGATATTATGGTTTTGGCAAATCCTGAGATCGCTAAGCTCCCCAATTGGGTGGTGGCTCTAGTGGCGGCAGGAGGTTTGGCTGCCGCACTTTCTACAGCAGCAGGCTTGCTTTTAGTGATATCTACATCAATTTCTCACGATTTGGTCAAAAAACAATTGATGCCTGAGTTAAGTGACAAAGGTGAGTTATGGATTGCTAGAGGTTCGGCAATGGTGGCTGTAATTGTGGCAGGCTATTTTGGTATTAACCCTCCAGATTTTGTAGCTGCGGTTGTAGCGCTGGCTTTCGGTTTAGCGGCTGCATCATTCTTTCCGGCAATTTTTCTTGGGATTTTTTACAAGCGAATGAATAAAGAGGGTGCCATAGCTGGAATGGTAGCTGGTTTGGGTATTACCGTGTTCTATATGATGAGGTATAAGCTCGGTTGGATAGGAGGCCCAAGTTCCAGTGATGACTGGTGGTTTGGAGTGTCTCCCGAAGGATTTGGTGCTGTAGGAATGATAATCAATTTCATAGTAGCTCTCACTGTTAGCCGCTTTACACCCGCACCACCCAAGGATATAGATGAAATGGTGGAGGGCATCCGAATTCCCACAGTAGATTAACATCCCATTTAGTGAAACCCTGTTGCGCGCCTGAATTGACTATCTTAAGGGTATGGGGCATCACCATCATAATGCAGAGCACGGGCATGGTTCCAAAAATCTGAAAATAGCATTCTTTTTGAATCTCTCTTTTACCGTAGTAGAGGTGATTGGTGGATTAATTACCGGAAGTTTGGCAATACTTTCTGATGCACTACATGATTTTGGAGATAGCCTGAGTATTGGGATGTCATGGTATTTCCAACACCTGTCAGACAATAAAGACAGCAATGAGAAATTTACTTACGGCTATAAGCGATACTCACTATTAGGGGCGATCATAAATGCAGCCATTTTGTTGGTTGGCTCAGTAGTCATTATCAGTCAAGCTGCCCCTCAAATTTTTAGCCCTGGAGAGGTTAATGAACAGGGGATGCTGATTATTGCTGTTTTTGGAGTAATTGTAAACGGAGCAGCAGTTTTTCGCTTAAAGGGAGGAACTTCCATGAATGAGAAGGTTATTCGACTTCATTTATTGGAAGATGTTCTGGGTTGGGTAGCCGTATTATTGGGTAGCCTCCTGATTATGTACCTGGACTGGCACTTTATCGATCCCTTACTTTCTGTTGCCATTGGGGTTTTCATTATCTATAATGTGATCAAGAATTTGAAACAGAGCTTTTCAATCATTCTTCAAACTACACCCCAGGATGTGGATATGCCTGCCATTCATGAAGGCCTTAAATCACTGCCAGAAATCATTGATGTGCACGATTGTCACGTTTGGTCAATGGATGGAGCATATCATGTACTATCTGCTCACGTGGTATTGGATAAGGTATACTCATTGAGAGAACTAACCGACATTAAATCAAGAGCCAAGTTGAAGTTGGCCGAATTGAATATTGAACATTCTACACTCGAGTTTGAAGAGGAGGGGGAGGATTGTGAGGGGTGTTGAGGTTAGGCGGCATCCCAAAAAGGCAATAAAAAACCCTGACCGCCCGGCCAGGGTTTCTACGTTAGTAGTAATCAACCCCGATATTACTAACTACCACAGGCTTCGCAGCCATCAGGATTATCTATAGAGCAGGCCATATCAGCTGCTTTTTGCTCCAATTCTGCTGCAGTAGGCGTTGGTACGCTAGCTGCGGCTTTGTCTACAGTAAATTGGATAGCGCTGGTTGCTGCTTTTGATCTTAAGTAATACATACCTGTTTTCAAGCCATTCTTCCAAGCATAGAAATGCATAGAAGTCAACTTACCAAAGTTTGGATCCTGAATGTGAATGTTCAAACTCTGAGACTGACAAATGTAGGCCCCTCTATCTGCTGACATTTCGATGACAGCTTTTTGAGAGATCTCCCAAACAGTTTTGTATAGGTCTTTGATGTCTTGAGGGATGTCCGGAATATTCTGAACTGATCCTTGCGCAGCGATCAACTTGTTCTTCATATCAGGGTTCCACAAATCAAGTTTGATCAGGTCTTTCATCAAATGCTTGTTTACAATCACAAACTCACCTGACAATGTTCTTCTGGTGTAGATGTTTGAAGTGTATGGTTCAAAGCACTCATTATTTCCAAGGATTTGAGAGGTAGAAGCTGTTGGCATTGGAGCAACTAATAGTGAGTTTCTCACACCATGCTTCTTCACTTCTTTCTTAAGGCTATCCCAATCCCAAAGCCCGGAATCTGGTGTTACACCCCACATATCAAACTGGAAAATACCTTTTGACACTGGTGAACCTTTGAAAGTCTCATAAGGGCCATCAACTTTTGCTTCGTCTTTAGAAGCAGTCATAGCGGCAAAGTAGATCGTTTCAAAGATATCCTTATTGAGCTTTTTCGCTTCTGGCGAATCGAAAGGCATTCTCATAAGGATGAAAGCATCGGCAAGTCCCTGTACACCCAAACCGATTGGTCTATGGCGCATGTTAGAGTTCTTAGCCTCAGGCACTGGATAGTAGTTCACATCGATTACCCTGTTCAGGTTCTTCGTGGCTACATAGGTAACATCATATAGTTTTTGGAAGTCATAAGTACCTTTCTCCTCGTCTACAAACATTGGTAATGCCAATGAAGCAAGGTTACAAACGGCTACTTCGTCAGGAGCGGTGTACTCGATGATTTCAGTACAAAGGTTAGACGACTTAATCGTTCCTAAATTTTTCTGGTTTGATTTCTTGTTGGCTGCATCCTTGTATAACATATAAGGTGTACCAGTTTCGATTTGAGATTCTAGTACCTCGAACCAAAGGTCTTGCGCTTTAACGGTTTGACGACCTCTGCCTTCTTTTTCGTACTTCTCATATAGCTTCTCAAACTCTTCACCATACACATCTGACAATCCAGGACATTCATTAGGGCAAAGTAGTGTCCAATCTTCATTGGCTTCTACTCTCTTCATGAACAAATCGGGAATCCAAAGTGCATAGAATAAGTCTCTTGCCCTTAGCTCTTCCTTACCGTGGTTCTTTTTGAGATCTAGGAAGTCGAAGATATCAGCATGCCAGGGTTCAAGGTACATGGCGAAAGAACCTTTGCGCTTTCCTCCACCTTGATCTACATAGCGAGCCGTCATATCAAAGTTTCTAAGCATCGGAACGATTCCATTAGAAACTCCGCCTGTTCCTTTGATGTATGATCCTTTAGCTCTCACATTGTGAATGCTAAGGCCAATTCCTCCGGCAGACTGTGAAATCTTAGCGCATTGCTTCAAGGTATCGTAGATGCCGTCAATGCTGTCATCCTTCATTGTTAATAGGAAGCAGGAAGAAAGTTGAGGCTTTGGTGTACCTGCGTTAAAAAGGGTAGGCGTAGCATGTGTAAACCACTTTTCAGAAAGTAGGTTGTACGTCTCTACTACCTTGTCGAGGTTATCTCCGTGAATACCTACAGCTACTCTCATGAGCATATGCTGAGGGCGTTCAACGATTTTACCGTCTAATTTCATGAGGTATGAGCGCTCCAGTGTTTTAAAACCGAAGTAATCATAACTAAAGTCACGATCGTAAATGATCGTTGAGTCAAGTACCGCAGCATTCTTCTTTACGATGCCATAAGTTTCTTTAGAAACTAAAGGAGCGTTTTCGCCAGTTTTTGGATCTACATAAGTGTAGAGCCTTTTCATGGTGTTTGAGAAAGATTTGCTAGTGGTCTTGTGCAGGTTAGAAATTGCAATCCTTGCGGCCAGTTTAGCATAATCAGGGTGCTGAACGGTCATAGTTGCTGCAATCTCTGCTGCCAGATTGTCTAGTTCCGGGGTGCTCACACCATCGAACAAACCTTCAATTACCTTTTTGGCAACATCGATTGGTTCAACGAAGTTTGAGTCCAAGCCGTATGAGAGCTTTTCGACCCGGGCGGTGATTTTGTCGAATTTGACAGACTCACGTCTGCCGTCTCTTTTTACTACTAACATTATTTATTGGGGTTTGGGGGTATTAAATATTTTTTCTTAGAAGTCTGCGTCAAAAGACAATGATCGGGCATCCGATGTATCGTCTTTGTCTTTCATGACTCCCGCTTTTTGGTAATCACCAACTCTCTTTTCAAAGAAGTTAGTTTTTCCCTGTAGTGATATCATTTCCATGAAATCAAAAGGGTTGGTCGAATTGTAAACTTTAGGGCAACCTAGTTCTGTCAACAGTCTATCTGTTACAAATTCTAAATACTGTGCCATCAAGTCTGAGTTCATACCAATGAGTCTTACCGGAAGAGATTCCGTAATAAATTCACGTTCGATATCCAGTGCATCGATGATGATCTCTTTGATTCTTTCCTGAGGTACTTTGTTTACTAAGTGTTCATTATGTAAGTGAACAGCGAAGTCACAGTGCAGCCCTTCATCACGAGAGATTAACTCATTAGAAAAAGTAAGTCCTGGCATCAAGCCTCTTTTCTTCAACCAGAAGATGGAGCAGAAGCTACCTGAGAAGAAAATACCTTCGACTGCGGCAAAGGCTATCAGTCTTTCTGCAAACGAAGGTGACTCAATCCATTTCAAAGCCCATTCTGCTTTTTTCTTAATGGCATCGAATGTTTCAATAGCATTAAAAAGCTCATTGGCCTCTTGTGGGTTTTTGATGTAAGTATCTATTAATAAAGAATAGGTTTCTGAATGTATGTTTTCCATCATGATCTGGAAACCATAGAAGAACTTTGCTTCGGTGTATTGTACTTCATTCACGAAGTTTTCTGCAAGGTTCTCATTAACAATGCCATCAGATGCGGCAAAGAAGGCAAGGATGTGTTTTATAAAGTATTGTTCGTCCTCTGTAAGTTTTTCATTCCAATCCGTTAGGTCTTGGTGAAGGTCAATTTCTTCCGCAGTCCAAATGCTCGCTTCGGCTTTCTTATAATATTGCCAGATGTCATCGTGTTGAATAGGGAAAAGAACGAACCTGTTTTTGTTTTCTTTCAATAAAGGCTCCTGCGTTGCTGCTGTCAGCTCACTCATGTTGATCTTTAGTTATTGGGGTCGAAATAATACAAGTCACGCGGAAGAAGGCATGCTTCTTCACATAAACACACATAATCAAAGGCAAGCCTTTGAAGAAATCTCTAAATTTTTTAAGAGTTTCCAGTTAAAGTCTTGATACTCTTATGAGTAAGACTTCGACCAGAGGATAGGTTGTTTATTGGGGTCGTAACCTGTAACAAATATTACAAAAACTGGCTGAAAAATCAACGCTAAATTTTTAGTTATTGCACATGTGTAATCGATTTCCAAAAGAGGTTTAACTATCTGTTATAGAGATAACTGTAGGACTAAGCTTAGATTAAAACTTATTCGAATCTATATCGTATGACGGCATGAAAAAAAATGAAAATTTAATATTGAAAATTCTCTTGCATTTATGGATTTGTTTTGGTTTGTTTTTCCCCAACAATCCATTACCTTTGCAATCCGTTTTTGAAAAACATTCAAAATGTACGCAATAGTAGATATAGCAGGTAAGCAGTTCAAGGTAACGCAAGACCAATTCGTATACGCTCCATTGATGGAGGGCGAAGAAGGCGCTTCCGTAGAGTTCGGTAACGTATTGTTACTCGACAACGAAGGTAAAGTAGAAGTTGGCGCTCCAGTAGTAAAGGGTGCTAAGGTGTCTGGTAAGATCATCGGACATGTAAAGGGCGACAAGGTGATCGTCTTTAAGAAGAAGAGAAGAAAAGGATACAAAGTGAAGAATGGTCATCGCCAGCAATTCACTAAAGTATTAATTGAGAAAATTTCTAAATAAGAAGATACCATGGCACATAAGAAAGGAGCAGGTAGTTCGAATAACGGTAGAGAGTCGGAAAGTAAACGACTTGGCGTTAAGATTTATGGTGGTCAGGCTGCAATTGCAGGTAACATCATTGTAAGACAAAGAGGAACTCAACATCATCCGGGTACCAATGTTGGAATGGGTAAAGATCATACTTTATTCGCTTTGACTGACGGTGTGGTTGAGTTTAGAAAAGGTAGAAAAGATAGATCTTTTGTTTCCGTAGTTCCTTTTAGCGAGGAAGCTGCAGAAGCTTAAGTTTTAAAGATTATATATAATTGAAACCCTGGCGGAAACGTCAGGGTTTTTTGTTTTAAACTTTTTCCTAAAGCTATCAAACCATAAAACTGGTTTTTACTCTAAACGGTTTGCTACTATGTTAGTTATTCTTCAATGAGTTTTCTCCTGATCCATTTAAATTGAGTAATCGTCAAGGCTTTAGGTATAATCAACGCCATCGCGAGTTCACGTTCTGTGGCTTTAAAAAGTGCAAGATGAAATAATAGGTTATAACCACCATAATAATCTGTTATAAAGACAATATCTATTACATCATCTAGTTTGTATCGGAGACTTCGGTCTAATTGATATATCAGGCACTTATCCTTACTGTTACCCTCAATTTCTATTGTATAGGTTGTAAAGGCTTGCTTAACTTTTTTTATAGTGAGACTGTAAGCCTTCTCTTTGATCTACCTAAAGTTGCCTTCTCAAGCTTCCATTGCAGTGCTATATAAATGCGATCTGGGTTGTTTAACCCTTGATGGTAGCCTTTTCTTTGCCCTTTTCCTGATGTTAAGGCTCATGGCTATGTTATATCCTGAAGGTTCGTTGATGGTCCTGGTGCTGAGCTGTTCTTTGCGGCCTGTGGCAACACTTTCAAAAGCCTCTTGAGAGATGTTCGCTCACTAAAGTAGACAGGCATTCCATGATAATGTAGTATTAAGGCTTAGTTACATTGGTGTAGACATAACTTGATCTCGGAAGTCGGATCAGTTTGCGGGTATGATGTAGCAGAGGTAATTCTGAATGCATTTTTTTATCCTACCACGGTTTGCATTCATCTCTTTGAGATTCTTGAGTTGGCTCTTGTCCATTTCACTGTACTTACTCTTCCAATAGTGTGAGATTGGTATACTAATTCCATGCGCTCCGCATATCTCAGAAGCCTTTAATCCTTGCTCTTGTTGGTCAAGTACCCCGATCATCTGGCTTTCTATATATCATAGTTTTCTTATTACCCTTTGTAATTAAAATTAAGAGTTATACTACAGATACGAAAAAATAGATTAATTCAATACTGGGTTTTAAAAAGAATATTTTATATATTTATAATACTATATATCTGTGGCAAAAGTAACTCAAGTATTTTGATTTGGATGGTGTTTATTGTCTTTGAACTGTGTTAAAATACTTTAAAACAAAATTTCGAGTCGTAGCAGATGTAATTTAAAGGGGATTGCCGAAAACCCTGAAAAGAGTAGGTAGGATAAAAATGTAAAAAAAATGAAAAAATATTTGTTTATTTTTTTGAGCATTAGCTTGACCGCTACATTGCTTATGAGTGTAAATGCGAAGAGTGCTGACTTAAAAGGACAAAACGTATTGGCCTTAGAGGAGTTGCAAATGCAACAAGGTGAATTTGGGGTTATATGTTTTGAAGATTGGACGCCATGTGTTTTATGGAATTGTATGACTATTCGCGATTGCAACACGTTTGGTTGCCCTCTCGTTCTTGCGGAAAGTGAACAAAACCTCAATGATTGTCCTACGCCTACATAGCGATGACTAATAAACTTAAACTAGGCAATCATTATGAGTCTAGTTTAATTTTATATACCTATTTACCATGAGAGATATTAAAATAAGATTTATTCTTTATTCTTTGATTTTGGCGTTGTGTGTCTCTTGTGATAAGGAACAGACTTATAAACAAAAAGTAATAGCAACGCCAGTATTTCCTTCAAAGCAAAAATTAGAAGCAAAAACTTTTGAACTATCTAAAAGTGTTTTAGTCCCGTCAGCCATGATTTCAGATGGTAATAATTTGATAATTTTGGACAGTGGATCAGATACAATATTCAAGATTTTTGATAGAGAGTCTTTAAAGTTCAAATTCGAAGGGGGTGTAAAAGGGCAGGGTCCCGGGGAGTTAATGACACCTGTTCCTAGTGCAACTTTTATTTTAAAGGATACGCTAGAAATTCAAGATCAAAATAAGTTAAAGAAATTCTTAATCCGTGATAACGGGTTGAATTATAGTGGTTTTGACATATTGCCTATGTTGAATGAGCCTGTAAATCGACTAGTTAAATTGAACGAGGATATTTATTTTGCGAATGATGTAATGAATTCGATTAGCTCAGAATTGATTAAAATAAATATTAGAAAAAGTCAAGTTGAGTTAAGGTTTGGCAAATATTATGATGATGGTTTGAACCTTAGTTCTACTAAGGATACTTATACGACTTACCAAAAAACATTGACTGCCGACCCTAAAAACAATAGAGTTGCAGCTTTTTATCTATATTTTAACAGATTTAAGATTTTTGATTCCCAAGGTGAACTTCTCCATGATGTTAGAATTAAGGACAAAGAATTTGGGGGGAAAGATTTTTCTTTTGAAGGCAAGGATGTCAATGTAATTTACAATGTTGCGCCTGTTAGTGATAGTAAATCAATATTTACATTGCAAATAGGTAGACCCAAGAACGATGTGTTCAATAATTACGATAGTTTTAAGCCTAATATCAATGTTTGGAGTTGGAGTGGTGAGCCTATTGCTCAGTTTGAATTAGATAAGCCGATAGTGGTTTTTACTGTTTGGGAGAATAAGTTATATGGTATGTCTATGACAAATAGCAATCATGTCTATGTTTATGATTTGAGTGCAGGTCTGGAGTATCAGTAAAAGGAGTTAAGCGGAATCAATCTGGTATCAGGCCAATAAAAGTTTATTATTCATTTTGTCAGAATCAAATTACGGGTGTTCAAAAAATCAAGACTTAGCAAAGAGCTAGTTGCTCTAGGATTGGCTAATTTGAATAGTATATTGTGGGTTTGACTTTGGTCGCTTAGGTTAACATTTATAAACTGACTTTCCGAAGCGAGAAAATGGTCAGTTTGGAATACTCTACATCGTTAGTTGGATAAAGTTGGTCAGAATGGAAATATTTACCTAGATGCGTCTTATACATTCAATGTTTATTGCGGTTTTATTAATGTTCTATTCATGTTCGAAAGAATCAGATTATTACAAACGCTTAAACGCTAAATTTGAAGAAAAAGTAGATTTAATTGATTCACTTCGATCATTTCAACTTAATAAAGGTCTAATAGCTAGAGAGCAAGGAAACAGTAATCTTCGGATCGTTACATACATTGATAGTACTTGTTCTCAATGTGTAGAGGAGCTTGAAAATTGGAAGCGATATATTGCTGATGAGCTTAACAAGGATGTTCAGGTTCTGTTTTTTATACGTACTCTAAAACTTGATTCATTAGAAAGATCTCTGTCCAAGGTACAATTTGAACTTCCCGTAATAGTAGATTTCGATAATTCATTCATCAATGTAAATGAGATTTCATCTAATAAAATTGAGCAGACTTATTTAATAGATGATGAAAACAAAGTGTTATTAATAGGTAATCCGCTATATTCTTCAAAAATTCGCAATTTGTACTCTTCTACCATTTCTAGTTTTAAGTAACATTTTATGGATGATTAAGCCCAATCTGGTGTAAGTTTTCCTGTGGCTTGATCCAATTAAAATAGAGTTTGAATCTTTCTAGGAATTATATTCAGTATGCCTTTTTGTTTCCTGAAGCTTGATGAGGCCTTGTTTGTTCGTTATACATCGCCCAATCTTTAACGGTATACTAAATGTCTAGGCTTATCTTTCGTCCATTTAGCATTAAGAGTTATACTCTAATTTTAACCGGGCAAACTTTTGGGAAGCTTATAGGTCATTATGGCTCCAATGCAGTAGATACTGAATAATAAGGAAACGATCAAAATGATTGCCGTTAGTGTATGAAAAGTTCATAAAGTGCTCTGTCATAATTCTTTTGCAGGGGCACCTTTGAAGGATTGTTAATGAGATTCTATTTGAAGGAAGTATATTAAGTGATCTGCTAACACCATCAGATTATGTTTTAAATCATCACCATACTCCTCAAAAAAAGCATAGACTAATTCATTCGAGTAAAAATCTTTATGATCATGAACGGCCTATCAATTCATATGAGTAACAAGGCTTCAATTTTAACCTAATTGTTTTGAATAACCAATGTGATCTGGTCTAATGCCTGAAGCCAAAGTATATCGTAGACTCGATATTCATCCTTACCTAACTCCTTTTCAAGTCTTCTTCTTTGTTGAATGTAGGATTTGTTAAAGGGGTTATAACGAATAATCTTGTTCAGGCTGAAATAGGCCTTCTTAGACTTTCCTTTTTTCATATAACCCTCGAACTTTTTGAGTTCTTTGTTGTATACTTTCATTGTTATCCCTTCCTCGGCCTCAAATTTCGGTACTGACCTCCGGTCCAGCATTTTTTCTCTCCTTAGTTGCTCCCCCATCTCTCGGACGATTTCTTCGTTGCTCCTGGCATCTCCAGGTTTTCTGTCAACCGTGACTCGCATACGTTGGGAGGTCCCTCGTATGGCCGTGTTTGTTGTTGCCTTCAGGAACGGGAGTTCTAATTCTGAGGGAAATTCATCTAAGGAGGCCATAATCTGCTTAATATGGTATTGGCCGGTACTGAAGCTTCTTGGAACATATAATTTGTAGGGTCGGCCAATATTAACCCAGCCATTAGCACTTTCTGTAATAATGCCTATCATGGCATCCTCTATTTCGTCCGACACTTTTGTCATAAACCTTACAGCCACCTTGCCATTTTCATCAACACTTACCTCATAGATGAGCAGTCCTTCTGTTTGAGAGTCTATTAAGGCCTTGCCAAGGGGTCTGGAAGAATTTTTTCGAATTTGACTGAATCCTTGGGCACCCGTGACAAAAAGTGAGTCAAGTATATGCTTTTTTTCTTCTGTAGTGGTTGTATCTACAGTTTCTTGATAGGCAAAAGCAAGGTTAACAACTGCTAAGAGAAGTAGTGTGATTAAGGGTTTATTCATGAATCGGTTAGAATAACGTGTTTATAAACTGTTCGAAAATGGCTGGTTTCAGTACAAGAATGAATAGTACGCCATAGAGCGCGCCATATAAATGAGCATCATGGTTGATATTATCTACTCCTCGTTTTCCCATTACAATGGAGTAAACAATAAATAGTCCGCCCAAAGCATAGCCGGGCAGGCAAACAATCGCATAGAGGCATAAGTCCTGTAAAGGGTCAAAGAGTATAAAGGCCATTACCAAGGCGGAAACACCTCCTGATGCACCCAAAGAGTTATAATTAGGATGATCTTTATGCTTAATCAATGTTGGAATATTGGCAACCGCGACCGCAGTCAGGAAGAGTAGTATGTATAGGAAACTGCCTGCATCGCCAAAAAAGGACATGAATATTTTCTCGATGGCTCCTCCAAAGAAATACAAGGTAAAAAGGTTGAGGAAGAGGTGCATTCCGTTGTTGTGCACAAAGCCTGAGGTAATCAGTCTTGTGAATTGTCTTTCGTGGAAAGCGGCATATGGATTCAGCATCAGTTTACGATGCATATCTGGACGTTGCCATGCATAATAGGTGATTAACCCAATTGCAATCATTAGCCCATAGGTGATTTCCATTTACTTATCTCTGTTTATTAAGTAATCTGCAAAGTCAATTAAGGGCTTTTTATTTTCTTCTGCCACTTCAATTTTCCCCATGGCTTCAAATCCTTTTTGAAAGTAGTCGTTCATTTTTGCCATGGTGAGTTCATGAATGCCTATTTCATTATAGATGCTCTTCACAGCCTCGACCTTCTCTTGCGGGTTGAAATCATCTTGATTGAGCCAGTGATTGAGTCTTTTAGATTGGTCTTCATTGGCTAATTCAAGGGCTTTCAGTAGAAGGAAGGTTTTTTTGTTCGATATGATATCACCACCAACCTGTTTTCCAAACTTCGCCTGATCGGCATAGACGTCTAATAAGTCATCTTTCAGTTGGAACCCAATGCCGATATCAACTCCGAATTCATATAGGGCATTGGCCTCGCCTTCGGTCGCATTGGCCAGCATTGCTCCAAGTTTTAAGCTAAAGCCTAAAAGGACGGCTGTCTTTAGGCGAATCATATTGATGTATTGTGCTTCTGAGACAGTCGGCAAGTCTTCGAAGTTCATGTCCATTTGTTGCCCTTCACAAACTCCTGCCGCACATTCATTGAAGTCTTTGATTATTACTTTGAGATTTGTTTCTGCCTCAATAATTAGGTCATAGGCTTTCACCATCATTACATCTCCCGAAAGAATGGCAGTGCTTTCATTCCATTTTTCATGAACGGTCTGTTTGCCTCTTCTCAAAGGCGCTTCATCCATAATGTCGTCATGCATTAGGGTGAAATTATGGAAGACTTCTACGGCAATGGCCTGATCAATAATTTGGTCATGATTCTCCTTAAAAAGTCTGTAGGCCAGCAAGACAAGCACAGGTCTGAGGCGCTTACCACCCAATGACATGATGTATCGAATGGGATCGTAAAGCTCCTTGGGTTCAGTTCCGTATTCTAATTCTTCGAGTCGCTGATTGATTTGGTTGACGAGCTCCTGAAGGTTATTGGTCATTTTCTGCAAAAATTAGATCGATGGTTCGCCTGTCTATGTCTGTGGCCTTAACATTGACCATGACTTTATCACCCAGGCTAATCATTCGCTTGTTTCTTCTACCAATCACACGGTAGTTTTGTTCATCATATTCGTAAAAATCATCGTCCAGATCGGCAATACGGACCATTCCCTCACACTTGGTTTCCGTAATTTCTACATAAATACCCCATTCAGTGACCCCGCTAACAATGCCTTCAAAGTCTTTTTGTTCCACAAGCGACATGAATTCTACCTGCTTGTATTTGATCGAAGCCCTTTCGGCATCGGCAGCGCGCTTCTCACGGTCAGAGGAATGTACGCAGAGTTCTTCATATGCCTCTTTCTCAACGGACTTACCACCGTCAAGGTAGTGTTGAAGTAAACGATGGACCATCATATCAGGGTATCGCCTGATAGGAGAGGTAAAGTGGGTATAATGAGGGAAGGCCAGACCGAAATGTCCTTTAGTATCGGTAGTGTATTTGGCCTTGGCCATAGTTCTAATGGCCAATTGCTGCAATACGTTTTGTTCGGGCTTTCCTTCTATATGATCAATCAAACCATTGAGTGACTTGGAAATTCCTCTCTTCTCAAAATCGAGTTGGTGGCCAAACCTTCTGGCAAAATTAGAGAAGGTGTCCAGTTTTTCCGGGTCCGGATTATCATGTGATCGATAGACGAAGGTGAGTGGGTTGGCTTGCTTAACCTTGTTATATATAAACTCTGCCACACGCTTATTGGCCAAAAGCATAAACTCTTCTATGAGCATGTGAGCATCTTTACGCTCTTTCGGAATTACTCCGAGCGGAGTTCCTTTTTCATCAAGTTTGAACTTGACCTCAACGGTTTCAAAATTGACAGCTCCGTTGTTAAACCGCTTTTGTCTGAGTTGCTTCGCCAGTATATCTAAGGCTTTGACTTCTTCATGAAAGTCACCTGCTCCAGATTCAAGTCTTTCTTGCGCCTCTTCGTAGGTAAATCTTCGATCTGAATAGATCACTGTTCTTCCGAACCACTCTTTTTTGATATCTCCATTTTCATCCAGCTCAAAAACTGCTGAGAAAGTCAGTTTTTCTTCTTCTGGACGTAACGAACATAGCCCATTTGAAAGCCTTTCTGGAAGCATTGGGATTGTTCTGTCTACGAGATATACAGAGGTTGCTCGTTCTACCGCTTCCTTTTCAAGAGCGGTTTTAAGGCCTACATAATGGGTGACGTCTGCAATGTGTATTCCTACTTCTGTATTTCCATTAGACAAGGATTTAATGGAAAGGGCATCATCAAAGTCTTTTGCATCATGCGGGTCAATGGTGAAAGTGGTGATCTTGCGAAAGTCTTTGCGCTTGGCGATTTCTTTTGCTGTGATCTTGTCTGAGATGGTTTCGGCTTCTGCTTCGATTCCCTGAGGGAACTCTAGTGGCAGGCCAAATTCAGCAATGATGGAGTGGATTTCGGCATTGTGTTCTCCTGCCTTGCCCAATACTCGGGTAACAATGCCTTCAGGTTTTTTATCTCTTTCAGGCCACTGTGTGATTTTAACAATCACTTTATCGTTATGCTTCGCTCCATTGAGGTCTTCCAGACGTACATAAACGTCATGGAACATTTTCTTAAAGTCAGGAATTACAAAGCCATAACGGGTCGACATTTCTAGCCTACCGACAAATTCTTGCCTATTGCGTTCTAGAATCTCGATTACTTTTCCTTCACGGCTTTTTCCGTGACGGCCAGGCTTCAAAACAATCTTGACCTTGTCGTCATCTAAGGCGCCATTCAAGTCTTTGACAGAAATCCAGACGTCTTCTTCCTCCTGATCACTCTCTAAAGTGACATAAGCGAATCGAGCACTTACATTGTCTACTACTCCGATGAGGGTTTTTATATCATCAGGATCCATGGTAAAGGAACCGTTGCGTAACTTCTTGATGCTGCCAGAATCTTCCAGCCTAAATATGGCTTCTGTGACTATCTTCTTAGACTTAGCATCTCTGACACCAAGCCCCTTCAATATTTGTTTGATTTGATAACCTCGGCCAGGGTTTCGGCCCAGGAATTCGCTAATGAGGGGCTCGATTCGTTTGGGGTTGCCGCTGGCTTGATTTTTAGATTTTCTTTTGTGCTGAGGTTTTCTTTTTCGAGCCATTAAAGGAGAATAGAGTTGATTTAAAAGTAGAAATAAAATTGAGTAATTCTTCTATTCGGCCTGACTTTAAAGAATGGTGATTTCATCTTTTGTCAGCAATGGCTTTTGATTCAATCTCATGTAAACTTGAGCCAATACCATAACATCTCGCTTACAATACTTGGCTATTCGGTCGAGATTCTTTTCATGGTAATAAACGGCATAAACCTGACTACCATCAATATCGTCTTTACTGCTCTCAACATCGAAGAGGGCGGCCAATAAATCCAGTGAAGTGAAGTGTTTATAATCTCCGAACTTCCAAAGTTCCATTGTGTCGATATGAGGTACCTCCCAAGGCTTGCGTCCACTTAAGTTGAGTGGTTCAGGAATAGGAATTTCATTGATCAACATTCTTCTACCTATATAGGGAAAGTCGAATTCTTTGCCATTGTGTGCACAGAGTTTTAGTTTCTTAGCGTTGAAATGCTCATTGATGAGAGAAGAAAATTCTTTTAACAAAAGCTTTTCGTCATGGTGTGCAAATGCCTTAACTCTGAAATTCTTTCGATCCCCTTCTTCGCGAACAAAATAAC
>JGI12316J15310_10001470_pt2 | contig 15926 bp, 10 predicted proteins | sample MarCyaLeptolynsp_FD_15310 | JGI IMG/M metagenome (IMG submission 15310)
CAGTCTGTTGAAGAAAGACCTGATTTACACAAAACCAAGCCCGGAAGATCAACGTAGTAAAGCTGTGTATTTAACCAAACGTGGAGCGGCTTTATGTGATGCACTGGTACCTGTTTTTGAAAAGTTCACTGACCACTTGGAAAGTGTCCTGGAACCTGATGAGAAAAAGACTCTTCTGGCTACGTTAGAAAAACTGCTGAACGTCAGCAAGACATATAAACCATAAAATATATTTGTGGAAAAATTGGCTGGGGTGGCAGGATTCGAACCTGCGCATGGCGATACCAAAAACCGCTGCCTTACCGCTTGGCTACACCCCATTGATGTAAATCAGCCTTCAGAATGGCCAGAACATATCATTTTCTTTTCAAGATGCAATCCCGTTTTTTATCTTTTATGCCTTATATGCAAGAAAATTTTAACAATAGGTCTGTTAAACAAAGTATTGACCGTATAAAACGGGATAACAATTATAAAGATCAGGATATTTTATGACTTTTGTAATCACTGGATCGGCCGGATTTATTGGCTTTAACGTCGCTCGCACGCTGCTTGCACGCGGTGAAAAAGTACTCGGCATCGATAATATGAATGATTATTACGATGTTTCCTTAAAAGAAGCCCGTTTGGCAGAATTACAAAAAGAATCAGGCTTTACTTTTGCACGCATTGACTTTTCCGATTTTGAAGCGTTGAAAGAAGCCCTTGATCAACATAAAATTTCCAAAGTGATTCATTTGGGGGCACAGGCCGGGGTGCGCTATTCTTTGACCAACCCATTTGCTTATGCCCAATCAAACCTGATCGGTCATTTAAATGTGATGGAATATTGTCGACATCTGGATGGTTTTGATCATCTGGTTTATGCCTCATCATCTTCGGTTTATGGCGGCAATAAAAACATGCCTTTTGGCGTTGATGACCGGGTGGATAATCCGGTGTCTTTATATGCAGCGACCAAAAAAGCTGATGAATTGATGAGCCAGAGTTATTCCCATTTATTCCGTCTGCCGCAAACGGGACTAAGATTCTTTACAGTTTATGGTCCATGGGGTCGTCCGGACATGGCCATGTGGATTTTTACAAAGAAGATTCTTGAAGGCCAGCCCATCCCCGTATTCAATAAAGGCGACATGCGTCGTGATTTCACTTTTATTGATGACATTGTGGATGGCATCATTAAATGTGCTGATAATGCCCCTCAGGATGATGGCAGCATGCATACGGTGGGCTCAAACGCCCCACACCGGGTATATAATATCGGTAACAATAATACTGAAAACCTGATGGATATGATCGGTGTCCTGGAAGAAGCTTTGGGCAAAAAGGCTGAAATGGACCTTCTGCCGATGCAGCCCGGCGATGTAAAAGAAACCGCCGCAGACATTACCGCCATCCAGAATGATTTGGGATTTGAACCCAAAACAAAAATTCAGGAAGGCGTGCCAAAATTTGTTCATTGGTATAAGAATTACCATAAGATCAACTAAACACCGTTAAGGTATTCTGTCATGGCACCAAGCTATATTCTCTCTCAAATTGCCTGGTTCCTGATGCAGCCGGGTAATTTACTGTTCAGTTTAATTGTTGTTGGTGTTTTTCTGAAATGGCGCGGATATGATCGCTGGGCAGGGCGAATTCTTTTTCCGACACTGACAGTGTTTTTTCTTTTGGCCTTCACCCCTGTTGGGAATTTTTTGATCGTTCCTCTGGAAAAACGATTTGCTGACTTCAGACATATTGAAGATACAGAAGAGTTTTCAGGTATCATTGTATTGGGTGGTGCGGAACGGGCCAGCAAAACATATACCCACAGACAGCCTCATTTTTCTGGTGCGGCTGAACGTGCTATTCAGGGTGCGTGGCTGGCAAGGCGTTATCCTGAATTACCGCTGATTTATACGGGCGGTCTGGGTCCGGAAGGCGAATTTAACGAAGCTGATGTGGCCCGAATATTCTTTGAGCAGGCCGGCATTGATATGAACCGCGTCCGACTGGAAAACCGATCCTATAATACCTATACCAACGCCTTTTATGTGAAAGATATCATTCAGAACAATGAAAAAACCAAACCCTGGCTATTGGTTACAACAGCCATGCATATGCCGCGTTCCGTCGCAGCTTTTCGGAAAGTAGGGATCAATATCAGACCCTATCCCGTCGATTACCGCTCTAACCTGAAGTATCTGGGGTGGTCGAAGCCTTACCTCAGTTACAATATGGTGGATGTGGACTATGCGGTCCATGAATGGATTGGGTTGGTGGTTTATTATGTTACCGGGCGGGCCAGTTCACTCTATCCTGCCCCAAAAGAAGCAGGATAGAGCTTTAACATTTTAAAGTTGCCATTTACGGATATATTTTGGTTTATCCAGATCTGACCAGATGCGTTTGATGTCAGCAATCAAACCACCAGGTTCCAGCAAAGCTTCAAAATCATCACCGCTCAGGGCTTGATATTCATCGTGGCCAACGGCACCAATCACAGCTACATATGATTGATTCTTCACTTCATCCAGAGATGGGACCAAATCAATATCATAATATTTTTTGGCTTCTTCGGGGTAAGCGGCTGCATCATGTACATCAACTGTAAAACCACGCCGACGTAAGCTATCGATCAAATCAATTGATTTCGTATTTCTCAGGTCAGGGCAATTTTCCTTAAAGGTCAACCCCAACATCAGGATTTTACCACTGCCGGAAAGTTGAGCACCAATGCGTTCGGCAACAAAATCCGCCATGTTGTCATTGATCGCACGACCAGACAGAATAATACGCGGATCATGATTAATCTGACGGGCCCGCTCAGCCAGATAATAAGGATCTACACCGATACAGTGGCCACCCACAAGGCCAGGTGAAAACTTAAGGAAGTTCCATTTACTGCCCGCGGCATCCAGAACATCATAAACGGAAATACCCAGTTTCTGGAAAATCATGGCGATTTCGTTGACAAAGGCGATATTGATATCGCGTTGGGCATTTTCAATCACTTTCGCGGCTTCTGCTACACGAATGCTGGTTGCCCGGAAAACACCACCAGAGGTAACGGCACCATAAAGTTCAGCCAGTAATTCGGTAACATCATCATTCTGACCACTGATGACCTTGGTGATTTTATCAACGGTATGTTCTTTGTCGCCAGGGTTAATGCGTTCTGGGGAATATCCCAGATAAAAATCTTCGCCACATTTCATGCCGGATGTTTGTTCCAAAACGGGGCCACAAAGTTCATCCGTAACGCCTGGATAAACTGTACTTTCGAATACCACAACCGCGCCTTTGGGGATAATCGGACCCAATAATTCACAGGCGGAGCGAACTGGACCCAGATCAGGTTTGTGATCATCGTCAACAGGGGTTGGTACCGTCACGATATAAACCATTGCATCTTTGATATCATCCGTTGATGCGGTCAGTTTGAGACTGCTGGCCAGCATGGTTTCCTTATCGATTTCCTCGGTACGGTCAAAGCCCTCTTTTAATTCTGCGATACGGCTTTCACTAATATCAAAACCGATACAGTCGAATTTTTTCGCTAATGCAACAGCCAATGGTAGCCCCACATACCCCAAGCCCACAACGGCTATACGTGATTCAGAAGACAGATTAAATGACATAATTGTTATTCCAATATTGTTCTAAATTGTTCAATCTTTGATGTTTTAGCGTGATTTTACAAAATAACTCTTAATAAATTGCCTAAACATCACTCTAAAATCGTTTTCCAGTCATTTAAAAGGTTCTTTTGACGTCCAGACGACAAAATATCATATAATTCCACATCATGAACCAACCGTTGCCCCCCGTCCCGGTTCAGACTGCGAATAGTCATTTTTTGTATATTCCGTGAAGGTTTCGGCCAGAATAAGCCAAAAGGTACTTTTACATATATGCCTTTGTCAAAACTGCCTTCACCAAAATCATCCGCAGACACATCCGTATAAGTGGTCCATAAGCCTAGACGAATACCATTATCAAAACGGCGTGATACATCGAATGTTGCCCCCCAATCCCCAGCCAGATAACGTCCGGCGCGGATGATGCTGGTGATGTTATATTTGGTATTTTCATGATAAAGTGCCACATGGCCCGTAAAGGTATCATAATCCCGGAATGAGAACAGCTGGTCAAAATCACGCTGTTTCACCCAGTTCAGATCCGCACCAATGGCAAAATTCTTATCATATGGCCGATATAAAACTTCCGCCGTAATGCCACCATACATGCTTTCCAAAAGCCCCCCGGATAGACGCGTATATATATTTGGCAAAGGTTGAGAAAAATAATATCCTTGTAATTTTGTAATGGCCGTAGTGCCCTCATCTGCATAACGCCCAATATCACTGCGTACAGCTGGTATTGCATTATTTTGCCTGCCTGGGATTTTATCCAGATCACCGATCACTAATTGGCGAATTTCACCTTTGGTGTAAAATCCGTCGGCCACTTTATATTCTGCAGCTAACTTCACTGACAAATCTGCTCTGAAGCGACCACTTTCCTGACCACCAAAATGAGTTTCTATATCAGGCAGAATAGACCATTTAAACGACCTGACTTCGTTAATAGATGCTTTGTCAGTGGGTATTGTATCGTTATCAGGTTCTTTAATCATCGCCCCGACCAAAATTTCTTCCGGACTGCTGCGATAGTTATGGGCATTTTCAAAATCCCGGCGCAATAAAGTGACATTGGCCAGTTCAAAATCCCGGTCTGTAGTGATGATGTCGAACACATCCACGTTATCTGGCATGGTGTTCGTCAGAACCCGTGCAGCCCGGCCCATATTTTTAGGAATTTCATTGTAAGGACCCGTTTTCTTTTCAACCAAAACCTTACGTTCAGAGATGGCAACATAGGTTGGGTCCAGTCCCGCGGCAGACAGCTGACGAATAGTTTCCGTTTGCAGCAAATCTAAATCTGATTGGGTAAGATTATTTTGCTTTAACTCGCGCACATAAATTACCGATTTTCTGAATTTTGATAAGGCCACCGTACCGATACCATCTGACCGGTCAGCTTTTAATGCATGTGTTTTGCCCTTTTGATCAACAATTTCCATGGACCCCGCTTGATGGTTTTCCAGTACGGCCCCCAGTGCCAACATATGATCTGGTTCGCCTTGGCCTGTATATTTAAGCTTTACAAAAGGCCCCTGTTGGGAGGTTCGGAATTCTGTGACTAAAAAATCTAATCCCGCCAGACGATCAAAAAGTCTGTTATTTTTTTGAGATCCTGTATTCTGGATGTCAGGTCTTTGGTCCGGCTCATTTTTATCCCGAACAGAAATTGGGACTGGTTTTAAACCGCGATCTTTGCCGCCTAAGCTTAAACGGTGCAAATTGCCGCTTAATACCAAGCGAAATGTCAGCGTATCCCCCCGGTCAAAGCCCAGGGCCAAATCAGCCCAGGATGCAGGCCGGTAATTGATACCAACATTAATCGGGAAATCGTCATCATCAGGGCCAACAAACTGATCCGTATCAGCACTGCTGTATTCGGCTTTCAGACTTAAACCCTGAATTGGCGTACGGTATTCCACTCCTCCAAATATGGCCATATCGGATCCAGCAAAATAACTTCCCCATTGAATGCGTCCCCCTTGCCCGTTATCGCTGTTACGTGCATCAAAACCATCCCCCAGGCTGCGGAATATATTGCGAAAACCTCCACGTCCAGCCAGATACCCCCATCCAAACCCAAAGGTGAAATCCAGATTATAAAACCGCTTGCTGGCTACCAGATATTCTGCGCCAAAACGACCATCCCCCAGGCCATCCTGAAAACCCAGTGCGACCGAGGGCATAATATCGCTTTCTTCAAAAAGACGTAATTTGATATCCAGAGCCCTGGTCACCTGACTTAAGTCTGAAATCAACGGATCTTCGATATCAGTATAGCTTAATGTCGCTTCCAGCCAGGGGGTTGCCTGCCAACTGGCAAAATAACGCTCATAGACGTCATCTACATGTATGCCCACAGCAAAATCGCCATCGGGACGAAAGCGGGCATTGGGCATTTCCAGAAGACCAATGCCTCCAAAATTACCCGATGAATGAAAGTAATCATAAGACTTCTGATCTGGCGGTCCATCAGCCAAAGCCATATGACTGCTTGTTGTCAGCAGTAAAAAGGCCATCGCATTTTTGAGCATCCGCCCGGTCCTATCTCAGAACAACAGCAATAGAGGCCGCAGAAACCGCCAGACTAGAGAATATCTGTCCAATTTCTTTCACTAAAGTCAGAGTGTCAAACGGACTGAGGTCTGTCGGTACAACAATCGCCGATCCCGGTGGGATGTTTAAGTCATTATCCCCACTCCAGGAAGATAATTCCACCGGTTTGGCTACACCATTTGGAAATACCACAAACACCCGGTCTTCATCAGCAGAACGGCTAAATCCGCCTACTTCTTTCAAATAGTTACTCACAGATTTTCCGGGCACAAATTGCAATGCGCCGGGGTTTAATACATCACCAATAGCAATGATAAAGTTTGGCCTTTTGGGAATATGGACGGCATCACCCGGTTCCAAAACAATATCCTTGGCCGGATCAAGTCCCAACTTCAGCGGATCGGCTTCAATGACCACACGACCGATCACTTCAGAGTTGGCAATTTGTTGGGTCAGAACACGCACAGCTCCGAGGGAATCAGCTTCAATATTTTTCTTAACTGATGCAGATACCAATGCCGATTGCAGACGTTGTGCCGTTTGTCTGAGTTCCTGGCGTTGCAATTCTTTTACCCGTTCACGGGTAAAGATGGCACCATAAGGATAACTTTGCGTGGTCAGACCACCTGCACGACGGATCAATTCCGATAATTTTTCCCCTTTACGTATTGTATAAATACCAGGTTGGCGGAATTCACCAGTCAATAAAACCGCACCGGATTCAAAATTGGAAAACAGTGAGTTCATTCGAATACCGCCACCTGGGCTGATCTTCACACTACTCAGGTCTGTTGTTCGTGCATCAATATAATCCCAATTGGCAACAACACGGCCTGAACTATCCGTTTTGTTGTAATTAATTACCTCAATTCGGGACATGTTTGCATCATTGCTCTGACCACCAGCTATGGCGACCAAATCAGAAACCTCAGCATTTTCTGTTACCGGATAAACCCCCGGCTGACGAACGGCGCCATCCACAGAAGCAACATATTCCAGTGTATATGACAACAAAGTCGGTAAATCTTTATAGATATTTGGACAGGCAGGATTTTCTTTGTCCATGTCATCCATTTCATCCAGTTGAGCTGAATCCGCGACACTGGGTTCTCTCACAACAATACTACCTGATGACTGGTTTGCGCGCTCTGCCAATAATCTGCGCCTCAGCAAGTCATCCTGAATATCGTCAATATCTTCTGTGGAATCTGCACGGGCTTCTTCCTGTTGCTCCTTGGCTGACTTGCTGGCAGTAAACAAAGCCCGGATTGCCGTCCCAAATCTTTCAGATTGTGTATCGGAAACAACGCGCGCCAATTGAAATAATGGTTGGCAAAACTCAGGGTTTTCTTGCTGTTGCCCTTGAATTTCGAGCTTTTCCGGAACTAAATATTCTCTCGAAATAATCACTTGCCGGATATCCTGAGAAGCCAAAAAATTGACATCATTCATGCCCAAGAAAATTACCTGATCCTGGTCCTGAAGTTTTATATCTTCAGACATATCAAAAATCTTCTTAGGACTGAATGGGATAAATTGACGTGACCTGGTATTTTGATCAACCCGTGCGATAACACCAAACAACATATATGGACTTTGTTCCAGATTATCAGGAGAGCCAACCAATGAACGCAACGTCGGCGTTGTGATCAGAGATCTTAAGCCTGGTGCCCGAACATGTCCGACCAGTTCTACTTTGCCGGTCTGGGTATTTTGTTGCAATGTGGCAATTAACGCCTCGCCATTTTTCAGACGCCCTTTCGGGTTCATATTTTCAAAATATTGCCCGCCATTTTCGTCCAGGTGAATTTGTGAAAAAGCATAACCAGTGGGGCGAATAGTATTTCCCGCAAGCCTCAAGGCATTCTGATTTGAGATTCCGCTCTCAGAATTCGCTAACTCATAAATACCTGGCCTTAAAACAGCACCATCTATTGCAATGGTCGCCCCAATGGTTGGGACATGAATACGATCACCATCAGACAGCTTTACTGGCATCACTGTCCGACCCAATATCAGATCATACAGATCAATTTTTGTTTTTTTATCCCCCTGATGAAGAACGATTTCTCTCAATGAGCCTGTTTTACGTACGCCATCGGCACGCATGAGTATTTCCAAAGGGCTGCTCATGCTGTTAGCCCGAACAACACCTGGTTTATTCACTTCCCCGACAACCACAACAGAAATCATTCTTAAAGTCGAAAGGGATACATAAACTTCCGTACCAATTAAAGACGCACTTACCTCATCTTTCAGGATTTTTTTCAATTGACCAAGACTTATACCTGCCGCCGTAATGGGCTTCAAATCTGGCAGAATTAAACGACCTTCCCGGTCAATCGATATGGTAATAATTTCTGAACGCGACCCCTGCAGCGTTACAACCAGCTCATCCCCAACACCCAATATATAATTGTCTGGCACAGCCCCCGTAACGGATGCTGAAGAAGTGATCGGGTTTTGGAAAATGTCATAGCCGAATTGACGAATATCTGAAGATAACCTGGCTTGGTAATCTTCCTCAATTGCAGAAGGGATCCCATATAATTCCCTCAATTCTGCTCTTTTGGCTTCATTAATTTGGAATTGTTGCAGGCTTTCATTACCTGTTATGGCAGAATCAAGTGGAGAATTTATTTTCCGCGTGCCACCCCCTAAACCGGATTGCTGTTTTAAAAGATCTGTAAGACCAGAATCCAGAGATTGGGCTGATCCGGTTTGAGCCATCACCCCAAAATACAGAACAAAAAACACACATAGTTTTTTCATGATGGCAGTCGCTTTGTTCATTCTTGTTAACCTTGTTTGATAATGGCTGACAGAATAACCATATCTTTGCTTCGCGCAAGTCCGAAAAAAGCGATTTTATATTAGTTTCCCGGAGCAGACCCACCAGTTCTTTTGAGCATCAGATATTTCACCAACGGCCTGATTTACAGCTGCCTGTGATGTAAACATGCCAAAGCAGGTGGCACCACTGCCCGACATCCGCGACATTTGGCATTCATCCAATGCTGCTATTGTTTCCAGAACATTGTAAATTACAGGCACTAAATCACAAGCCGGACCCTGTAAATCATTACCAGAAGTCCTTAGTTTCTCAAGGTCCATTTCTGGTGAAAATGTTCTACCCAACTCACCAACACTCTCCCGTCCAATGGTCATTTGACCAAAAATATCTTTTGTAGAAACTGATACGCCGGGATTAACCAAAAGAATATATAAATCCGTGGGCAACTTCACAGGGGTCAGAATTTCACCAATACCCTGCATCCGGCATGATGATGACAGGAAACAAACCGATACATCAGCCCCGAGTTTCAAACATATGTCCAACCACTCATTTTCTATCAGTTGAATATCGTATATATCTCGACATAACCTCAAGGCCGCCGCCGCATCGGCAGACCCCCCGCCGATGCCGGATGCCACAGGTAGGTTCTTTTCCAGAAAAAACGATCCTCGAATATCTACACCTGTTCGTTCAGATAATAGACGAATTGCTTTCAAAACCAGGTTATCGGATTCTGTGGACAAAACCTCGCCGAAAGGTCCACCAATATTCAATTCTATTTTCGATGAAGGTCTGTAAAAAAGTCGATCCGCACAATCCGCGAATACAACTATACTGTCCAGAAGGTGGTAACCATCTTCACGGCGTCCGGTGATACGTAAATCCAGATTGATTTTCGCCCAGGCATTTTCACAATGGGTATAGGCGGATAGATCATGCATCTTGCTGGCCAAAAGAGTAGTTAATCGATGTTATTTCTGAAGACCGTTTTTGATCTTCTCTTTAATCAGATCGACTTTATCTTCATCTGGATTTAAAGACAAGGCATGGCGCCATTGAAAACGCGCTTCATTTTTGCGACCCACGACCCAATATGCATCACCCAAGTGATCATTGATCGCCCAGTCATCGGTTTGCAACAAAACAGCTTTTTCCAAATTCTCAACCGCGCCGGCATAATCGCCCATTTTATAAAGCGCCCACCCCAGACTGTCGACGATGTAACCATCATGTGGTCTTAAGGATACGGCCTTTTCCAACATCTTACGGGCTTCTTCATAGCGCATGCCCATATCGACCCAGGTATAGGCCAGATAATTCAGCACCTGAGGCTGATCTGGTCTTAACTTCAAAGCCGTCTTGAAATCCTGTTCCGCTTCGGGCCAACGTTTTTCGCGCTCCAAAACGATACCGCGGGTAAAATAGAGGCTCCAGAATTTATCTTCTTCATGGCGACCTTCCTCACGCAAAGCCTCTATGGCCTGGGTATAGGCGCCCACTGCATCACCAAAACGACCATGGGATCGATACATATCCCCCAGGGCACCATATGTTTCCCTCCGACCAGGGAACAGAGCAATGACATTTTTCAGTGCCGCAATGGCCGCTTCTTTGTCATTATTTTTATCCAGCAACCAGGCCTTCTGCACCTGGGCACTGTAATAAAGCAAATGATCTGCGGGGATATCATCAAAACTTGCGACGGCCCCCTGATAATAATCATCCAGTTCAAAAATCTGTCCCAGCAAATAATCTGCATAAGGCAAATCATTTTCGAGATATTTGGCATATCGCAGATATAAAGTGGCCGGGGTACGGATATTATCCTGCATCAAAAAAGTCGCAGCTGTGTAAAATATCTCGGCAAGGCCCTGATCAACATTCTGAATATAGGGCGGGATTTCCTGATCGTTATCCAGATCAGCCAGAGCCGATGCCAGCATTTCATTTTCGGAAGTTTTCTCCAGATAATTGAGATACAACTGTCGTGCGTCCTGGCTGCGTCCAATTTTTCTAAGCAACAGACCATAAGCTTCTACAGCCCGCAGTGTTATGGCATCTGTCTGTGTCAATGCCAAAGACAGCAGTTTTTCCGCCTGATCTGTATTGCCCATTTTATTGTATATGAGTGCCGCATGATAGCGTTTAAAATTACGGAAGGACTCATTGGACAATAAAGTCGTCAGGACCGTTTCGGCCTCTGCGGTCTGCTCTGTTTCTGCATAGATCCATGCTTTGAACAGTGGTTTAAATAAACCATAGACACCTGAACTGCCAATCTGGTCAATACGCTCCAACGCCTGATCAAACTTGCGTTTTTTGACCTTTTCCAGAAACAGAAGCAGCTTGACCAGATTATCGGAGGTTTCCAATTCTTCCAGTCTGCGTGCAATCGTCAAAGCCTGATCATAACGACCATCTGCAATGGCCAGAGAATAGGTTCTGCGCATGACAGATAGATTATCTTTGTCCTGTTCCAGAACCTGAAGATAATAATCCGTGGCAACATTCAAATCCATATTGGCCCGGGCATGTTGACCGGCCAGATATTCACCAAAAGGCTGCTCGAGATTTTCCGGACTGAAATTGGTTGTTTTTCCAGACGAACCAGCACCAGAAACCCCACCTGCACAACCTGCGATAAGCAAAGCCCCAGATGCAATTGCCAAATAAATCAACTTTACCCGGACGCGGATTAAAAAATCATACACTTTATTTGGCAACTCATCTGGCTCCGTAAACAAGGATATACTTAAACACTACCCATTACATATTTGGGTAGTTAGGTCCACCCCCACCTTCTGGCACAACCCAGTTAATATTTTGTGTTGGGTCTTTGATATCACAGGTTTTACAATGCACACAGTTCTGGGCATTGATTTGCAGCTTGGCATTGGTGCCATCATCGTCCGTGATATATTCATACACACCCGCCGGACAAAAACGGCTTTCCGGACCAGCATAGACATTATAGTTCACATTCACCGGCACACTGTCATCTTTTAATGTCAGATGAACCGGCTGATCTTCTTCATGATTGGTATTGGACAAAAATACAGAAGACAATTTATCGAATGTCAAGATACCGTCCGGTTTCGGATAAGAAATCGGTTCACATTCACTGGCCGGTTTCAGACATTCATGATCCGGATCATGTTTAAATGTCCAGGGGATCAGGAAACCTAAACCAATATTATGCATCCACATGTCAAAACCACCATAAAGCGTACCCAATGTAGCGCCAAATTTATGGATGGCCGGCTTGGCATTTCTCACCCGATAAAGGTCTTTATATACCCAGCTGTTTTCATAAGCTTCGGTGTAGGCCACCAATTCGTCTTTACCTTCGCGACCTTCTGACAGGGCATTGAAAGCAGCCTCAGCGGCCATCATGCCAGTCTTCATGGCATTGTGGCTGCCCTTGATGCGCGGCACATTCACAAAACCTGCAGAACAGCCGATCAAGGCACCACCTGGGAAGGTTAATTTCGGCACAGACTGGAAACCACCTTCGTTAATGGCCCGTGCACCGTATGAAATCCGCCGTGCACCTTCAAACATTGGGGCGATAGACGGATGGGTTTTATAACGCTGCATTTCGTCAAACGGCGACATATAAGGATTTTCATAATCCAGGCCCACAACAAAACCAATGGCCACCTGATTATCTTCCAGGTGATAGACAAACCCCCCACCAACGGTCTTTTTATCCAATGGCCAGCCCTGGGAGTGAATCACCAGACCCTGCTTGTGGTTTTCCGGCTTGATTTCCCAGAGTTCTTTAATGCCAATGCCGTATGTTTGGGGTTCTTTGCCGTCACGCAGGTCATATTTGCTGATCAGTTGTTTGGCCAATGAGCCACGCACGCCTTCGGCAATCAGGGTATATTTGGCATGCAATTCCATACCGGGCATAAAGCTGTCTTTTTGCTGACCATCACGGCCAACACCCATGTCACCGGTGGCGACACCTTTCACGGAGCCATCTTCATGGTAAAGCACTTCTGCGGCGGCAAAGCCCGGGAAGATTTCCACACCCATATTTTCGGCCTGCTCCGCCAACCAACGGGACACGTTACCCAGACTGACAATATATTTGCCGTTATTACTCATCAAAGGCGGCATCAGGATGTGAGGAATGCTGGTCTTGCCCTTTTCGCTGAGCACCCAGTGCTGGTTATCAGTCACTTCGGATAATAAAGGTGCGCCTTTTTCTTTCCAGTCGGGAATCAGTTCATCCAGGGCAATGGGATCGATCACGGCACCAGATAAAATATGTGCGCCCACTTCTGATCCTTTTTCCAACACACAAATGGAAAAATCTTTACCGGCTTCGTCCGCCATTTGTTTAAAACGGATCGCCGCACTTAAGCCTGCCGGGCCGCCACCTACGATGACGACATCATATTCCATAAATTCCCGTTCCATCCTTTTCCTCTCCTGAAACTTCAAGTCCATTCATACGGTTGTTTTATTTATGCATGATGCCTTCCCAAGGGTCAACAATACTCTTAGGGTCAGGACCTCTTAATTTGTTGTCTTTTATGTTGGGGCATGTTTAGATAATCTGTAAATCTGATAACAAAAACATAATATGGGCAAATTTGCTCAATAGAAGACTTTCATAGCGATATCTTAATCATTTTCGTTTATATAAATATACATGCATAACAACGCGACACAGGATCCGGATTTATCCCTTTTGGAATGGTATGTTATGGCGGGCGCTGACGAAGCCATTGCCGAACAGCCCATCGATCATTTTGCAAAACCGGAAACCAAAAGCACTCCGGAAAAGCCCGTGGCAACCGTCGCCATTGATTCTGCACAACAACCATTAGTCTCGGCAAAATCCATTGAAGAAGATGCCCACGGCATTGCCAAAGAATGTAACACGCTGGATGAATTACGTCAGGCCATGGAGAAATTTGACGGCTGCAGTCTCAAAAAAACAGCGGCCAATACGGTTTTCTGTGATGGCAATCCCGATAGTGACATCATGCTCATCGGCGAAGCCCCGGGCATGGAAGAAGACCGTCAAGGCAAGCCCTTTGTCGGGGCCAGTGGTCAGCTGCTGGACAAAATGTTTGGTGCCATTGGCATGAGCCGGGCTGAAGATTTTTATATTTCGAACATTTTACCCTGGCGTCCGCCGGGCAACCGTAAACCTTCGGATATGGAAGTGGCCATCTGCCTGCCGTTTATTTTGCGCCATATTGAATTGTTTGATCCGAAAATCATCATCATGCTGGGCGGTACTTCGGCCAGCAGTTTGCTGGACACCAAACAGGGCATCACTCGCATTCGGGGCCGGTGGCAGGACATCAAAGCCGGTAACAAGACCATACCGGCCCTGCCCATATATCATCCGGCCTATTTGTTAAGGCAACCCCAGACCAAGGCAGATACCTGGCTGGACCTGTTGTCTTTCAAGGAAAAATACCAAGAAATCAGTTAATGGGAATTGTATGAGGCTTATCCTGAAAATTCTAACTGTTGTCTATTGTCTGTTGGCCTTCCATTCGGTGGGCCTGGCAGATACACCTGCGGAACCTGACCTTGACCAACTTTTGGCGCCACTAAGCGAAGACGATGTGAACACGTATCAAAAGATTTTCCGTCTTCAGGAAAAAGCCAAATGGAAACAGGCTGACAGATACATCAAACGTCTGGACAATAAACTTCTTTTGGGACATCTGCTTTACCAACGATATATGCACCCCACAGGATATCGGTCGAAATACCGGGAACTGGCCAACTGGATGTTGAAATATCCTGACCACCCCGGGGCAAAACGGATTTATAACCTGGCCAAGAAAAAAGGCGGTTCGTCCAGTCGCCTGCACAAACCCGTGCCGTTACTGGCCGAGAGTTTCCCGGCAGACAAACCCACCACCCGTCCTGCGGCAAAAACAACCGCGGCAGAACCTGCCCCCCAGCCTGAGGTTATCTCAACAGAGAAAGACCCGGCAGCAGACCAACCGGGTCATAAGCTCAAAAAACAGGACCGCAAAGACATCGCCGCGGTTGAAAAACGCATTCGTCGTTATTTGCGCCGTCATAAAGCCGAACGGGCGGAAAAACGTCTCTGGGCCATGGAACGTCGCGGCCTGATGGACCAAACAGCTTTTGATACACAACTGGCGAAAATCGCTCACGTTTATTATCTGACCAATCAGGACGACAAAGCTTACGTGCTGGCCAATATGTCCGCCGAACGGTCCCGTCAGCAAATCTCTCAGGGTGACTGGGTTGCGGGTCTTGCAGCCTGGCGTCTGGGCGATTGTGCCAGCTCGGCAGAACATTTTGAGAAAGTGGCCTATTCGCCGGTGGCCGGTGACTGGACATCCGCGGCCGGGGCCTTCTGGGCCGCCAGATCCCACCTGGTGTGCCGCCAACCTGATCAGGTCTTTCGGCTGTTGGAGCGGGCCAGTTCTTATCACCGCACCTTTTATGGTCTGATTGCCTCAAGATTATTGGCGCAGGACACGGCATTGAATTGGCAAACACCGGAATTTTCTCTGCGCCATTTCAAAAACATCCAGCATATCGCCAATGTTCGGCGTGCTGTTGCCCTGGCACAATTGGGACGCATCATTGATGCGGATATGGAATTGTCCCAGGCCTGGCGTAGAGCACAGGGGAATAAACATGCGGCCCTGTTGGGATTAGCCGCCAAAATCCGCCTGCCGGGAACACAGCTGAAGATCGGCAAGATCGAAGAACAAAAACAAATGACGGCGCTGGACAGCACGCTCTATCCGTTGCCCGATATGGAACCGGAAGGCGGCTTTACCCTGGACCGGGCTTTGTTGTTCGCTGTGATGCGTCAGGAAAGTGAATTTAACAGCTGGGCCCGCAGTTCGGTTGGCGCCCGGGGATTGATGCAATTGATGCCACGCACCGCCAGTTATGTGGGCAAGGACCGGTCTTTACGGTACGGCAGC
>JGI12316J15310_10000041_pt132 | contig 15904 bp, 12 predicted proteins | sample MarCyaLeptolynsp_FD_15310 | JGI IMG/M metagenome (IMG submission 15310)
AGGGGGTCATGCACGCGATGCTGCGCGTCGGCGGTTCGCCGTTCATGGCCGTCGACGTGTGGCCCGGCTACGAGCGGGGCCCCACCGACACGACCACCGTGGGCATGTGGGTCTACACCGAGGACTGTGACGCCCTGTGGGCGCGAGCGATCAGCGCGGGCGGCACCGAGGTGCTCATGCCGATGAGCGACATGTTCTGGGGCGACCGGATGGGCAAGCTCAAGGATCCGTTCGGGCACACGTGGTCGATCGCCACCGCAATCGAGATCAGCGAAGCCGACAAGAAGCGGCTCGCCGCCGAACAACTTCCGAAGTGAACGCGCACGTTCCCGCGTCGGCCGAAGTCGGCCGGGACACGGGAACGAGATCCGCTCAGTGGCGGCGGCGCGACACTACGGTCTGCGCGAGGTCGACGATCAGCTCGAGATCCTCGAGGTCGACGCGATGCAGCAGCGCGTTGAGTCGCGCCCGCATGTTGGCCTCGGGGTTGCTGTGCGTCATGCCGGGCACGTCCGGAAGGAGAGTGGACACCGTGAGCCCCATGCCGTCCGCGATGCGAAGCAAGGTCCGAAGACCCGGGCTGCTGTAGTGGCCGTTCTCCAACCGCGACACCATGTCTGTTGCGATGCCGGCTGCACGCGCGACCGACTGCTGCGTCAGCCCGCGCTCCTCACGAAGGGTGCGAAGTCGATGACCGAGCTCGGTCATGTATGACTTCTCGTAGTGCCCGCGACTTGGATGCGGCTCGGCGTTCGCCGGCTGCACCGACGTCGACAACTCGACGTCGTTCTTGATCCGCTCGGGCATGGCGATCACTTTGCCATGGCGACGGGGGAAAACTCCAGCGACTTTGATCGACTTGATCGAGATTGATCGAGATCAATCATGTCGCCGATCGAAATGACGTCGCCGATCGATCGCGCGTCGGCGACGTGATCGTAGGGCAAGGAACGATCGAGGCGCCCCCGACGCTCGACCTTTCAGTTCGCTTTGAGGTCGGGCGACAGCTCGAGCGAGCGCGCTTCCAACACACGCAGACGGTCGCGAACCTGCGCGGCGTCCTCGTAGCGCAGCTCCTTCGCGAGTGATTCCATCTGCGATCTCAACTCCTTGATCCGATCGGCGAGCTCGTCGGGCAGCAGATCGTTGTCGTCGATCGGCCCCATTCCGACCGGTGCTTGCGCTGCGGCTGGCCCGCGACCGCGCTTTTCGCCCGGCTTCTTCTTCTCGTTTTGGATCGGCGACATGGCGCGCGTCGTCGACTTGGGGGTGATGCCGTGCTCCTTGTTGTAAGCATCCTGCACGTTTCGCCGGCGCTCGGTCTCGTCCATCGCGAACTGCATGCCGTCCGTGATGCGGTCCGCGTACATCACGACGAGGCCTTCCACGTTGCGCGCAGCGCGTCCGATCGTCTGGATCAGACTCGTCTGTGAGCGCAGAAACCCTTCTTTGTCCGCGTCGAGGATCGCGACCAGGCTCACCTCCGGGATGTCGAGGCCTTCGCGCAGCAGGTTGATGCCCACGAGCACGTCGAACTCGCCGCGCCGAAGCCCCTGGATGAGCTCGATGCGCTCGAGCGTGTCGATGTCGGAGTGCAGATACCGCACGCGGATGCCGAGGTCGGCGTAGTACTCCGTGAGGTCTTCGGCCATCCGCTTGGTGAGCGTGGTGACCAACACGCGCTCACTCCGCTCCAGTCGCGCCTTGATCTCGTCCAGCAGGTCGTCCACCTGCCCAGCGATGGGTCGCACTTCCACGCGCGGATCGAGCAGCCCGGTGGGTCGGATGATCTGTTCGACCACGTCACCGCCGGTTTTTTCGAGCTCGTAGTCGCCGGGAGTCGCGCTCATGAACACGACCTGACCCAACCGTTGCTCCCATTCCTCGAATTTGAGCGGGCGGTTGTCGAGCGCGGACGGCAGTCGGAAGCCGTGCTCGACGAGCGTTTCTTTGCGGCTGCGATCGCCGCGGTACATCGCGCCGACCTGCGGCACCGTCTGGTGCGACTCGTCGACGATCATCAGGAAGTCCTCGGGGAAGTAGTCGATGAGGGTCGGCGGTGCCTGGCCCTGCTCACGCCCCGTGAGGTGGCGCGAGTAGTTCTCGATGCCCGAGCAGTGCCCCATCTCCTGCATCATCTCGAGGTCGTACATGGTGCGCTGCTCGAGTCGTTGGGCCTCGAGCAGCTTCATGCCGTCCTTGAGCGCGATGAGGCGGTCGGTCAGCTCGGTCTTGATGCCTTCGATCGCCCGCCGCATGCGCCCCGCTGGTGTCACATAGTGGCTCGCGGGGAAGATCGTGGCGCGCTTCATGTTCACGCGCGGCTGTCCGCGCAGCGGGTCGATCTCACGGATGGCCTCGACCTCGTCGCCGAAGAACTCGATGCGGATCGCCGAGTCGTCCGCGTAGGCGGGGAAGACCTCCACGACGTCGCCGCGCACCCGGAACGTCCCGCGGTGAAAGTCGATGTCGTTGCGCTCGTACTGCATCTGCACGAGGCGGCGCAGCAGCTTGTCGCGGTCCACCTCGTCGCCCTGGACCACCTGCACCGTCATGCCGAGGTAGGCCTCGGCTGCGCCAATGCCGTAGATGCACGACACGCTCGACACGATGATCACGTCCCGACGCGACAGCAGCGAGTACGTGGCCGCGTGGCGCATCCGGTCGATCTGGTCGTTGATCACCGAGTCCTTGTCGATGAAAGTGTCCGTCGACGGGATGTAGGCCTCGGGCTGGTAGTAGTCGTAGTACGAGACGAAGTACTCGACCGCGTTGTGGGGGAACAGCGCCTTGAACTCGCTGTACAGCTGCGCGGCCAGCGTCTTGTTGTGCGCCAAGATGATGGCCGGGCGCTGCACCTGCTGGATCACGTTGGCCATCGTGAAGGTCTTGCCGCTGCCCGTGATCCCGAGCAGGCACTGGTACGCCTCGCCGTGCTCGATGTTGGTGACTAGCTTTTCGATCGCGGCGGGCTGGCCACCGGCGGGGCCCCACGGCGCGGTGAGCTGGAACGGCGTGGAGTCGTCCACCTCCGGCATCTCGACGTCGGAAGGGTCGTAGTCGTCGGGCAGCTCGATCGGCGGGCGTCGGAGCTCACGTTCGGGAGGCATGACCGCGCGAACATAGCTGGCTTGTCGTGCTATGGCACCCAGGCGTGACGAACCCGAGCTACGAAGGCCTCTACGCGATCGTCGACGTGCCGCACCCGCACGGTCTTTCGGTGGAGGACGTCACCCGCGCCATTGTCGGCGACAGGCCCGAGGGCGGGACGCACGGCGCGAGCCTCGTCCAGCTGCGGGCCAAGCACGCAACGACGGAGCAGCGCAAAGGGTGGCTGCGCGCGATGGCGCCGATCTGTCGGGACGCCGGCGTTGCGTTGGTGTGCAACGACGACGTGGAGGCCGCGTTGGACGTTGCCGAGGTCGACGGCCTGCATCTCGGGCAGGAGGACGACGGCGCCGAGACGATCGCCGAGATTCGTTCGCGCCGGGACGACCTCTTCATCGGGCTGTCGACCCACGACCTGACTCAGCTGCGCGACGCCCAGCGGCAGCACCCCGACTATCTCGCGTTCGGGCCCGTCGCCAACACGCAGTCCAAGGCCAATCCCGATCCGATCGTTGGTCTGTCGGGGCTCGCCGACGCGGGACGTGTCGTCTCCAAACCCCTGGTTGCGATCGGTGGGCTCGATCAGACGCGCGCCGGGGAGGCGATCCGGCATGGGGCCAGCATGGCCGCGGTGATCGGTGCGCTGACTCGACCGACCGTCGAAGAGACCCGAACGGCGGCGATCGAGCTCGCCAAGGCGCTCGAGGATGCCGCGCGCCCGCTGAGCGTGGACGAGGTGGCCGAGCTCATCCCCGTGCTCGAGCGCGATCTGCTGGCGGAGCTCGCCAAGTGGGGCGACAGCCTCTCGGTTCACCTCACGCTCGAGCTGCCGGCTCGATTCTCGCCGCGCGTGGTCGACGGCGGAGCGACCTACCGCTACTGCGAGGTGCTCGACCTGATCAACGCGCTGGGCAAGCGGCCCCACGAGTCGTGGGAGGATTGGCGCGGTCGGGGGCACCACGATCCGAACGTGGTGCGGCTCCGGCGTCCTCGGTGAGGGCAGCTACAGCCGCTCGGCGGCGGCGTCGAGGATTCGATCGTAGTTGCGCAGCATGCTCGACCACCAGCGCCACTTCGGGGCCACTTCCACGCGCGCTTCGAGGTCGCGCTGGGCGGCGGTTCGTGTCCAGCGGCTGTCGCTGACCACGAGGAGCTCGATGCGGTCGAAGATCGGGTGGTCGAGCAGCGCTTCAGGCACGCCGCTGGCGCCCAGCACGACGAGGTTGGGCAGCAACAGGAGCTGGTCCAGCAGCTCGGGTGTGGCTTCGGATGGCACGCCGAGCCCGAGTAGCCGAGTCTGGATGGGCTCGCAGCCGACAATACGGGCCACCTCGGCCGGCGGCACGTCGCCCAACGCGAGTAGGCTCGTCAACGCGTAGCGATCGATCGCCGACAGGTCCATCCCATCGACGTCGATCACCTCCAACGTCGCCCACTCGGGGCGATCGGCGAGGCGTCCGTCGAAGCCGGTGATTCTCGCGCCGCTGAGAAACCCTCTTCGGTAGCGGGGCTGGTGGTGAGGCTTCTCGTTGGCATGAGGGGCCCGCCAGCGCAGCAGCTCCCCGAGGCCCGACCAGTTGACGAGCGTCAGATCAGAGGCGGAGGTCGATGCCCAAGCCAGCTGCGCGTTGATGAACTCGCCGCGGACGTCGCCGCGGTCGAGCAGCCAGTCGGCATACACCGCCCGCGGCTCGTCGCGACCAGGGTCGCGGAACACCTCGGCGAGCAGCGCCTGTCCATCGTCGCCAAGCAGCACGCCCTGCAGGCCGACATGGGCCAGCACCTGTTCGAGCAGCGGCGAGGCGGACGCCTGGTGGTGCAGCGGCGCCAGGTTTTGTCGCGTACCGTGCTCGAGCAGCGCAGCGAACACGAACAAGCCCTCGAACGACTCCAGCGCGAACCGGTGCTCGAGCACCAGTGCCACCAGGTCTGCGGTCGCGTCCCAGGCTGGGTCTCCGACGCGTGGGGCCAGGTACTCGACCAGGTCAGCTTTGGTGCGAGGCAGCGGCTGTTTGGGCGGGCCGCGATAGTCTGGTTTGTGGCGCCGCTCGATTACGTCGGCGACGAAGGCCCGGCCGAGCTCGACGTTGGCGTGCGCCGCCGTGGCGACGAAACGTCGAGGGCTCGCGCGCAGGACGGCCACGTCGTGCGCCTCGCCGAAGCGCAGCGCAATGAAGTACGAGTACGTCCAAAAGCGCATCGCCTCCCTCGAGCGCCACTGGTGAATGTCGAACCAGTCCAGCTGGTACATCGCGTCGAGCGTGCCGCGGTCGGCCTCGCGCACCAGCGCGCGAAGCTGAGGGATTGCCACGTCGATCCGGGCGGCGGCGATCGCCCGGAGCTTGCGCCGCCAATAAGACGACGGCCGCGTCGGGGTAGAGGGCTCACTCACCGCCGTGCCGACATTCCCCATCCGTCGTCGCACGCAAAGGGTAGCGCGGCGGACCCTTGGCGCCACGAAGGGCGGCCAAGGGTCGCGGCGACGACCTCGTTGGGGTCAGTAGTCGAACGACACGTCGCGGATGAACTGGTCGTAGGCGCCGTCGATGCGGCGGCCGAAGTTGCGCCGGCACATATCGAAGCCGCACTTGAAGAAGTCGAAGTACTCGATGTACCCGGAGTGGTTGGCCGCGAGGATGTCCCCCGTGCCGAGCCATGGGCCGCCGCTCTGGCCCTCGAACGAGTCGATGTGCTGGGACTCGATCCGCCAGTCGTTGCGCTCGGCCGGGCCCGTCATCCCGCACTGCCACGTGTCGGCGTAGGGCGCTCCGGGGCAGGTCTCGCCGGGGTAGCCGTACAGCGAGTACGTGCCGCTGTCGGCATCCACCAGGTAGCCCGAGCGCCAGCGCGGCGCCGCATGACACGGGAAGGTGTCGATGACGGCGTAGTCGAGCTCGCTCGCCTGTCCGTAGCGGAAGCCCCACGGCACCGACCACATGAAGTTGGTGCTGGGGTTGGCATCGTCGAGTCGGCAGTCAAAGCTTCCGAACGGCTCGTAGAGCCCCGCCTGTCCCGGGGTGACCTAGAGGCGCTGCACAATCTCGGTGTCGCTGATCACCAGGCAGTGGGCCGCGGTCACGAGCGTCCACGGCCCGATGTAGAACCCCGAGCAGGCGTAGCTGCCCATGTTGGTCGTGATCTCGAGCCGCGCCACCGCATCGTGGGGCGACTCCCAGGTATTCCACTCGAGGTTGCGCCCATCCTCGCCGATGATCTTTCGAAAGCTGGTGATCTCCTGTGGAGAGACCTCACCCCGCGAGAGGTCCGGGTTCTCGCGGGGCTGCACCACGCGCTGCTGGCCCTCCCCGGCGAGAAAGACATCGGCGGCGTCGTAGGCGGGCTCGCGCGCCACGTAGGTGTGACCGTCCGAGACGATGACGGGTCGCATCAGATCGGCAATCTCGTCACGCGACCGATCCGCGAGCGGCTCAGTGGCGTCGAGGTCGACCGTCCATTCCCGGACCCGCCGCGGAGCGTCCGAAGGAGCGTGCACGTCCTGGTCCGCTTCCTCGATCAGGTCATAGACCAAACCCTTCCGCTCGATGACGTCCGGCACGTCCTCGACGTCGCTTGGGGCCTGCCCGCAGCCTGCGACCAGGCCGAGCCCGGCGATCGTCATCCAACACCAACTCTTCGTCTTCGAATTCGTCGTGATCATTCGTTGCGTCCTCGCGCACGGAACCCTCGGATCGCTTCGGACCCGGTCATCCCGCGGCTCGCAGGCGGCGTTCATTGCCACCGACGACGACTGTCTGCTCCGCGCGCGCAACCGTTCCCGACTTTTTCGCGAACGTGTCGCCTGCAAACCCCGGATCGATGCGCTGGGCAAACGACCCCACGATTCGTGGGAGCAGTGGCGCGCACAGGGACACGAGACCCGGATGTCGTGCAGCTCCGGCGTCCTCGCTGACGTCCTCTGCAGCGGTGAGCGCGCGAACGAGCAACCTTTTCCTTGCCAACCCTGCGATCGCGCCGCAAACCAAATATAGGGTGGGTGTAGATCAGGAGACGGACGCTTCGGCGGCATCGAGAGCGGTAGCGCGACACCGCAGGGTTCGCACCGCACCGCTCCCCAAGGTCCCCGCCCGAGCGTTGCTGGGGCCGAGAACCCTGGAATCGCGTTTCCTTCCGATCGCTTTCTTGGTCTCCCTGGGCACCTTGCTGGTGATCCAGGCCTGGAAAGTCCTCGGCTGAGTTGAAGGTGCAGGCAGAGTCGAGCGGGCACTCGGCTTTGCGATTGGGCGTATGATTCCAAGCCCCCCTTTCGACTGGCCGTAACCGCGTGACCGATCGAGAAACTCGCCGCAAGCCTCCGCCTCCGCCGCCGACCGGCAAGGTGAGGAGCAACGGCAAAAAACCGCCCGCGCCTCCGATGGCCAAGCCGTCGGCCCCTCCGCTGACTCGACCGGGAAGCGCGACGCCTTCGGAGGACGGCAAGCGCGCCAAACGTGCCCGGGCCGTCACGCCGGCAGCACCGGTCGAGGTCGATCAGGCGGATACCAAGCCCAACCCCAACGCACCGGCGCCTCGGTTCTCGGCCCGCGACGCCGACCGGCCGGTGCCGATCTCCGGTGAGGTCCGTGTCGAGGGGCGCAACGAGGACAAGGCGTACGCGCCGGCGGTCCGCAAAGCGACGACGGCGGTCCTCGAGGCGTACGCCGACGACGCCCGCGCCGCGATCGCCGAGTACGAGTCGCGAATGCTGGGCGAGAAGGAAGTCGCCCGCATCGGTCGCCTCCACTACGAGATCGGGCGCCTGCTCGAGACCGTGGTCGGCGACATGACCAAAGCCGGCGCCCACTACGACCAAGCGCTCAAGGCCTTGCCCGACCACTTGCCCACCGTGACCGCGGCCCGTCGGGTGCGGCTGCGTCTGGGGCAGTTCGAGACAGCGCTCGATCTCTTCGACCGTGAGATCCGGGGGTGCTCTGATCGTGATCGCGCGGCGGCGCTATGGTTTGCCAAGGCTCGTGTGCTCGAGGATGAGCTCGGACGGGCACCCGAGGCGCGGGCTGCGTATCAGGCCGCGGCCGATCTGTCGGACAACGACCTCGTTCGGCTCAAGGCGCTCGAGGAGTCGGATCGGACGCGCAAGGCTCACGGCTCGCTGTCGAGGGTGCTTGCCGACACCGCCACCGCGATCCGCGGCGATGCTCACCACCGGGCGCTCGTACTCACCCAGCGTGCGCGGGTCGAAGAGGTCCACGAGGAAAACGCCGACGTCGCAACCGAGCTGTACGAGTCGGCGCTGGACTCGGACCCGGACGTTCCGGGGGCACTTCCCGCACTCGCGCGCCTGCACGAAGCGGCCGGACGCTGGCGCGAGCTCGTTCGCGTGCTGACGCGCCAGGCCGAGCTCACCGACGACAAGCGCGTTCGCGCCACGCTCTACTTTCGGATCGGCCGCGTGCACGCCGAGCGGCTACTCAATCTCGACGACGGCATCAAGGCGATGCAGACCGCGATGCGGGCCTGGGACGACCCCGTCATCGTCGATGCGCTCGCGTCGCTGTTCGAGCAAAAGGGCGACAGTGCGTCACAGGCCGAAACCCTGAGCCAGCTCGCCGAGCTCGTCACTGAAGATGAGGATCGCATACTGGTGCTGCTGCGGATCGGCGAGCTGTGTCACGAGCGGCTCGGCGACGACGAAGCAGCCACCGCGGCACTCGAGGCCGCGCTCGCGATCGACCCCGCACACGTTCCCACCCTCCGCATCCTCGCGCCGATCTACTACGCCAACGAGGCGTGGGCCGAGCTGATCGCACTGCACGAGAACGAAGCCGGGTCCACCACCGATACCCGTCGGCGTGCCGTGGCGCATACGCGCGCGGCGGAGCTGTACGAGCGGCTGGGCGACGACGCGGCTGCAATCGCCCACTACGAGCGCGCGATGGCGCTGGGCACCGACGACGCCGAAGGTTTCTCGGCGCTGGTCCGGCTGTACCGACGTTCGCGTGCGTGGCGGACTCTGGTCGAGCTGTACGAGCGTCGCCTGGACTCGGTCGACGAGCAGCGTCGTATCGCGTTCTTGTTCGAGATCGCTCAGATCAACGCAGAGCACCTCGACGACGCCGAGAAAGCCGAGCACGCCCTCGAGCGCGTGCTCAAGCAGCAGTCCGAGCATCTGGGGGCGGTGCATGCACTGCAGCGCATCTCGGAAGAGGCCGGGCGCTACGAGCAGCTGGTCGCGGCGCTCGAGCGCGAAGCGAAGATCATCGACGACGACGAGCAGATCGTCACGCTCCTCCATCGGGCGGGCGTCGTGCTCGACGAGCGGCTGGGCGATCGGCCGCGGGCACAGGCCACCCTCAAGCGGGTGCTGGCGATCGACGATCGTCACCTACCCACGCTGGCGCACCTCGGTCGCATGTATCACGCGCTCGGTCGGTGGGCGGACCTGGTCGACGTCTTCGAGCGCGAGCTGGAGGCGACCGAACGTGGCGCGCGGACTCTGGTGCTGCTGCAGCGAATGGGTGAGGTGTACCTGCGGCATCTCGCGCAACCCGATCGTGCCGCGGCCTGTTTTCGTCGGGCGCTGGACCTCGACCCGCGGTACGGACCGGCGATCAAGGCGCTCACCGAGATCCTCGAAAAGCAGGAGCAGTGGCGAGCGATCGCGGTGCTGCGCGAACGGGAGATGGCGGAGTCGCCCGATCCGGAGGCGCGGACCCTGGCGGCGATGCGGGCGGGTGCGCTCTACGAAGAGCGGCTCGACGACGTCGAAGCAGCGGAGCGCGTCTATCTGGAGGCGCTCAAGCAAAAGCCCAACGATCCCTCCGTGCGCAGCGCGGTCACCCGCGTGCGCAACAAGCTCGAGCGCTGGGAAAAGCTCGCCACCAGCTTCGAAGAAGAGGCCGCGGCGGCGGAGTCGGTCGCCGACTCGGTTCCGGCGCTCATGCGTGCCGCCGAGATCCGCTGGGACTACTGCCGGGACCTACGCAAAGCGGTTGCCGCGTACGTTGGTGTGCTCGAGCGCGTGCCGGGTCACCTAGGAGCGCTGCTTGCTCTCGAGCCGCTGTACCGGATGGCCCAAGCGTGGCAGCAGCTCGCCGAGCTCTACTCACGCCAGTTCGAGGCGTTTGCCGACCCGCTGGCCAAGATCGCCGCGCTGACCGAGCGCGCGCGTCTGCTCGAGCGCGAAAAGCTCGGCACCACCGACGACATCGTCGACTGCTACACGTCGATCCTCTCGCTGCGCCGCGGGGATACGGGCGCGTTGATGGGTCTCGAGCGATACGCACTGCGAGGGCATGACCCGCAGGTGCTCGCCGCGGTCGATGCCCGCCTCGCCGCGGACGCCGAGGACGTCGAGCTTCAGGGCGCCTACCTCACTCGCCGCGCCGAGTCGCTCGAGCTCGCCGGCAACCCCGAAGCGCTGGACGTCTATCGCGAGGCGCTCGAGCTCGACCCGCAAAGTCGTGGTGCGGTGCGTGGTCTGGCGCGGATCGCCGAGGTCCTCGGGGACAACGAAGCGCTCGCCGAGGCTGCGCGGGCGGAGACCAAGCTCGCCCGAGACGCGCTCGAAGAGGCCGACGCGTGGGCCAAGAGCGGGCTGGTCTGCATGGATCGCATCGGCGATCGGGAGCGCGCGGCGTCGGACTACGAGCGCGCCCTGCAGCTGTGGCCGGACCATGCCGAGGCGGCGGGTCGGCTGTCGGAGCTGCTCACGTCGATGACCGACTATGGTCGGCTGGCGGAGGAGCTGTCACGCGCGGCGTCCGATGCCCAAGACGCCGCACGCGTGGCCGCGTTGTGGATGGAGGTCGCGCAGATCTACGCGCACGAGATCCGCGAGCCGACCGCGGCCATCGATGCGCTCAAGCGCTTGCTCAAGGTGCAGCCGCGCAACGGCGCCGCGATCGTCGAGCTGGCGGAGCTCTACCTCGCCGATCGGCGCGTGCACGAGTCCATCGAGCAGCTGCAGCGCGCTCTCAAGCTGTCGCTCAATCACGAGCTGACGCACCGCTCGCACAAGTTGTTGGCGATCGCGCACGAGTCGGAGGGCGAGACCGAGGAAGCGTTCTCGCACTACGCCGACGCGCTCGAGCTCGAGCCCGAGGACATCGACACGCTCGAGCGGGTGGCCGAGCTTCAGCGGCGCAAAGGCCTGCACGCGGCGGCGGTCGATACGGCGCAGCGGCTGCTTTCACTCGCGCCGGACGACGAGTCGCAAATCGACGCACTCATCGCGATCGCGCGGTCGCAGCACGCGCTGGACCATGTGGAGGAGGCGATCGACTCGCTGGCGGAGGCCGTGGCGCTCGAAGGGCCCAACGGACACGGGGCAGGAGAGCTCGCACGCCTCGCCACCGCGCCCCATCACTGGGAGCGCTACGTCGTCGCGTTGCGCGACTACATGAGCGAGCGCCAGCCCAAGGGGCGCACGCTCGCGGCGCTGTATCTCGAGATTGCGCGGACCCAATACGACCGCCTGCAGAGCAACGAGGGCTCGCTTTCGACGCTGATCGAGGCACTGCAGGCATGCGAGCCCGATCCGTCGCTGCGCTACATGTTCGCGCAGCGGCTCCGCGGGGCGAAGCGGCACGCGGAGGCGCTCGAGCAGCTCGAGGCCGTGATCAACGAGGACGTGGTGAAGGTCGACGCATGGCGGCTGCTCGTGCAGACCTACAAAGACATCGGCCTCGAGCGTGAGCACGACATCTCCCTAGCGGGGCTGGCCGTGCTCGGGGAGGCGACACATCGCGAGCTCGATCGCATCCGCGTTTGGCGTCCGCACACGCGTGCGATCCCGGCGGGTGGCGTGGCCCCCGTGAGCAGCTACGAGCTGGTGGTCGCGCCCGAGCAGCAGCAGCCGGCGGCCAACCTCCTCAGCGCGATCTCGGATGGCCTGGCCAAGCTGCGCCCGCCTGACCTCGGTTCGTGGGGCGTGTCCTCGCGCGACCGGATCTCGCCGCGATCGGATCACCCGTTGCGGACGCTGGTCGAGCGGTTGGCCGCGCTGACGGGCGTCACCGAGTACGAGCTCTACGTGCATCGGCATCGCGATCGCGGCATCGGGATCGAGAACACGGCCAAGCCTTCGCTGTTGATGCCGCTGTGGATCGGTGAGGTACCGCCGTCGCAGCAGGTGTACTTGCTGGCCGAGGCTCTCGCCCACATCGCCCGCGGAACGTATCCGATCAAGTTCTTCTCGCCGCGGGAGCTCGAGATCGTGCTCGCCGCGGCGGCACGCACGATGGTGCCGGGCTTTGGCGAGCGTGTTGCCCCGGTGGACGTGCTCGACGATCGGCAGCGGCTCATCATGCGTGGCGTGCCACGAAAGAAGCGTCGCGCCCTCGAGGCGGCGGCGCCCGAGTACGCGCGTGCGCGTCAGGTCGATACGATGGCGCTGATCGGCTGGATGGAACAGACGGCGCGGCGCATGGCCATGATGACGGCGGATGATTTGATTTCGACGCTCGAGGCGTTGCGGCGCACCGAGGAGCTCGGGACGGCGCGCGGGGTCGGGTTCGTGCGCAGCTCGCCGATCATTGGGGACCTCATGAAGGTCTGGGTCTCGGGATCGGCGATGAACCTGCGCCGCAAGATCCGGCTCATCTCGGTGGGAACGCCGTCTGGGCAGCACCAGGCGACCTGAAGTCGCGGTCGGAACGGTGGAGGACGTGCGGGTACCAACCCGGCATGACCCTCCTTTCGCGCACCGTTCGCGCAGCTGCCGTTTCCGCGCTTGCCCTCGCGTTCGCCAGCCCGGCGACAGCAGCTCCCAAGAGCAAAAAGAAATCCAAAAAGTCGCAGCAGGTGCAGCGCAAGAACCACAAGGCGGTGGGGGTCAAGCAGCCGGAGCCGCTCGCCGAGATCAAGCCGGTCAAACACAAGGCCAAGCCAGTGGCCGGCACGCAAACTCCCACGCTTCCCAAGAGCGCGCGCCAAGGACTCCAGAAGGTCTCGCCGCTGCCGAAAGGCGCCAAGCTCGACGTCGTGCGCAAGGCTGGCCTCAAGCCGGCCGGAGTGGAAAGCACGACCAAGCTGACGGTGCGTCGACCGTTCGACGGCACGCACGCGTTCATGAGCTTCCTCGGCGCGAGCGCGGTCAATCCCGCGGAGGGTGGCAAGGGGACCGCAAAGATTCGCGGCGACCTGCGTGACGCGGAGCCGGAGATCGGCAATCCGTTCGGCTCCAATCCGCTGAATCTCCCCGACCCCCCGCCGCCCGACTACGGCATCGTCGTGGACTTTCGGGCGCAGAAGGATCGCCACTACGTGGTCGAGTGTGCCTACGCTCAACCGCCACGTCCGGACTACGTGCCGCCGCCCTTCTATCGTCTACTCGAAACGAGCGACTTCTACACGCAAGTCCGCGACGGCGGCGAGCGACTCGAAGGCGGTCTCGCCGTACGCGACAACCTCGTCGTGCAGGTGATTCCGGCGCAGTCGCGATCGCGCCGCGTGGTCGTGAAGGTGAAGTCCGACTACGGCTTTCTGACCACGGGCTGCTCGATCACGCCCGTCACCGGCGGGTGATGACAGTCGTGCTCGGCTATCATCCTCGCGCATGAAGCCGAAGGTTCGGATCACCTACTGCACCGGGTGTCGGTGGATGCTCCGGGCGGCCTGGTATGCGCAGGAGCTGCTGTCGACCTTCCAAGCCGACCTGGCGGAGGTGGCCCTCGCGCCGGGTGGCTCGGGAGTGTTCGAGGTACACGTCGACGATGCGCTCGTTTGGTCCCGCGCCGATGAGGGTCGCTTTCCCGAAGCCAAGGAGCTCAAACAGCGCGTTCGCGACCGCATCGATCCGGAGCGGGATCTTGGGCATGCCGATCGTTGATCGCGCACAGGACCCGGTGTGAACGATATGCTGCGCTTGTGCTGGAGCGAGGGCATCACCGGTTCTCGTACTCGGACTACCTCGCCCGGGAGCAGGAAACGGGTCTGCGCCACGAGTTCCTCCACGGCCAAGTTGTCGCGATGAACGTTGGCACGCCGGAGCATGCGCGCCTGATCGCGGAAGTCACCCTCACCCTCCGGCGCGATACGGACACCTCTCGTTGCCGCATCTTCTCGTCGGACCTGCGCGTGCGAATCCCGGCGACCGGATTATCGACGTACCCAGACGTCGCGATGGTGTGTGGCGACGTCGAGTACGATGCCGACGATCCGAATGCCGTCACGAACCCCTCGCTCCTCGTCGAGGTCCTTTCTCCGAGCACCGAGGCCTACGACCGCGGAGACAAGTGGGCGCACTGCCGACGCATCCGGTCGCTGCAGGCGTATGTCCTCGTCGCGCCGGTCTCGGGTCGACTCGAGGCGTTCGTTCGTGATGGCGACTCGTTCGTCCACCGCAGCGCAGAGTCGGGCGAGACGCTGACGCTCGAATCGCTCGGACTCGCGCTCGAGCCCGACGCGCTGTTCTCAGGCGCGCTTTAGCGAGGCATCGGCCGCATTTTTGGTCGCCACGATCGCGGATTGTTCCTGCTGAATCGGAACCCCGCAGGCCTCACGTCCCTGGCGCGAGCCAAGGCACCGGTTGTTCGGGCGCCAAGGCGATCAAACGCGGGATCGCTCCGATTGCGGCGTGGGAACCGATTGCCGAGTGTGCCAACGTGCCAGTGGGGTGAACGTACTCGGCTTATTGGTCCTGGTCGGGGAGCTGACAGCTCCCGGTGAACATGGCGCGGCGATGGGCGACGGCCTGCAGGAGGACCTGCAGTACGACGTCGGGCCCTCGGAAGCGCTCAACAACGTTTGTCCGGCAGGGGAAACGCTGCCCGGTATCGACGTCTCGTACTACCAGGGGACGATCGACTGGAACGCGGTGGCGGCGGACGGCGTCGTGTACGCGCTGATCCGCGTCTCGCACAGCCTCGAGTTCTTCGACCCCGAGTTTGCGAACAACTGGGAGGGTGCCCGGGCCGCAGGCGTGCACGCGGGCGTGTACCAGTACTTCGAGCCGGACGAGGACCCCATCGCGCAGGCCGACCTGCTGCTCGAGAACATGGGCCCGCTGTTGCCCGGCGACCTTCCGCCGGTCATCGACGTGGAGAGCACCGCGGGTCTCGGAGGGGCCGCGATCGCTGACGCCGTGCAGGCGTGGGTCGAGCACGTCGAGGCCCAGCTCGGGGTCAAGCCGATCATCTATACGGGCCCGTACTTCTGGCAGGACAACGTCGGCTCGGACGCGTTCGAGGACTACCCGCTGTGGATCGCCCACTACGGGACCAACTGTCCGCTGACCCCGACCCCGTGGGCCGAGTGGGCCTTCCATCAGTACACCGACTCGGGATCGACGGGCGGCATCGCGGGCAACGTGGACCAGAACACGTTCAATGGATCGCTCGACGACCTGCTGGCGCTGGGTACGAACGAGATCCCGATCTGCGGCACGTTCGGACCGGACGGCGGCGAGATCGACAACGGCGACGACTGCCTGTCGACGTACGGCAACGACATGTTCTGGCGTGAAGAAGCGGCCGGCGTGGGCGGCTCGCTGCTGTGGACCAACGCCACCGACTTCGACGACCCGAGCAACTACGCCGTGTGGCGGCTGTGGTTCGAGGAAGCCGGCGAGTACGAGGTCGAGGTCAGCGTCGATCCGACGTACGCCGAGACGCAGCAGGCCGCGTATCAGGTCACGCACGCCGACGGTGAGACCGAGGTCGTCGTCGACCAGTCCGCGCAGGACGGCTGGGTCTCGCTCGGCACGTTCTCGTTCGACACCCAGGTCGAGTACCGCGTGCGCCTCAACGACAACACCGGCGAGTCCAACGACCTCGAGCTCGGCATCGTCTACGACGCGCTGCGGGTCATCCCGCTCAACGTCGGCGGCAGCGAAGACGAC